>Ga0007801_10000466_pt1 | contig 13264 bp, 11 predicted proteins | sample CryBogmetaGMA2M_FD_60372 | JGI IMG/M metagenome (GOLD analysis project Ga0007801, IMG submission 60372) | Freshwater microbial communities from Crystal Bog, Wisconsin, USA - MA2M | ecosystem: Environmental > Aquatic > Freshwater > Lake | place: Crystal Bog, Wisconsin, USA | collected 2009-07-06
ATCATGACGGATACACCCCCCGGCGCGGTCAGGGAGTACAACCATTCACCGTGACGAATCGTCCTGAGGACTGGTTCAACGCGCTTCCTCCCTATCTGGGACTCAGTGCCTATTTCGATCAACTGGCGGGCGGAAACCTGAAGACATCAGGAAATAATTCCGCATTCGTCTGCCCCTCGGCGGTGAACGACAAGAAAAATCCAAATTTCCTGTCGTATGCGATGAATATGTATCTCTCCCCGTGGATCCGGCCCAATCCGCATCGGCTCATTGAACTCCCGAATCTCTCCCAGTTGGCGTTTATGGCTGATGGGCCCGGGGGATGGTGTTCGGCAATTCCTTCGATCATGAACTTTTCCGTCGTGGCCCGTCACAATGGCAGGGTCAATGTGGTTTTCTGCGACGGTCATGCGCAATCTCTCCCTGGCAGCTATGTTGGTTGCGGCACGGGAGAGATCATTCAACCTGACATCCGCTGGCAGACGCTGAGCGATGGCATCAATCAAGCTCCCTTGCCATGAAGCTGGGAATGATCCTTTTTGCCGGCCTCATTGCCCTTCCTGGGTGTCATCGTGGAACCGATCAATTGCAACCCCTGCCGGTGCGCGTGGCGGTTATCGGGGGGATGACCATGACGGGGATGTGGCAGGCTGTCGCTGCGGAATTCACAAGGAAAACGGGTGTCGCCGTGGAGATTGTGGCAACGGGTCCGAAAGAGATTCTTAATGCTGCCTTTCGCAAGGGGGGAGTTGATCTGCTGACCATGCATTCCAGCGATGTGGCGACAAATCTTGTCGCCGACGGATTGGGAATCAGCATGCACCCATGGGCCAGAAATGAACTTGTCATCATGGGGCCGCCTTCCGATCCGGCAGGCATCAGGGGGATGAAGAGTGGTATGGAAGCCTTGCTCAAGATTGCCTCGACGAAGGCCCCGTTTGTGGAAGCGCGTAATACTGGCAGCCAGACGATCGAAATCCACCTCTGGCGTATGGCGAGGTTCACTCCCAAGGGATCATGGTTGATCAAGGATGAGAGCAGTTCACCTCAGCAGGTGGTTGATTTTGCAGCGCAACACGGTGCTTATGTGATTGTCGGAAGAATTCCCATCCTCTACGGGAAGATGTCTCGATCTGGAATGCAGATCATGGTCGAAGGAGATCCTGAAATGAGGCGTCCCTATGTGGTGATGGAAGCCAATCCTGAGAGACATCTGGGGAACAATCCAAAAGGAGCGCGTCTGCTCTCGGAGTTTCTTTCATCCCCTTCCGGGCAGACTGCCTTGCAGGTCTTTGCCGCCAATGCCGAGAAGGGACTGCCAGTCTTTTATCCGATCAACCCATCAACAAGACCAACATCTCAACCATGACTCCCGACCCTACGGATTTTCCATCACATCATTGCGGTTGCGGCGGCCATGACCATGCCAAGCAGAAGGCAACAGAGCCTGATGCCGGCTGCGGCTGCCATCCTGAACCATCGACAAACCCTCCGGCTCCGGCCCAGGAATCGCATTCCTGCGGCGGCGGCTGCCGGGGTATCCGACCCTACAGGCGCATGCATGCTTTTCTTGGGGTGCTGCTGATTGCATTCCTTTTTATGCATTTGGGGGTTGCGTCACTGGGCTGGGTTCCTGCGCGGTATGATGCCGCAGCCTCCTGGCTCAGACATCTCAGCGACCGGGTGCCGCTTCTGGAGATCGGACTGCTTCTGGTGATTGTCGTGCAGATCCTTGTCGGGATCCGCCTGCTCATCCGATCCGGGCTGCGCTACAAATCGGCGCGCTGCAAGGATGACGGTGAGCTTCGGTATTTCCTTCAGCGGTGGAGTGCCCTCCTCCTGCTGCTCTTTCTGATTCTTCATGTGGCCTCGTTCAAATTCTGGCCCACACAGCCCTCCTTTGCAGCCGCCTCGGCCCGCTTTACTTTGGGCGGCAATCCCCTGCTTATCGCCTTCTATGTGCTGGTGATGGCCGCGCTTGCCTTTCATGCCGGCAATGGGATCTGGACGGGGGGAGCGCTTCAGGGAGTCCGCGGACGCCATCCGCGTCTTTGGCTGGGACTTGCCTGTACTGCCGGTATAGTGGTCGCTCTTCTTGGGTTTATTGCGCTATGGGCCTTCGCAAGGATCAGTATTCCCACATGAACGGGTACCCCACCCATGCATGTTCTCACATTCCAATCCACCGCAACTAAATCCATACGCCACCTTTTCAACAAGTGGCTCTGAAGAGAAGAAATTGAAAATCATTAATATGGAACTCAAGAACTCAGGAAAAAATCCAAAGGCTTTGTTTTGAGTGAGATATGAGGAAGCCCGCTCCTCTTCACGATCCCATCAATCCCCATTACCTATCCCCCATCCCCAAGATTTCCATCACCTTTCAACCAATTCAGTCACCAAGCCGATTAACCAACAACCAATGAGATCCAATAACCTACTCCTTGCGGTCATGGCGGGCATAGCCCTAGCAACCGCAACCTCCGCGACGGCCCAATCACAAAGCACCGCCGCGAACCCCACATCCAAGAGTGCCTCTTCGGCAAGCACCCCTTCCTCCGCTCTGAGCCAGTGGTGGAAGGGATCCAGCGCCCTCGGCAACTGGTTCGGACTCGGCTATCCACTTCAGGATCATGGCCTGACCGTTACCGGAAGCGTCAAACAGGACTTCACGGGCCAGCTCACAGGCGGATACTCCCAGAACCAGCCCAAGAGCAACTGGGTCAACGAAGAGAAACTCAACGCCCTGCTCAATTTCGGCAAACTCTTCAATGCCGACTGGCTGGAGGGACTCACCTTCAGCTCGACCTGGCGTTACCGCAATCTCGGCAACAACGCCGGATTTGCAGCCGGTACGGCTTCCGGTCCGAGCAGCATGTTCAATCCCAACACCGATACCTCGGGTCTGGGGGTCCGCATCCTGCCCCAGTATCTCCAGTGGCAGTCCGATAAGACCAAAGATCCGCGCTTCATGATCAACCTCGGCTGGGAAAACCCCTACGAGCAGTTCCTGCAGCAGCCGCTCTCCAAGGACTTCCTGAACAACTCCCTCTGTTCGGCCAAGGGTATTGGATCGACGCTCGGAACCGGCATCGCCTTTCTGAACACCACCCCCAATATCGCCGCCGGTCAGACCGTCGGCAACGGCTATCCCGCCGGCACAACCCTACCCGGAACATCCGTCAAGTATTTCAACACAAGCGGCGTGGGATGGAGCAGCTCCTATGCATCATGGGGAGGAACCCTTCGTGTCAAGCCGACCAGGGAGACCTATGTGCTGGTGGGGCTCTACCAGGCGATCTCCCAGGCTAACGGCATCGGTGCCACCCAGTTCTCCGCCACCCAAGTCTATCCCTACACCCAGGTGCCTTCGAGCATGAAGGGGGCCTTCAACTCCACCGGACTGGTCTATCAGCAGGTGGGTGCCAACGGGCAACCCCTCTACAATGCCAACGGCTCACCGAAGCTCGCCGCTTCGGGCTACATCCCTGGCTACAACCAGAACCATGGATTTAACTTTCAGGGATCTCCCCGGATGAATGTCAACAGCTCCGCCATCGGAGCCACTTCGGTCGTGAACCAAAACACCGGAACGGTAACACCCGCGGCCAGCTACGGCGGCAATGGGGGATACAACTCGATGAACGGTCTCTTCAATATGAACGAAATCGGATGGACCCCGAAATTCGGCGCAGACAAGCTCGCGGGCAAGTATGTCATCGGCAGCTACATCTGGGGCCAGGAGAATACCAGCTTCCAGCCGACATCAATGGCTCCGGCTACATTCAACTCCAAGGGGGGCGCCACCTACACGCCCTATAATTCAAAGACTCCCTACTCCACGGCCTATAATAGTCTCCAGTGGGGGATGTATTTCCAGGCCGATCAGCGTCTCTATGCCGTGAAGGAAGGGGGTGCCGCCCATGCGCCTGTCTCGGGAGGCAAGAACCCAGTGGATGGAAAGAATCCCGTTGCTCCCGCCACCCCCGCGAAGGTCACCGACAAGGGGCTCTACATGTTCAACGAGTTCACCTTCACGACACCCCAGAACTGCGCGATGCCTTTCTACTTCCAGACCGGTCTGGTCTACAAAGGGCTCCTCCCGCACCGGGACAGTGACCAGCTTGGGGTTGCTCTGGGGGCCGGATTCTACAGCTCCTACTACAATGCCTATCTGAAAGATCAGAACCAGAAACTGGTGAACGCGCTGGGCAGTTCCCAGAACGCGACCGTTCCCAACGGCCCCAGTCAGGTCAACCCTGCAACTGGAGTCTCCTCCAATGCCAACTTCTACGGGGCCTATGTGCCGATGTTCTCCTCCACCGAGGTCATCGAAGCCTACTACAAGATCCAGGTCAACAAGTGGGCCAGCATTGTGCCGGATGTGCAGTATCTCATCAATCCTGCTGGAAATGGGACGCTCGGAAACGAGTGGATTCTTGGCGGCTATCTCAAGATGACCTTCTGATCCGCACTCCAACTGAAATCACATCACTCTCCAAAAAACACCCAAAAAACGAAAACATGAAACGTATCAAATCACTCCTGCTCGTCTGCTCCCTTCTGCTGTCATCCCTTGCCCATGCCGAAAAGATCACCGTTGCTGCAGCGGCGGATCTCAAGTTCGCCATGGATGAGATTGTCACCAACTTCAAGGCAGCTCATCCCGGCGACGAAGTGGCTGTTGTTTATGGCTCTTCCGGCCAGTTCAATACCCAGATCCAGCAGGGAGCACCCTACGATCTCTTCTTCTCCGCCGATATCAACTTTCCCAAGGAGCTTGCAAAAGCCGGGCTGGCCTCCTCCGAGGTCACGCCTTATGCTGTGGGCCGTATCGTTCTCTGGAGCCCCTCCATGGATGCCTCCAAGATGACCCTGGCCAGTCTGGATGATCCAAAAATCACGCATGTTGCCATCGCCAATCCCCAGCATGCCCCTTATGGCAAGCGTGCCGAGGAAGCACTGAGGGCTGCCGGAATGTGGGATAAAATTCAGCCCAAGCTGGTCTTTGGTGAGAACATCGCCCAAACCGCCCAGTTTGTTCAGACCGGCAATGCCCAGATCGGCATCCTAGCCCTCTCCCTGGTGATCAGTCCCGAACTGGCGAAAAAGGGAGGCTACTACCTGATCCCTGACACCCTGCACAAGCCGCTGGAACAGGGCTTTGTGATCACCAAACGGGCGGAAAAGAATCCTCTGGCCAAGAGTTTTGCGGACTACATGGGCTCCAAGGATGTCCGTGCGGTCATGGCGAAATACGGCTTCACCCTTCCGGGCGAAAAGCTCGACAAATAGGGCAGTGGAGATTCGTGGAGAAGAAGAATTAATATGGAACTCAAGAACTCAGGAAGTGAAGAAAGAAAAGACACTTGCTGTGATCCAGCCATCTTGTCGTTGAGGCCGCGCAAGCAGGGAGAAGCTATAGACTCCCGTCACGCGAATTGTTCCCTGATGTCAATGGGAAAGAACTAACCCTTTTTTACACAAACTTTCAGATAGGTTGCAATCGAATGAGCTGCTACTCTGAATTACGTTTAGTTAAATAAAATGACCGCTTCACTCGAAGTCCGAACCGCCCATAATCTCATGTGCGTTGGACTCTACACAATCTGTTTTGAGGCAATGGTTCTATTGTGGAGACAGCAACTCAGTGAGTATCTTTCCAATCACGAAACCAAGTCATTGCCGGCGCTGAAGAAAGCGTGCAAAACAGCAGATGAGACTTTTGCGTTTTGCGCACCCTATTTGCTGGTAGCCGGAATTGTTGAGCAAGCCGACCTAGACAAACTAATCGAGATTAGACGACGGCGTAATGTCTTCGCCCATGAAGGATATAACAGCATTTGGAGTCTTCATTTCTCTGACATTTCTGACGACTTGGACTTCATCGATAAGTTGGCCTTTAATGTGCAGAACTGGAGATTTAGTACTCAGATCACTAAGCCTCCGATGAACGTAGGTGAATCAATTAGAATGACCGTGTCACCCAGAATGTTTACAAATCTTATCAGGAAAATTGCTGATCAAGTATCCAACGGACTTTTGCACTATGACCTTGATAAACACGAGGTAGAGCAGCGTTCAACAAATAACAAAGCCATGCAGGAGTGAGTTTATTTGAGCACAGGAAAATCAGAGTGTTGCGATTCCAGAGTGCAATCGTAGGCGATGTCTTCAATATTTTGTCCTAAAAAACTACCGCCCATGCATCCATTCTTTGATTGATTCGATTAGTATTCCCATATGTGGCGAAGAAAATTCTAGCAACTCGTAATGAACACCGTGATCGAGCGGGAGTTTATTTACCACACTCATCATCCACTTTTTCTCTATCAGGCAGAAAACTGGCTTCCTGTAAGCTGTTCCGAGATGAAGCATCCCCCCTTCTACAGTTATGATCCTTGGGCTTCCAGACACCAGAAGCGTAAACTCCTCATCGTCATAACCAAAGTTACATAACGCGAGGTTTTTCACCTTGGTGACAACCTCCTCTAGCAGGATATTTTTCTGATGAGGAAGGCATGGGATGATAAACTCAATTTCAGGAAATGCCTCTGCAATCCCACGGGCAACTATTTTGGCTGCATTGCCTTCGCGGATCCCCTTGGAGAGGCAGGCCCCTCCGAAAATGTTTAAAATAAAGCGCCCATGCGGTTTTCCCATTTTCAGAAATTTACCTTCACCTGCCATCTTCAACCCAGCCTCGTCAACTTGGTTCAATGAAGTCTGATAGACATTGGTTCCATCGGCAGCCTCTTCTGTTATCATGTGATACCCTCTTTGCCTGGCTTCCTCTTCTAAGACATGCGCACGCAAGGGACCGTTCGGTCGCGAATGAGAATAAAAGGCTATCCCTTCATCTGCATCACCCAGAACAACATCAGCATGATTCATCTCGGTTAATGGGCGGACTTTCATCACGGCGGGATCATAAATGTAGTGATGAAAACTGTAGAGGGTCACATCGCAGGTTTTGGTAAGAACGGATAGCCATGTGCCGATCCGCGCAATCTCGATGCCCATTCCTGATTTGTAGCAGTATGCGATGTTGATTTTTTCCATCATGATCTAGGAAAACCTGCAATCATGCTCAGAATTATACCACTACTCTTACAAAGCAATTTTGGTTTTTGTCTATGAAGGATCTGACGCTCACTCAACTCTGTCTCTCCCTACGAAAAAAGACACCTTGTCTGTCCTTCCTCCAGCTAGGATGTGCCCTTCTTACAGTGGCCACGAGTTTCGTCGCTCCAGAGATTCTATCGAGAGTGATCGGTGATCTTCTGCCCTCGCGGCATTATGCGGAGGCCCTGCAATTTCTCTATTGGGGAATCCTTGGACTTATCGTCCTGCAACTTCTCCAATTCACCGAACGGGCTTTGGAAAACAGTCTCACAAGGACATACACCAGCACCCTTCAAACAAGAGTTTTCTTTTCAGTCATCAGGCTCCCTCTCGCATGGCATACCAAACATGGTGCCCCGGCGGCTACGCGATCCTTTTTTTACGATATAGGAAACGTTGTTTCCGTCGTCACCAAAGTGGTTCCGATGTTTATTTTTGCTCTTTTCCAGATTCTTACCGTCTTCTCATTCATGCTCCTGATGAATCCAATACTGTCGCTGGTGGCAGTTCTTCCAGCGGTTCTGTTGGTCGCAAGCACCTACATCTCTATCCTAAAGATTCCAAGGCTATCCCATCAGCAGATCTTGAATGCCAATCGTCTTGGCAATGTATTTGGCGATTATCTTTCCAGAGTTCGTCTGCTCAAGGCCATGATGGCGGAACGCACTGCGTCACGCGACTTGCGTCCACTGATCAACAAAAGCACTGAAGCCGACCGTGTGCTTAAAAACTTTAATGCTCTCATGAACTCTGTTTCCGGTCTCGGAGCAGCGGTTGTTGGAATCCTTCTCATCTGCTTTGGTATGCACGATCTCTCCTCTGGACGGATGACACTCACCGAGTTGCTCCGCTTTCTCTTTTTTGCAGGGCTCTTATACCAACCGATCCAGCGAGCCATGACTTTCGGGGAGATCTTTCTTCAGGCAGAATCGTCTTGGGTCAACATGAGAAAAACCCTCGGGTTTGACACTCCATCCGGTGCAGGTTTCATATTGGATCATCATCCTACGGAAGGGACGGACGGACTGACTGTGTCTGGCGTCAACTTCGACTATGACCAACTCACCATCCTACATGAGGTATCAATGACGGCCCGTCGAGGAGAGATGATTGGTCTAGTTGGTCGTTCGGGCAGTGGTAAATCCACGCTTCTCTCTATCCTTGCAGGGTATCTCGTCCCCTCGGGTGGACTGGCTTTGCTGGAGGGAATCCCCATGAGCACACTGCCCGCCAAAACTCTTCGAGGAAAAGTTTTCTACGCAGGTCAGGATGCCCTTCTTTTCGACAAAACGGTACGGGAAAACCTACTTCTCGCCAAACCATCCGCACGGGATGAGGAACTTTGGGACGCCCTGGATCGGGTAGGATTCACCCCCACAATCGCACAGCATCCTTTGAGTTGGAATCGGCCCGTTGGCGCGAACGGTTCACTCCTTAGTGGTGGGGAAAGACAGCGTCTGCTTGTGGCGATGCTTTGGCTCAAAAATCCCGACTACCTCCTCCTTGATGAAATAACCTCCTCCCTTGACTCCCTCGCAGATAGGGAAGTGAGAGACTCCCTTCAGGAACTCATGAGGAGCAGGTGCACCGTCTGCGTCTCCCATCGGTTGGAAAATATCTGGAAATCAGATAGGATCTATGTGCTGGAGGAGGGGCACATCACGGGAGCTGGCACCCATGAGGAGCTACTGAAGGATTCCCCACTCTATGCAGAGCTCTGGGAGGCGCGAAGCCTCTGAAGGCGCTTCCCAGAATCAATCATCCTACCGCTTTTTGCCTTTACCAAGGGGAAATAGGCTTTCTGGGAGCATCAGTGGTCAGTTCCTCAATGATGGTCGCAATCATCCCCTGCTTCCCATCTTGATCGAGCCAGGCATACTGCCCATTCGGATTAACCTCCAGAAACCAAGCCTCCCCGTCTTTTAGAAGGAAATCGAGGCGACCATAGGAGAGTTTGGCCTCATCCATGAAGGCACAGATCCGGTTGGTGAGATCTATTCCCAGTTCATAATTCTCCCAAGGATGATCTACCGCGTTTATATCCACTCGCCAGTCAACTCCCTCAAAGAGACTCCGATCCAGAGTGAATCCGAAACACCTTCCCGCCACATAGACCACGGTGAGATCATGGGAGGCATCTACCTCATCCTGAAGGAACCAAGGATACTCGGGGCTTAGGGTGCCCGACTCTACTTTGTGCGTATAAAAGATTTTTCCTTCCCCCAAAAATTCAACGCTAAATGACTTACTGATCGTGCCACGTTCGAATTCAGGAGGCTTATCCGACTTCAGCGCCCTCCATTCGGGAACCTTGATGTGGTTTTTAGCACAGCGCAGTTGCAAAATTTTCCCAAAGCGTTGCTCGGCTCCTCTCTCTACCAATCGAGCCTTACCTTGCTGACGGCAGATATTCCAGAGCTCTCGGGTGATATATGACCACTGGGATTTCAACCAGTTCTCAAGAGAACCTCCTTTAGGAACTGTGGCTATCAGATCAAATCTTGGTTTTCTGTAGTAGCACGAAGACACCATCTGCTCATCTATAAACCTTCCAGTTGGATCCTTGATCCAAAAGTTATCTGCATGGATTTGAATTTCGTAATCAGCCCATAAGTCGATATTGAAACGGAACACACTCTCCTGCTTAAGGTGTTCCATCAAAAAATCCACAGTCCCGTCCAAAGAGTTTGTGAGAATCAACAGCATATGTGCCAAAAAGAAGAAGCCCCCGTTAGGGGGCTTCTAAAGCTTGAATCAGCTAGTACCTGCGGGGTACTTACTCGTCGTTAGAATCATTTTTCGAATCACAAGGTTGTCCGCTTGAATTAAACGTTTGTTGGGATCCGACAGTAAAACGTGATCCTGCATTTTTTGTAATGTTGCGCGACTGCTTATTCCAGTCGTAGGCAGGGAGATGGAATTCAGATTTTGAGGGCTCGCGGCTGAGGCTAGCAGGTGTTTCGAGGGTCTTCATGGAGGTGGAATAGTTGGGTTGGCGTAGAACTTGAGTGCTACATTAAACTGAATACTCCTGAAACACTTTGAGTGTCAAGGGACGAGTCTGACCAGCTCAGTCCCCCTTCATCGCCTTGATGATCAGGACAAGAATCAAAATGGAAGGAGCTCCCAGCAAGATGGCTGGCATCAGCAAGTTGGAGGCCTGTGCGCTGGAACCGTAGCGGATGGTGGTCGGTTCAGATAGTGTGCTAGCGGAACGCTTTGCCAGCACCTGACGCTCTGCGGCTAGCCTTGAAACCAGCGGGGATCGCACAAACTGCGCTTCAGATTCCTGAATGCACGATGTCAGAACGAAGGCGAGTAGTGCTGTGCGGAACAGCACGCATGGGTTGGTCAGATGGATTTTCATGGGGGTAGTGTTGTATGGTCCTTCGCCAATTTCAGTGGGTGGGCGAGGGTCTGTATGGTGGAAGATCGAGTTTGAGTTTGCCAGCTTTGAGATAGACCATGATGCGGAAGTGACGGAGGAAACGTAACCCTCGATCCAACCTCTCGGTTAGGCATTGCAGAGTAGTTGCCCCTTCTCCATCTGGGAATGGCACCTACATGATAGTTGCGATTGTCTCGCGAAAAGTTTTGCTTGGAGGAGATGATGATATCCCTGATCTTCAGACTGCTGTGAAAAAACTGGACATAAACGAGGAGTGGCTTGCCAATATATTTGAAGGAATTGCTCTGGCTGACAGTGAAATCCGAAGTTCCCGAGCCGCTCCGAGTGGGGCTTTTGGCAGTAAGCTTTCAGTGCCTCTGCAAATTCCATTCCATCTAGCACCTGCATACAAATTTTGCTCTGCAGAGACCCTGCAACTGATAGTTCGAAAGGGTCGACTTCGATTTAGTCGTGCCGACACTTTCAATGATGCTTTTGAACTTAGTCCTTTCTTGCTTCCTCTGGACTGGCAGGAAATCGTTGAACTCTCAAAAACCAATATGAGTGCCGCTAAGCAACTTGCCAACCTTGCATTTCAGAAGGTTTGCAGCTCCCTCTACATTACCTGCTTCTCTAAAAACTACATTGCTCAATCGTCACAATTGATGTGGGCTCATTATGCTTCAAACCATCAAGGCGTATGCTTCTGTATAGATTTTTCAGTTCTGAAAAAAGATGATCTCTCAAAAGGTTATTATCCTGTTGAAGTTCAGTATTCACCATCCTTGCTCGAAGAACGGAACAGGCGTTCGAAAGAGAGTCCTGATTTAGGGATCTTCATTGGTGCCACCAAATCTGATGTGTGGGCCTACGAGGAGGAGGTCAGAGTAGTGATTGAAACCGACTCCTTTGATTCATCAAAATTTGATTTTGTTGATGGTTGTCCAGCAATTAAAAATGGAGGAAAAATCGATGTGGTTTTCAATCCCGAGTGCATCACAAAGGTGATTTTTGGTCTAAAATCTTCGGTGTCTGATATGCAAAACGTCGTCGAGAGTTTTTGTGATGTTGGACATGCACCAGATTTCACTAGGCTGGACCTAGATCCACTGACCTTGAAGGTGGTGGAAAAAAACCTCGGCATTAAAGAGGAGATTATTGCGAACCGAAACAAACAAGCTGGCACATGTTTTTGACGACCAGCGATCTGCAAGCCATCACACTCACCCTGAAGCTGGCGGGTCTCGTCACCGCCATCCTGCTACTGGTGGCCACTCCGATTGCCTGGTGGCTGGCCCGCACTCTTTCCTGCTGGAAAGGCATTATCGGCGCGGTTTTCGCCCTGCCGCTGGTGCTTCCCCCTTCGGTGCTCGGTTTCTACCTGCTGCTCGGTATGGGACCCGACGGTCCCATGGGACGCATTGTCCATGCGCTTGGGATGCACCCGCTTCCCTTCACCTTTTACGGCCTGGTCGTTGCCTCGGTTTTTTATTCAATGCCGTTCATGGTGCAGCCTCTTCAGAATGCCTTTGAGGCAATGGGAGAGCGTCCGCTGGAAGTCGCTGCGACACTCCGTGCCTCTCCGTGGGATTCCTTCTTCACCGTAGCCGTGCCGCTGGCCCTGCCTGGATTCCTGACAGCAAGCGTCCTGACCTTTGCCCACACGATCGGGGAATTCGGCGTGGTTCTGATGATTGGCGGAAACCTCCCGGGCAGGACGCGCGTCGCCTCCATCCAGATTTACGATTATGTCGAGTCGCTTCAATATGGTCATGCCCACCGTCTGGCTGCCATCATGCTGATCTTCTCTTTCCTCGTATTGCTGCTGGTCTACGTCTTGCGGGCAAACCCCGTGAAAAGGTAAATCGGTGATGGATACCATTCATGCGCGGTTCCATCTCGGCAGGCAGGGCTTCACCTTTGATGTTGATATCCGCATTCCCGGCCGTGGAGTGACAGCCATCTTCGGGCGCTCCGGCTCGGGGAAGACCACCTTGGTGCGTTGCATCGCCGGACTTGAGCAGGTGAGGGGAGGATTCCTTTCGTTCAATGGCGAGATCTGGCAGGACGAAACGACCTTTCTCCCGACGCACCGGCGTCCTCTCGGTTATGTCTTTCAGGAGGCCAGTCTCTTTCCTCATCTCACGGTTCTGGGCAATCTGAAGTATGGTCGGACAAGGGTCGAAAAAAAGGTCGTTGCAAATCAAGAAGTCAGTCTTGATCAGACAATCGAACTCCTCGGTATCGGCCATCTACTGGATCGAAAGCCGAACCGTCTCTCGGGAGGTGAATCCCAGCGGGTGAGCATTGCGCGGGCGCTTGCCGTCTCGCCCCGCATCCTATTGATGGATGAGCCTCTGGCGGCGCTCGATCTGGATCGCAAGCAGGAAATCCTTCCCTATCTGGAACGCCTGCATGACGAGTTGCAGATTCCCGTGCTCTATATCACCCATTCGCCCGACGAGGTGGCACGCCTTGCGGATTACCTCGTGGTGATGGAGTCTGGGCGCGTGATGGCCGCTGGCCCGCTGGTAGAAACCCTCGCAAGACTCGATCTGCCGATTCGTCTCGGAGAGGATATCGGAGTGGTTCTCGAGGGAATTGTTCGTGAGAGGGATGAGAGATGGCATCTGACAAAAGTCAGCTTCCCCGGCGGCAGTCTCTGGGCCACGGATCATGGAGTGTCTCTGGATCGCCGTGTGAGGGTGCGTATCCTGGCGAGGGATGTCAGCCTGGCTACGGAATGCTGGG
>Ga0007801_10000467_pt1 | contig 13247 bp, 10 predicted proteins | sample CryBogmetaGMA2M_FD_60372 | JGI IMG/M metagenome (GOLD analysis project Ga0007801, IMG submission 60372) | Freshwater microbial communities from Crystal Bog, Wisconsin, USA - MA2M | ecosystem: Environmental > Aquatic > Freshwater > Lake | place: Crystal Bog, Wisconsin, USA | collected 2009-07-06
TGCCGCGTCGCTGCGCTCCTCGCAATGACAGCCCCTCGTCATTGCGTTGCCACTCCCTTACCCCGTCATCGCGAGGCCGACAGGCCGTGGCGATCCATGACTTTGTGCCTGCATGGATTGCCGCGTCGCTGCGCTCCTCGCAATGACTACAAATCAATCGCCAGCAGGCGGGCTCCTGAAAAACCATCGCCAGCAGGCGGGTTCCTGCAAATCAAACGCCAATCGGCTGGCTGCGCACAAACACTTGCTCGGTGCGGTTCAGTCGTGCTCGCGGTCCTCACCATGGCGCCCCTCGCCTCCTTTGATGTCGTGCTTGTTGCCGCTGCGGTGGCACTCCACGCAATTGTTGAACTGGCGAATTCCTTCTTCCACGTGCTCGCGCCGGATGTTGGTCTGGGTGTGCTCATGGCAGCCGTAGCAGGTGTAGCGGCTGTAGTCATTGCCCACATGGCAGGTTACACAAGTGGCGCTGTGGTCGCGGTCCAGCGCGAAGTAGTTGTCGTGCGCAAAGTTGGCGGGTGTCCATTTTTGCTGGGTATGGCATTGTGAACAGTTGCCGATGATTTGCTGGTGCAGCGCATCGGCGGGTGCCTTGTGACAGGCTTGGCAGCGCTCGCTGGTTTGCTTTTTCAGCAGGCTATGGTCAAAAAAGCCTTTGAAGTGATAGCGCTTTACCCCCGCGTGATCGCTGTGGCAGGCCACACAGTCCTGACTGATGAGTTCCTGGTGAAACGCTACCGAAGTCAGGGGCTTGGCAACCGGCGCGCCGCTGACCGTCAGGCGACCAATATCGGCCGGCTTGTGGCAGCTTGCGCACTTGGGGGAAGCAACTCCGGTAAATGCGACGTGGCAGGCAAAACAGTCCGTATCAAGCTGCTTGTGGCCAGGGATGAGCTTGCCCGGCCCAACCATCAGGTGCGGGTAGGCAAAGGTCAGCACCGCCAACACCAGCAGGTTGAGGGTCAGAATGATCTTGAGCGTGCGACTCATGCCCACCCCCAAAACAGGAAGATGCTGAGGATATGGCCCAGCGCCAGCACGGCAAACACGACAAAGATCGGGATGTGCACCTTGCGCCATTGGGTCATCGCACCCAAAGCCACCGCGTCCCAAAACACGGCTTGCTCAACCTCGGTCTTGGAGAGCCCGCGCAGTTGGAAGCGCTCGCGCTCGCCCTGTACATGCGCGCGGGATTGGCCCAACAGCATTTTGCCCACCATGCCACTGACCACGTTGACCCCCATCGCGACGGTGGCCAACCAGGGCAGGATGGCGTTGAAATGAACGCCCGCATGGATCAACACCATCAGGGAACCCAGCCAGGTACCAAACTCATGCATGGTGAGCAGCGACTTGGGGTCGCCCCGGCTCACCCACTTGCGCTTGCGCGCCGAGTAGTAGAGCGAGCCAATGATCAGCAAGGTACCCGGTATCCCCATGTAGCGGCCCACCCAGACCAGGTTGAGGCGGTGCAAGAGATAGTCGCCCGCAAGAGTGGCGGCAGCCAGCAGGCCCAACAGCAGGGTAAAGGGCAGTACGTGCTCGCGCCATAGTGAACTTTTCATTCAGGCCTCCAGCGTTACTGCGGTTTTTGGCGTGCAAACGCACAGCAGGCAGTTGCCCGGCTCGGGGTCAAAATCCGGGGCCTGCGTGTAGGCCACTTCGCCGCTGCGAATGCTGGTCTGACAACTGCCACAGCCGCCTGCCCGGCAGCCGCACGCCACCGCCACGCCCTGCTGCTCGGCAAACTCCAGCAGCGAGCCCATGCCTGGCTCCCATAGCGCTTGTTTGCCCGACTTGGCAAAGGTCACCATCACCGCGCTGGCCGCTTCACCCGGCGCAACCGTTGAGCGCGCCTCGGGCGCCGGCTTTTTGCGCGGGATGGATGCCGGGCCGAACGCTTCAAAGTGAATGCGCCCATCGGGCACCCCCCACTCTTCCAGATCGCCCACCAAACTTTGCAGCATGGCCGTGGGGCCGCAAATGTAGAAGTGGTAAGGCTTGAGCGGCAACAGTTGGCGCAGCAGCGCCACATGGACCCGGCTGCGGTGGTAATGCACCGCAGTGGCCTGCTGCGCCCCAAGGTCGCCTGCCTGCGCAGTGCTGATGCACAGGTGCAGATGAAAGTTCGAATGTTGTGCGGCCAAGTCCTGTAGGTACGACTGCATCACCAGTTCGGTAGCATTGCGCACCCCGTAAAACAGCCACACCTCGCGCCCGGGCTGCTCCTTCAAACACCAGTTCAGCATGCTCAGCATGGGCGTGATACCGATGCCGCCGCCCATCAGCACCACCGGCGCATTGCCCTGGTCGATAAAGAAATGACCCGCCGGAGCACGCACCTGCAAACGGCTTCCCACAACGACATGGTCATGCAGGTAGTTTGACGCGACTCCATGCGGCAGGTTGCTGCCCGCTGGTGCAGCTTCGCGCTTGACAGAAATGCGGTAGTGGCTGGAATTGGGCGCGTCGGACAGCGAGTAGCAACGCACTACGGCCTGGGTGCCACCCGACGGTGCAGGCACATCCAGCGCAAAGCTAAGAAACTGGCCCGGCAAGAAGGGGGGTAGCGGCTTGTCATCGGCAGGCACAAGATAAAACGAACAAATCTGTTGGGCCGCGTCTTCGAGCAATTTGCCCTCGACACGAAAAGTCCGGTAGCCTGCCCATGCAGCGCCTGGCACCGGCAAACCGTGTGGCACAGGGGTGGGGGCGAGGTCAAACTCGTCTGCCACACTGCGCAGCGCCCGGTACGCCTGCCAGTGCCGCCAGAACCCAATGGATAAATAGATGGCAAGTTGCAGCAGGACTGCGGCAACGATCCAAAGCAAAAGGTAAAGAGACGTCATGGATGAAGTCAAGCTTGTGCCGCGAATCGCACGGCCTGACTAGCAGATTTCGCAAAGGCGGGCGCGATCAATCAAAAATTTCGCCCAGCCAGGATTTTTTACGATGCTGATCATGCCCGTAACCGCCATGGTGCGACGAATGGTGCTCGTCCTTGCGGGGGTAGCCACTGGGCGGATAGCTGGGCTGTGGGGGTGGCGTTGCAGCGACGCTGGTTGCAGAGCGCTCTATCAACTTGTCGAGTTCGCCCCGATCAAGCCAGACGCCTCGGCACTGTGGGCAGTAGTCAATTTCAACGCCTTGGCGTTCGGTCATCAGCAGGCTGGATTCCGGGCAGACGGGGCATTTCATGGTTTTCTTTTCGCTTCAGTTTGTGCCGCCAACACGGCACTGGTTCCATTGCATGTTTGGTCGCCTGTAATTCTAAGAAGCCCGCCTTAAGGGAGTCTTAGTGATGCACAAGTGCAACGTCAGTCTTGCGCTTTCTCAAGTCGCAAACAACGCCCCTTGGGCCCAATGACGCAAGCGCATCAATGATTTCCACAAGTCATGAGAACCCCAATTGCCCTCTTTGTCGCAAGTAGTCATCGCGAGGCCGCTTCCCCACCTCGTCATCGCGAGGCCGAAGGCCGTGGCGATCCATGGCTTCATGCCTGCATGGATTGCCGCGCTGCGCTCGCAATGACAGCCTTTCATCCTCGCGAGGCCACTCCCCCACCTCGTCATCGCGAGGCCGAAGGCCGTGGCGATCCATGGCTTCATGCCTGCATGGATTGCCGCGCTGCGCTCGCAATGACAGCCAAAAGACATGGATTGCCGCGTCGCTGCGCTCCTCGCAATGACAGCCCCTCGTCATTGCGTTGCCACTCCCTTACCCCGTCATCGCGAGGCCGAAGGCCGTGGCGATCCATGACTTCATCCTCGTCGACATGACGAGCCACGCTTGGAGGTGACGATCAAATGCGAACCCTAAGGCGACTTGTGCTGCGCGTTGTGCAACGGCTGCGCATACTTTCCCTTGCGGTGCTGTTGCTGCCGGTTGGCGCAGCGTCTGAGGAGTTTGACTGGGGCGTTGGGGTCTATGCCGGGCAGTACTACGACACCGAGCCCGCTGGCTGGACGCAGGGACGGGCGAGTTACCTGGATCAATACCTGGTTGCGCTCACTGCCAGCAAGACCCTTTGGCGCGCCGCCCATCTGCCCTTGTCGCTGGAACTCGACGGCATGATTGGCCAGCAGTCCGGTGTGGCGTCGCTGACCGAAATTGCGGTCGTACCGGTTCTGCGCTGGAGCAGTTTTCCGTGGAATGAATATCTGCATACCGATCTTCGCTTGGGCCCTCTGGGCGTCTCGTACACCAGCAGTGTGAGCCCGCTCGAACGTGGCCCCGGCGGCAAGGGGAGCCAGACGCTTGGTTTTCTGATCATCGAGGTCGCCTTTTCGAGGACCGCCAAGCCATCGGAAGAACTGTTCTTGCGGCTGCACCACCGTTGTTCCGTGTACGACACGCTCAACAACTATGGTGCCAACGGTGAGGACTTCTTTGCACTGGGCTTCAGGCACCGGTTCTGAAAAAGTGCCGCCGCACTATGGCACCTCCAGGCTTTGCAACTGCGCCAGCGCCGCCTCAAACTCAAAGTTTTGCAGCGCCTCGCCGGCCTGGGCCACGGGCAACGCCAGCGGTGTGTCGGCCACCGCGTCCTGCAAGTCCTTGAAGCGGGCAATGGCATCGACCTGGTTGTTCTCCAGCATCGGGTACAGCTCGTGCAGCAAGTCCTGCACGCGTTGGATGTCGAGCGCCTTCTCGGCGCGCTCTGGGTCCACCAGCTCGGGCAACCAGTGCGCCAGCGTGGCCTGGAGCTTGTCAAACGACACCGGCTTGGTCAACACCTCGTCCATGCCCACCGCCAGGCAACTCAATCGGTCGTGCTCAAAGGCGTTGGCCGTGAGCGCAACAATGGTGCGCCGTGCCCGGCCAGTGTCCTGCTCCCACTGCCGAATCTTCTGCGTGGCCGTGTAGCCATCGAGCACCGGCATATTCAAATCCATCAGAACCAGTTGCGCCTTGTCGCCCTGCATGATCAGGTCGAGCGCTTGCTGGCCGTCCTCGGCGGTGCTTACGTTCAGGCCCAGGCGCCCCAGCAGCACTTCGACCAGGCGCTGGTGGTCCGGGTTGTCTTCCACCACCAGCACGCGCGCCGACTGCGGTGTGCGCACCACGTGTGCCAGGCTTTGCGCGGTAAGCGGCTCCTCGGGCGACGGCGTGTACACCGCCAGGCGCTCGGCCTGAATGCGAAACCAAAAGCGCGAGCCCTTGCCCGCTTCGCTCTCCACCCCCACTTCGCCGCCCATGGCTTGCGCCAGCGTGCGCACAATCGACAGGCCCAGGCCGGTGCCACCGTACTGGCGTGTGGTGGAGGCGTCGACCTGCGAGAAATTCTGGAACAGCCTTTCCATCTTGTCCTCGGGGATGCCAATGCCGGTGTCCGTAACCGACAACTCCAGCGTGGCCGTGCTGCCGCTGCTAGCCACTTCGGACGCTTCAATGCGTATGCTGCCCTGGTGCGTGAACTTGAGCGCGTTGCCCACCAGGTTGGAGAGCATTTGCGTGAGGCGGTGCGGGTCGCCCAGGTAGCTTGCCACCGGCCCCCTCCAGCCGCTAACGATCTGCACGCCCTTGGCTTGTGCGGCCTGTGAGAACAACTCCTGCACGTGCGCCATGATCTGCACCGGTGAAATCTCAATCGACTCAAGATCCACCTTGCCGGACTCGATCTTGGCCAGGTCCAGTACGTCGTTGAGCAAGCGCAGCAGCGTCTGGCCCGAGGTGAGGATGGTGCGTGCGTAGTCCACACGCTCTTTTTCGTCAATGTCGTCGAGCATCAGCAACTGCGCCATGCCCAGAATGCCGTTCATGGGGGTGCGCACTTCGTGGCTCATGGTGGCCAGGAATTGGCTCTTGGCCACGTTGGCGGATTCGGCAACTTCCTTGGCAGCATGCATGGCAAGCTGCCCCGCTTTGAGCTCGCTCACGTCAAACGCCACGGCGTAAAAGCCGCGTACCACGCCGTCTTGCAGATCGGGCACATACTCCACCATTGTTTGCAGGAACTGGCCCTGCCGGGTCGTGAGGAAACCCTCAAATCTCTGGCGCTCACCGCGCAGCGCTGCCTCGACTCTGGGCAGGGTTTCCTGATAGCGCTTCTCACCGACTACGTCTCGGGCGTGCATGCCAATCATCTTTGCCGGATCAATGCCAAACCACTCGCTATGGACCCTATTTCCGTAGCGGCAGCTCAATTGCTTGTCCCAGTAACCAATCAGCGCGGGTACGCTGTTAATCAACAGTTGCAACCTGCGCTCTTGCTTCACCAGCAGGATTTGGTTGAGCTTGGCCTCGGTAATGTCGCGCTGCACGCCAATAAACTGGCTCAGGCGTCCCCGCTCGTCAAACACCGGCGTCATGGTGAGATCGTTCCAGAAGGGCGAACCATCCTTGCGGTAGTTGAGAACTTCGCCCTGGAAGGTTTGCTGGCTGTTCAACGCGGTGCGCATGCGCACCACCGTCTCCAGATCGGTGTCCGGCCCTTGCAGAATGCTGCATGGTTTGCCGATGATTTCGTCGCGCGCATAGCCGGTAATACGCACAAACTCGTCATTGGCGTAAGTGATCAACCGATTTCCGTCCGAAATCAGGACACCCTGCGAAATCTGACTCAGCGCCGCGTCACGCAGGCGCAAGGTGTCCAGACTTTGTCTGTTCTCTGCCTCGTGCTGCCTGCGCAGCGAGATGTCTTCGGCGATGGACCAGATATAGGGCTTGCCGTCGCGCCCGATGATCTGCATTCCGTTCAATGACAAGGGGATCAGGCTGCCGTCCTTGCGGATGTACTCCTTCTCATACGGTCCATAGCGGCCGGTGCTTGCGAGTTTCTCCATTTGCGCCGCTTCGTCGTCGATGTACTTGGCAGGGGTGAGCTTCCAGTAGTCCAGGTCTTTGAGTTCCTGCTCGTCATAGCCACACATCGCCTGAAAAGCCGGATTGAAGTCAACGAAGTGCCCGCTCATGTCGGCCAAGGCAATGCCCAGCGGCGAGAGTTCGTAGAGCCCGCGCAGGCGCTCGTTGCTTTCGCGCAGTGCTTCTTCCACCAGCTTGCGCTGGGTGATGTCCAGGTGCGTACCGATCACGCGCTCGGGTGCACCGCTGGCGTCGCGGCTGACAATTACGCCGCGGCTCAAAATCCACTTGTAGCTGTTGTCCTTGCAGCGCATCCGGTACTCCACGTGGTAGCGCTCTGCGACACCGTCCAGGTAAGCCCGGTCGCTGGAGAGCACCATGGCCCGGTCGTCGGCGTGAATGCGGTTCTCCCACTCCTCGTGATCCGGAAGAATCTCGAACTCGGAGTAACCCAGCATCTCCTTCCAACGCCGCGAATAGGTCTCTACACCAGTCGTCACATCGCGGTCCCAGACGCCGTCGCCCGCACCATCAATGGCCGAACGCCAACGCAACTCGCTTTGCTGCAGTTCCGCCTGTTGCTGCCCCAGACGCAGCAGGAACTGGTTGCGCTCAATCAGCAACCCCAGCACCTCCGCATGCGACTTGCGCACCTGGGCCGCTTCCACTTCCTCGCGGTTGGCGCGCCGCAAGGCAAAGGCGCCCAAAATGGCCACCAGTACACCGGCCAGGATTTCGATGATGGCCTGGGTTCGCGCGGCCACATAGCGATCTGCGGCGCTGGTGTACTCCTCGCCCGCCACGTTGACCTGCAACTTCATCAGTGCTTCCAGATCCGCTTGCACCAGCTGCTCCAGCGGGCGCAGCCGCTCCAGGATCAAGCGGTGCGCCTCACCCGTGTTGCGCGCGCGCAGCGCGGCCAGGGCCGGTGCCAAACCTTCTTGCGTGTAGCGCTCGCGGTCCTTGGAAAACTGGTTCACCAAGGTCTGTTCCTGCGGCGTGAGGTAGGTTTCCAGGTAAGCGCCCCTGGCGCGGTTCTGGGCGGCCAGGTGGGACTCCAGGTCGGCAATGCTTTGCTTCACCACCTCGGGCGTGGGGTTGAGCACGCTGCTATCGATTGCCAGACGCCCGAGCAGCAATTGGTGTTGTACGTCAGCCAGCAACGCAACGGCAACGGTGCGGTCTTCGTACACCGTCTTCAGGGCCTGGTTGGATTGCTCGATACCGTGCAGGCCCATGAGACCCATAGCCACCAGCAGGGCCGCGAGCGCGCCCAGCACCGTCACCAGCAGGGCGGGGGTTTTCAGGCGCTGCATAGCAGCTTCTTGTCCACCCATGCACCCACGGCGCTGGGGCTGAAGGGTTTGATGAAATAGGCGTCGGCACCCAGCCGGTTGGCTTCGGAACAGTCAAACATCTGGCTGCGCCCGGTGACCATGCCCACCAGCGTGTCACGCCGCTGGGTATCGCGCTTGACCGCGTCGAGCACCTGCAGGCCGTTGACCGTGCCAGGCAGCATCACGTCGAGCAAAATGACCTTGGGTTGGTGCTGCGCCAGCAATTTGAGGGCCTGCTCGCCGTCGATGGCTTCGAGCACGTCGTACTTGCCGCCGAGTTGCAGTTTGAGCAAGCGCCGGGTGTGCGAGTTGTCGTCCACCACCAGGATCTGGGTGATCCCGGTAGATGCGCCTGGACTCTCAATATGTGCTTGCATAGGCCCGACTCAGCCACTTTATGGTTGGGGTTTTGGTAATTTTAGCCAAAATTTGGTATTCAGAATATACCCTATTTGTCCAGGACAGTGTTTTTCGATTAGAGTGCGGCATGCGTTTGAATTCAGGAACCATCAACCAGGCCGAGCTTGAGCTAGCCACCGGTCTGTCACGCGAGGTGCTGCGCAAGTGGGAGTTGCGCTACGGTTTTCCGGTGCCTACGCGCGGGCCACGCGGCCAGCGCCTGTACACGGTGGACGACCTGCAAAAGCTGCAACTGGTCAAGCAGTTGTTGGGCCCGGGACAGCGCCCGAGCACCTTGGTGCAGTTGTCGATGGAGCAGTTGCAGAAGTTGCGCACCACCCAGGCGCAGGCACAACAGGCACCGCACCCGGACGAAACAGTGCAAAAGCTGCTGGACTGCCTGGCCCCGGGCAGCAGCGCCAACGCGGTGCGCGACTACATCCGCAACCTGGTCCAGCAAGAAGGCCTTGCGCATTTTGTTGAATACTGGTTGCCCGCCTTCAACCGCGCCGTGGGCAACGCCTGGGAAGCAGGCAGCCTGGGCGTGCATGCCGAGCACCGCTACACCGAGGCCGTGCAAGCCTGCGTGCAGGCACAGTTGCTGCGCTACCACCCCTCTGCTACGGCACAGCGCGTGCTCTTGACCACACCGCCGGGCGAGCGCCACGCGCTGGGGCTGCTGACGGTACACGCCGCCCTGGTGTTGCAAGGGGCGGAGTGCTTCAACCTGGGCACCCAGACGCCGGTTTACGACGTGCTGCAGGCGGTGGAGGACTGGGGCATTACGCTGATTGCGCTCTCGGCCAGCGTGGTGCTACAGCCCGAGCAGGCGCGCGCCTACGTGCAAGCCTTGCGCCACGCCCTGCCCAAGAGCTGCAGGATCTGGGCGGGTGGCCAGGGCTTTGCGTCGCTGAGTGCCACGCCCATCGTGGGCGTCAAATATTTTTCGCAAACCCATCAGGCCGTAAACGCCTGGAAAAAATTGGTCCGTAGCGCCCCGCCCGAGGCCGACAGCGCCAACGCCTGAGGGCTATTTGCCGCCCAGCCCCATCGAGCGGGTGATGACCTCTTTCATGATCTCGTTGGTACCACCGTAGATGCGCGCCACACGCGCGTCGGCAAAGCCCCGGGTAATGGGGTACTCCCACATATAGCCGTAGCCGCCAAAGAGTTGCACGCACTCGTCCATCACCTTGCATTGCAGGTCGGTGGTCCAGTACTTGGCCATGCTGGCCGTGGCGGTGTCGAGCTGGTCTTTGCAGATCAGTTCGCAGCATTTGTCGACAAACACCTGCGCCACCTGCACCTCGGTCTGCAGTTCGGCCAGGGTGTGGCGTGTGTTCTGAAATGCTGCCAGCGGCTGACCAAACACCTTGCGCTCTTTGACGTAGTCCACCGTCCAGCCAATGGCCGCCTGGGCTCCGGCCACGGCGCTGACGGCAATCTGCAGCCGCTCCCAGGGCAACTGCTCCATCAGGCAGACAAAGCCCCGGTTTTCGTGCGCCCGTCCACCCAGCAGTTGCTCGGGCCCCAGGCGCACGTTGTCAAAAAACAGCTCGGACGTATCCTGCGCCTTCAGGCCCAGTTTCTTGAGCCGCTTGCCCACCGAATACCCGCCCATGCCGCGCTCCACCAACAACAAACTGGTGCCCTTGGCACCAGCGGAGGGGTTGGTCTTGGCCACCACAATCACCAGGTCCGCGTGCCAGCCGTTGGTGATGAAGGTCTTGCTGCCGTTGAGCAGGTAGCTGCCGTCGGGCTGCTCGATGGCGGTGGATTTGATGCCCTGCAGGTCCGACCCCGCCGCGGGCTCGCTCATGGCAATGGCACCAATCATTTCGCCGCTGGCCAGCCGGGGCAGGTAGCGCGCCTTCTGCTCGTCGGTGCCGTAGTGCAGGATGTAGGGCGCGACGATTTCGCTGTGCAGGCTGTAGCCAATGCCACTGGCCCCGGCGCGCGCCAGTTCCTCAAACTGGATCACCGAAAACAGCTTGTCGGCGTCCGACCCGCCAAACGCCTGCGGCATGCTCATGCACAAAAAGCCGTTGTCTCCGGCCTTGTTCCACACCGCCCGGTCCACATAGCCCTGATCTTCCCAGGCGGCGTGAAACGGTGCGATTTCCTTCTCGATAAAGCGGCGGAAACTGTCGCGGAAAGCTTCGTGGTCGGGGTTGAACAGTGTGCGATCGATCATGGCAAAGGTCTCGGGTACGGGCATTTTCTCCAAGCAAATGCTTGGTGAAAAGGAATATAGCGCATCCGCCGGGCCAGCCTCAGTTGCCAGAACTGCTATCGAGCCGTCAGACAGGCCGTCGCTAGTCGCGCTGCTGCGCTTGGGCTTGCACAACGCGGTAGGCAGTCAGTATTTTTGCCAAGCGGTTGCTTGGTTAAAAGCAATATACTCCGGGAGTGCACATTCCGGTCGGGAATGGGGCCGTTTCAATTCTGGAGTTCAGCATGACCGAAGCATATGTTTTTGACGCCATCCGCACGCCGCGTGGCAAGGGCAAGAAGGACGGCAGCCTGTACGAAGTCAAGCCGGTCAACCTGCTCGCCGGGCTGCTGACCGATTTGCAGCAGCGCCACGGCTTTGACACGGCGCGTGTGGACGATGTGGTGATGGGCGTGGTCTCGCCCGTGGGCGACCAGGGCGCGGTGCTGCCCAAGGTGGCGGCACTCAAGGCCGGGTGGGACTTTCAGTGCGCGGGCGTGCAGATCAACCGCTTTTGCGCCTCGGGCCTGGAGGCGGTCAACCTGGCGGCGCAAAAGGTGCGCTCGGGCTGGGAAGACCTGGTGGTGGCAGGTGGCGTGGAGAGCATGAGCCGCGTGCCGATTGGCTCGGATGGCGGTGCCTGGGCGATGGACCCCGAAACCAATTCGCAAACCGCCTTTGTGCCCCAAGGCATTGGCGCAGACCTGATTGCCACGCTCGAAGGCTTTTCGCGCCAGGACGTGGACGCGTTTGGGCTGGAGTCGCAAAAGCGCGCCGCAGCCGCGCAGGCGGCGGGCTACTTTGACCGCTCGGTGATGCCGGTGCGCGATGCGCTGGGCCAGACCATTCTGGCGCGCGACGAGTTCATCAAGCCACAGACCACGCTCGAAGGTCTGGCCGGACTGAAGCCGGCCTTTGAACAGATGGGTGCCATGGGCTTTGATGCGGTGGCGCTCACGCGCTACCCGCAGGTGGAGCGCATCGTGCACGTGCACCACGCGGGCAATTCGTCGGGCATTGTGGATGGCGCAGCCGCCGTGCTGGTGGGCTCCGAGGCCGCTGCCAAGGCACATGGCCTCTCGCCACGCGCACGCATTGTGGCGGTGGCGCTCTCGGGCGCAGACCCCACCATCATGCTCACCGGCCCGATGCCTGCCACGCGCAAGGCGCTGGCCAAGGCGGGGCTGTCGATCAACGACATCGACCTGTTTGAAGTCAACGAAGCCTTTGCCGCGGTGGTGATGCGCTTCATGAAAGAGATGGGCGTGCCGCACGACAAGGTCAACGTCAATGGTGGCGCCATCGCCATGGGCCACCCGCTCGGTGCTACCGGGGCCATGATTCTGGGCACGCTGATTGACGAGCTGCACCGACGCAAGCTGCGCTACGGCCTGGCCACGCTGTGCGTGGGCGGCGGCATGGGCATTGCCACCATTGTTGAACGCATCTAACCTCATCGCACCGCAAGACCATGAAAACCATCACCTACTCCCTCTCCGATGGCATTGCCACCATCACCTTTGACGAACCCAACTCACCCGTCAATACCATGTGCCTGCAATGGCAGGACGACATGGACGAAGCCGCCGCCCATGTGCTGCAGGACAAGGACGCGATCAAGGGCATCGTGCTGGCCTCGGCCAAGGCCACCTTTTTTGCCGGGGCCGACCTCAAGGGCGCCATGCGCCTGACACCGGCCGACGCGCCGCGCATTTACACCGAGATCGAGCGCGTGAAGAAGAACTTCCGCGCCATCGAGACCCTGGGTAAACCGGTGGTCAGCCTGCTCAACGGCACGGCGCTGGGCGGCGGCTGGGAAGTGGCGCTGGTGGGCCACCACCGCATTGCCATCAACGACCGCAAGACCCAGTTCGGCATGCCCGAAGTCACGCTGGGGCTGCTGCCCGGTGCCAGCGGCGTGACCAAGATGACGCGCCACCTGGGCCTGATGGGCGCGCAGCCCTATCTGGTGGAGGGCAAGACGTTCTCGCCCCAACAGGCCAAAGACCTGGGCCTGGTGCACGAACTGGTGGAGCCCGGTGCCAACGCCGCGGCCGAAATGCACACCAAGGCACTGGCCTGGATTGCCGCCAACCCCAGCGCCCAGCACCCGTGGGAAGCCAAGGGCTACAAGGTGCCCGGCGGCCTGCCCTCCTCGCCCGCCGTGGCTGGCATGCTGGTGGTGGCACCGGCCATGATCAAGAAGCAGACGCGCGGCCTGTACCCGGCACCTGTTGCCATCATGGCCTGCATGGTCGAAGGCTTGCAGGTGGACATTGAAACCGCGCTGCGTCTGGAAAGCCGCGCCCTGGCCAAGCTGATGACCGGCGTGAACGCGCGCGCCATGATCAACACCTTCTTCTTCAACCTCAACGCCATCAAGAGCGGCCAGTCCCGCCCTGGCCAGACACCACGCTTCAAGCCCGCCAAGGTGGGACTGCTGGGCGCAGGCATGATGGGCGCGGGCATTGCCTACGTGCAAGCCAGCAAGGGC
>Ga0007801_10000468_pt1 | contig 13245 bp, 9 predicted proteins | sample CryBogmetaGMA2M_FD_60372 | JGI IMG/M metagenome (GOLD analysis project Ga0007801, IMG submission 60372) | Freshwater microbial communities from Crystal Bog, Wisconsin, USA - MA2M | ecosystem: Environmental > Aquatic > Freshwater > Lake | place: Crystal Bog, Wisconsin, USA | collected 2009-07-06
CTAATATCTAAAATTAAATCAGCATCTTTAGGATTGATTGCGACTTTTGCATCTGTACCTGTCAAAATTGCAGTCTGCAGATCGTTGCGTAATGGGGGAGATAGGCTACCTGTAATCGCAATCACTTTAAAAGGTACATCTACCATGCCACGCATACGATAACCACAGGCGATTAATCCGCTTAATGGTGTTATGGCAAATGCGCCCAGCAATGTACGTCGAATATGATTTACGCTCATCTATTTGCTTTCTTGTTACGCCACAATATTCACTAGGCGACCTGGAACAACAATCACTTTCTTTGGTGCGCCGCCATTAAGAATCCTAGCTGCAGGCTCACTTTGCAATGCCAAAGCCTCGATCTGCTCTTTACTAGCATCTGCTGGAACCCGAATATCGCCACGCAATTTGCCATTCACTTGAAGCATCAGAGTGATCTCGGTTTGCACTAATGCTGCTTCATCAACTGCAGGCCAAGGCGCATCTAAAAGTGGGCCCAAGGTCTTTGCATAACCCATATCTTTCCAAAGCACATGAGTTAAATGAGGAACTACAGGATAAAGAATACGCAACAAAATACCCAAACACTCACGCAGTACTGAAGGACTAATCGTAGTATCTTGACCTAGCTTAATTGGCTCAAGGACATTGAGCATCTTCATTGCTGCCGAAACTACGGTATTGTATTGACGGCGTTGATAATCAAAATTAGCCTGCTTCAAAATCGAGTGCACTTCACGGCGCAACTCTTGATCAGCATCACTCAAATTTTTAGGTACAGAATCTTGTGCATCATGAATAGCGCTAGCCTGACTACTCGAGTACATCCAAACACGGCGTAAGAAACGTGAAGCCCCATCGACACCAGCACCAGACCATTCCAACTGCTGTTCTGGTGGCGCTGCAAACATCACAAATAAACGGGCAGTATCGGCACCATACTGATCGATCAAGGCTTGAGGATCTACCCCATTGTTCTTGCTCTTGGCCATCTTCTCAACACCGCCAATAATTACAGGGGTGTTTGATGAATCACCTTTTAACTTGGCGCCTTTAGGGCGACCTTTTTCGTCGAGATCTAATTCAACATCTAGAGGATTAAGCCAAGTTTTTTTACCGGAGGTGTCCTCAGAATAATAGGTTTCATTAAGTACCATACCTTGAGTTAACAAATTCTGGAATGGCTCATCAAAAGTAATCAGATTGAGATCGCGCATGACCTTCGTCCAAAAGCGGGCATAAAGTAAATGCAAAATCGCATGCTCAATACCGCCAATATATTGATCCATCGGCATCCAATACTCATTGCGCCCATCTACCATGGTTTTAGCATTGGGGCCGGTATAACGCATAAAGTACCAAGAAGAATCTACGAAGGTATCCATAGTGTCAGTCTCGCGACGCGCAGACTTGCCACACTTAGGACACTTCACATTGAGAAAATCAGCATGTTTATTTAATGGGTTACCGCTACCATCTGGAACACAATCCTCTGGCAATACCACTGGTAAATCAGATTCAGGAACGGGCACAGTGCCACAACCGGGATTTCCATCATCACCGCAATGAATAATTGGAATCGGGGTACCCCAATAACGCTGACGCGAAATTCCCCAATCACGCAAACGATAGGTAGTCTTGATTTCACCAATACCTAGCTTTTCTAAATCTTTTGCAACTGCGCCTACAGCCTCTTCATGCGAAAGGCCATCATATTGATCACTATTCAAACAAACTACACCTTCTTTTTGGGCATACCAATCTTCCCAGCGACTGGCATTAAAGATTGGTGACTCACTCTTGAGTGCAATCACTTGCTTAATTGGCAAGTCATATTTAAGTGCAAAAGCAAAATCACGCTCATCATGGGCAGGTACACCCATCACTGCACCATCGCCATACGACATCAAAACATAATTACCAACCCAAACAGGTACTGGCTCATGCGTTAAGGGATGCGTAACGTAAAGGCCCGTAAACATCCCCTCTTTTTCTTGAGTAGCTAGGTCAGCCTCAATCACACTGCCCGTTTTACATTTCTCAATAAAAGCGGCCAATGCTGGATTATTTGCGGCGGCCTTAGCTGCCAAAGGATGTTCCGCAGCCACAGCACAAAATGTGACGCCCATAATAGTATCGGCTCGAGTTGTGAAAACATACAAAAGGCCATCTTGAATAAACTTGCCCTGTTCATCAGCGATTTCATGCTTAAAGGCAAAACGTACGCCACGACTTTTACCAATCCAATTTTGCTGCATGGTTTTGACGCGCTCAGGCCAGCCCAAACCATCTAAACCAGAAAGAAGTTGCTCTGCGTAAGCAGTGATATTGAAGTAGTAACCTGGAATTTCACGTTTCTCAACGAGTGCACCAGAGCGCCAACCACGGCCATCGATTACTTGCTCATTAGCCAGAACTGTTTGATCGATTGGATCCCAGTTGACTACTTGGGTTTTGCGATAGGCAATCCCTTTTTCGAGCATCTTTAAAAATAGCCATTGGTTCCAGCGATAGTAATCTGGGCTACAGGTAGCCACTTCACGTGACCAGTCGATAGCAAGACCCATCGCGACCATTTGCTTTTTCATATAAGCAATGTTGTCGTAAGTCCATTTTGCTGGGGGCACTTTATTCTGAATCGCTGCATTTTCAGCAGGCATCCCAAAGGCATCCCAACCCATTGGCATTAAAACGTTATAGCCCTGCATGCGAAGCTGACGAGCCATCACATCATTAATAGTGTAGTTACGCACATGCCCCATATGTAACTTACCCGATGGGTAGGGCAACATAGAGCAAGCGTAGTACTTTGGTTTTTTCTTGCCCGAGAGATCTACAGCATTCTCAGAAACTTGATAGACTTGCGCGCTTTCCCAATCAGCTTGCGCTGCCGCTTCAATCCTGCGGTAGTCATAATCCTTACTCATTCAAGACAACTCTTTTCTTCTATTTTTATGGGTTAGCTGTTTACTAAATACTGACTCTTATTTACGCAAACCTAAAACGTCTTGCATGTCATACAAGCCGGAAGATTGTGCTTGCAAGAAGCGTGCGGCTCGTAATGAACCCTGCGCATAAGATTGGCGACTAGAAGACTTGTGGCTAATTTCAATACGCTCACCATCACCTGCAAACAGGACCGTGTGATCACCGACAATATCGCCACCTCGAATCGTTGCAAATCCGATTGAGCCCTCTTTGCGTTCACCAGTATGGCCCTCGCGTGCATATACAGCAAGGTCGCCTAACTTTTTACCCAAGGCCTCAGAAATCACCTCACCCATCTTGAGCGCAGTACCTGAGGGTGCATCTACCTTGTGACGATGATGAGCTTCGATAATTTCGATGTCATAGCCTTGATTGAGCATCTTGGCTGCAATCTCAAGCAATTTAAATGTGGCATTAACACCAACACTCATATTAGGTGCAAAGACAATTGCTAACTTCGCAGAGGCTTTTTTTAAACTAGAAATTTGCTCGGCATTCAAACCTGTTGTACCAATAATCATTTTAGTAGCCGTTTTTTCTGCAACAGCTAAATGCGCCATCGTGCCTTCAGGTCTAGTGAAGTCAATTAAATACTCAGCACTTGCTAAAACGTGAGCCACATCAGCCGATATGGTTACGCCTGTTTTTTGACCTAAGAATGCACCAGCATCCTGGCCCAACTGTGGGCAAGAGGTATGCTCAAGGGCGCCAACTAATTGGGCGTCAGGATTGTTGAGCACGGTCTCAATTAACATCTTACCCATGCGACCAGTTGCTCCAGCGATTGCAATCTTCATCATTTGTTTATCACTTCAAATTAAAATTAGACACAACCTTCGTTGCTTATTAATACAAAAGTCATTTTTACTATTTAGTCTCCGTTGCTTGCGGAACATTCATGGCACCTGGTCCCAAAGTTTCTGATGCTGGCACAGCTTGTGTATCTGGTTGCTTTTTTGAAAAACTAAAGTAATCCCAAAACGAACTCTTGCTTGCAGCAGGCGCTGCTGGTATGGCGGCGCCCTTGGCTAAGTTATCTGTTGGGCTTGGAACTAGTAACTCGGGCTGCTGCAATGGAGGCGTTACTGGCGGCTTATTAGACCCAGTAACAATATCCCAGAATGAGCGTTTAGTTTTGGCGTAATTATCAATCTCCGCAACCAACTCAATATCGGTAGGTAAGGCATCGCCCTCAAACTTCACTACTTTATCGCCATCAAAAAAGATTGTGACACGCCGCTCTTTACCAATAGTTTGATTTTGACGCTTGAATTCAAAGATGTAATCCCAGCGATTAGCATGGAAATAACTTGCTAATAAAGGCGTTCCTAAAATTTGACGTACCTGCTCGCGGCTCATGCCCAATTGCAACTTCGAGTATTGCTCGCTGGAAATAAAGTTACCCTGCACAATATCGGGCACATAAGGTCTAAATACTGTGTTCATCCAAGCCCGCTGGGTGTTATCAACGGCGGAAGTACAACCAGAAAGTCCCAATAAAGTGGCCATAGCAAAAAAGGCCAACCCAAGACGCGCGGCAGCACAAGCCCCCCTAAAGCGGGAATTCAAAAAGCGACTAAAAAGTTCAAGACAATTTTGCATGGCTGGCCGTATCATTAAGACATTGATTTTAGCTCCCAAAGCCATGAATACGAACCAAAACCCTACTCCTGCAGATTTGCGCGACATTGGCCTAAAGGCCACCGGTCCACGCATGAAAATTCTGGATTTTTTTCATCAGAATGGCGGTACCCACTTTAGCGCCGAAGACGTCTTTATGGCCCTAGCCAAAGAGGACCAAGAAATTGGTCTTGCCACGGTCTATCGTGTGCTTACCCAATTTGAGCAGGCTGGGTTGCTCATCCGCAGCCATTTTGAGTCCAGTAAGGGCGATAGCAGAGCGATCTATGAGCTTAATGAGGGTCAGCACCATGACCACCTGGTTTGCCTAGACTGTGGGCATGTAGAGGAGTTTGTGGATGAGGCGATTGAGAAAAGGCAGAGGGATATCGCTAAAAATCTTGGATTTAAGCTCCAGGAGCACTCTTTAGCAATGTATGGCCACTGTCAAAAGAAAAACTGTCGAAATAAGGAAAAGTAAGCTGTTTCAGAGCCTTTTGGGCCTTGTAAAAGTAAAAAAGACCTCAAATTGAGGTCTTTTTTACTTTTGAGCTAATTTTTCACTGTACAGCCATCAAAGCTTCTGCAGCATTGAGCATTTGCACTGAATAGCCCCACTCGTTGTCATACCAAGCCAATACTTTGACCAACTTACCATCGGCAGAAACGCGGGTTTGAGAGGCGTCGTAAATACTCGGACGGGGGTCGTGGTTAAAGTCGATTGAAACTAAAGGTAAGGTATTGAAACCTAAGATTCCCTTAAGCTCTCCTTCGCTAGCAGCCTTCAAAATGGAGTTTACTTCGTCTACGCTCGTAGCGCGGCTTGCTGCAAACGTAAGGTCCACTACGGAAACATTGATCACTGGCACGCGCATCGCAAAACCATCAAAACGTCCTGCTAATGCTGGCAACACCAAGCCAACTGCTTTTGCTGCGCCAGTCTTTGTTGGAATCATACTAGTCACTGCGGAACGCGCGCGACGCATATCCTTGTGATAAACATCAGTTAATACCTGATCATTAGTAAATGCATGAATGGTTGTCATCAAACCAGACTCAATACCAATTTTCTCCAACAATGGTTTAACTAACGGTGCCAAACAGTTGGTAGTGCAACTTGCATTCGATACAACTACATCACTTGGTTTTAATACCTTTTGGTTAACACCATAAACAATCGTTGCATCTACATCTTTTTCACCAGGAGCAGAAATCAAAACTTTTTTTGCACCCTGTTGAATATGAATCATCGCTTTTTCTTTAGAGGTAAATTTCCCAGTGCACTCTAAAACTAAATCGACACCTAACTCACCCCATGGAGTTTCAGCTGGGTTGCGTGTACAAAACATTTTGATACGATCACCATTCACCACCATGCAGTCACCGTCTACTGAAACATCCGCAGGGAAGCGACCGTGGGCTGAGTCATACTGGGTCAGGTGGGCGTTAATAGCGATATCACCCATCGCATTGATCGCCACGATCTTAATATCACGCCGCGGCTTACCATTAACCTGATCTTCATACAGTGCGCGCAATACCATGCGCCCAATACGCCCATAACCATTAATTGCGACACGAATTGTCATTTGTTACCCCTTGCTAATTTTAAATTCTGAACGATTATTTCTTCGCGATGCATCGCTTAACAGTCTTTGCAATTTGGTCTACTGTTAATCCAAAATATTCATATAGTTGGGCTGCAGGTGCAGACTCGCCAAATGTGTCTACACCGTGTACTGCTGCGCAACCATACTTCCACCAAAAATCTGTTACGCCTGCTTCAACAGCAATGCGTGGAATCTTGGCTGGTAACACTTTTGATTTATAAGTAGCGTCTTGCTGATCAAAAACGGTAGTTGAGGGCATCGACACAACTCGAATACCAATTTTTCCTTCGTTATCTTTTTCCAAACGCTCTGCTGTTTGTAAAGCAAGCGCAATCTCAGAGCCAGTAGCAATGATGACCGCATCAATCTTTTGAGATTGAGGGTCGCGTAATACATAGCCACCGCGTGCAATATCTTTAATCTGCTGACTATTACGAGAAACAAATGGGCAATTCTGACGACTGAAGATCAAGGCGCTTGGACCATTCTTACGCTCAATAGCAGAGCCCCAAGCCACAGCACTCTCAGTAGTGTCACAAGGCCGCCAAACCATGAGGTTTGGGATCAGACGTAGGCTAGCGACATGCTCTACAGATTGGTGAGTTGGGCCATCTTCACCAAGACCGATAGAGTCATGAGTGAAAACAAAAATACTACGTAACTTCATCAGTGCAGCCATGCGCAAAGCGTTGCGACTGTAGTCTGAGAAGGTTAAGAAGGTGCCCCCAAACGGAATATATCCTCCATGTAAAGCAATACCGTTCATGATGGCGCTCATACCAAATTCACGAACACCGTAATTGATGTGATTACCCCATTGGTTCCCACGCACTGCTTTACATGCGGACCAATTAGTTAAGTTAGAGCCGGTTAAATCAGCAGAGCCTCCCATAAATTCTGGCAACACTGGTGCTAGAGCTTCAATTGCATTTTGACTAGCCTTACGCGTAGCAATTGTCTCTGCTTTGGATTGGCAGGTTTTTAAATAACTATTTAATGTTGATGAGAAGTCTTTCGACAACTCACCTTGCATGCGACGCTGTAGTTGTGCAGCCAGTTCTGGAAATTTAGTTTTGTATTTATGAAATTCTTTATTCCATTCGTGCTCAGCTGCTTGACCACGTTTCTTAAAATCCCAAGCAGCATAAATATCTTTGGGCACTTCAAACGGCGCATATGGCCAATTCAATGCAATACGGGTTTCTGCGATCTCAGCAGCACCGAGCGGTGAACCGTGGACTTTATCGCTGCCAGCCATATTTGGGGAACCTTTGCCGATAGCGGTCTTACAGCAAATCAGGGTGGGCTTGTCGCTCTTTTTAGCCTTAGTAATCGCAGCAGATACAGCCTCTGCATCATGGCCATCCACATTGCGGATGACATTCCAGTGATATGCCTCAAAGCGCTTGGGCGTATCTTCGTTAAACCAAGAAACTACTTTGCCATCAATCGAGATGCCGTTGTCATCCCAAAGAGCAATCAACTTATTCAGTTTTAAAGTGCCCGCCAAGGAACAGACTTCATGGCTAATGCCTTCCATCAAACAACCATCACCTAAAAATACATAAGTGTAATGATCGATGATATTAAGGCCAGGACGATTAAATTCTTGGGCAAGTAATTTTTCAGCAAGCGCCATACCTACAGCGTTCGAGATACCTTGACCTAATGGGCCAGTCGTTGTTTCTATACCGGGCGTAATTCCATACTCAGGATGTCCCGGAGTTTTGCTATGCAATTGACGAAAGTTCTTTAACTCTGCAATTGGCAAGTCGTAACCAGAAAGATGTAAGAGCGAATACAACAACATCGAACCATGGCCGTTAGACAAAACAAAACGATCGCGGTCTATCCAATGTGGATCGGTTGGATTATGTTTTAAATGTTCATTCCAAAGCCCAACAGCAATATCTGCCATACCCATCGGCATACCAGGATGACCTGAATTTGCCTGCTGAACTGCATCCATGGATAAAGCACGGATTGCGTTGGCCATGCGGATTTGAAGGTTTGACATCGTAAAATTGTTCTCGAGAAAAATAAATTGGCTATATTGCGGTAATGCCTCAATTTTATCTTCCCGGACCATGGGAATCCCAAAAGTCAACCGCCCTCACCGCCGAGGTCGCCCATCACTTGCGCGTCCGGCGCGTCCAGGCAGGCGAATCCTTTCCCGTATTTGATGGAAAAGGTCAAGTAGCACAGGCCGAACTGCTCTCATTGAGCGCAAAAACAGGGCAAGTTCAACTGAGTAATATCCGTACTGATACCCACCGTGAGAGCGCTTATGCCATTACTTTGGCCCAAGGCCTAGCTGGTGGAGACAAAATGGACTGGATTATTGAAAAGGCCGTGGAAACCGGGGCTCAAATCATTGCACCCATGCAGTGCGAACGCTCAATCTTAAAACTCACACGCTCTAGTGATCATGAACGTGCTCAAAAGCGCCGTGCGCATTGGGAAGGAATAGTGCAAGCGGCCTGCGAGCAATGTGATCGAACAGTACTCGCATTAATCGAACCCATTCAAAGTTTTGAGACTTACCTAAAATCGAATCCAAAGCCTGCGCTAAAACTTCTCTTAAGTCCTGATGCTACTAAAAGTATGTATTCCGTTCTGATGGAAAGTACTCCGCAAGATATTGTTCTCATGATTGGGCCCGAAGGTGGTCATTCTCCAGAAGAAGAGGCTCAAGCTCAAGCGGCAGGCTATCAAATCGTTTCTCTGGGAGAGCGCGTGCTCAGAACTGAAACTGCTGGAACCGCTGCCATTACTGTCGTTCACAGTATCTGGAATCCTGAAATGCAAAATCGCCTCAAATAGAGGCGATTCCAGGGTCTTAGGCTACTTAAACGATTAAGCGAAAGAGTAGAAAACCCGATAAGGCGTGCGGCGCTCAGCCCAAAAATCTACAGCATCGCGGAAAACATCTAAGAGAGTTTCGCGCGCTTCTTTATCGAATTTTTGAGTGCAGGGTAAGCCTTCGAGCACCACAACAAATCCTGACTGTGGACCTGTCTTATCAATTGTTGTTGTCAATGCATCTAACAGAGGGTCAAAATTTTTCGCCTGCTGTTTTGTAAACGAATACGCAGTTGCGATTGCTTCTAATACTTCACCCTTAGTCATTGCATTTGCACAATTTGCATAAATGAAATGTTGACCGAGTTCAGTAGCAGCCTCTTGGAGATCTGGAGTACGGAAAGCACGAATTGATTGCACGATGTTAGTGCGCACACTGCGCAGCATTGCCGGTGGTCCGGCATCGCGAACGGCCAAAGCGGCACGCCAAGAAGCTGTCACTTTTTTCCCCGAAACTTGATTTGCAGCATAGGTTTGTAAACGAGATAAACCACCTTGGGCATAAACATTGGCAGCAGATGATTCAGTCTCAAGTCGATCATTGCTGTCCCAGCTTTCAGCACGGCTATGTTCTTCGAAGCTAGCCAAATCGATGTTGTCAGTGCGATTATTCATGATGGGTGTTAGGTTACCCGTAACACGCCATCAAATCAAGCCCAAATACGGTGCATTTTACATAACCTTTTGATTTATATAGTATAAATAAATGTAGGTAAACACTAACTTATATTTATTTAAATGGCTTAGGCAATCCCTCTAGCGTTACTAGCAGCCTCTACTACTGCCAATGTTGTCAGATTAACAATCCTACGTACGGTAGCTGCCGGAGTCAAAATATGGATTGGCTTAGCAACACCCAACAACAAAGGTCCAATAGCAATGCCGTTGCCTGCTGCTGTTTTTAACAAGTTGTAAGAAATGTTAGCGGCATCAATATTAGGCAGAACCAAGAGATTTGCGCTGCCTTTCAACGGGGACGAGGTGACCGCACCCGCTCGAATAGTTTCATCTAAGGCGGTATCGCCGTGCATTTCACCATCCACCTCTAAATCAGGCGCTGCTTTTTGAATTAAGGCCAATACTTCGCGCATTTTGATGGCGGAAGGGGCATTACTAGACCCAAAGTTAGAGTGCGAAAGAAGTGCAACTTTTGGAATCAATCCAAGTTTACGCATTTCACTGGCGGCCATCAAAGTCAACTCAGCCAACTCTTGCGCGGTTGGATCAATATTAATATGCGTGTCGACTAAAAATACTTGGCGACCTGGCAGAATCAATCCCGACATTGCACCATAGACGTTTGCGCCCGGCTCATGACCAACGACCTCATCAATATATTTCAGATGCGTAGCAACGTTACCGATCGTTCCACAAATCATGCCATCAGCCATGCCCTTAGTGATCATGATCGAACCAATCAAACTATTACGGCGACGCATCTCAAGCTTTGCAAAAGACTCTGTAACGCCCTTGCGCTCAGTCAGGCTTAGATAGGTTTGCCAGAATTCGCGGAAACGGGTGTCGTTTTCAGGATTAACGATCTCGAAATCATCACCAGCCTTCATGCGCAAACCAAACTTCTCAATACGATGCTCTATTACAGCTGGGCGACCAATCAAAATTGGAGTAGCAAGGCCCTCATCAATAATAATTTGGACAGCACGCAATACACGCTCATCTTCACCCTCAGCAAACACAATGCGCTTTTGATTTACGGGTGTCTGCTTCGCAATATTAAATAGCGGCTTCATCAAGGTGCCGGAGTGGTACACAAACTGCTGCAGTTGGTTGCGATAAGCATCGAAATCTTTAATGGGGCGGGTTGCCACACCATCAGCCATAGCAGCCTTTGCAACTGCAGGAGCAATAACCGTGATCAATCGGGGATCAAACGGTTTGGGAATTAAATATTCAGGGCCAAATGATAGATTATCAATGCCATATACAGAGGTCACAATCTCGCTCTGCTCTGCTTGCGCCAACTCAGCAACTGCCTTTACTGCAGCCACTTCCATGCCGCGTGTAATCGTTGTAGCGCCTACATCTAAAGCGCCGCGGAAAATAAATGGGAAGCATAAGACATTGTTTACTTGGTTTGGAAAATCGGTACGGCCAGTTGCCATGACTGCATCAGGACGCACTGCCTTCACTTCTTCAGGCAAAATTTCTGGGGTTGGATTTGCCAAGGCAAAGACTAATGGCTTAGGCGCCATCTTCTTCACCATATCTTGCTTTAATACACCGCCTGCTGACAGCCCTAAGAAAATATCAGCACCTTCAATCGCTTGGTCCAATGTGCGTAGTTCTGTTTCTTGGCAAAACGGCTCCTTTTCAGGGTCCATTAATTCTTTTCGGCCTTTATAGGCTACGCCAGCTAAGTCAGTCACCCAAATATTTTTACGAGGGATGCCAAGATCAAGCAACAAGTCTAGGCATGCTAATGCTGCAGCACCAGCACCTGATGTAACTAACTTTACATTGCCTACCTCTTTACCAACCACCTTGAGACCATTAATAATGGCTGCTGCAACCACAATCGCGGTGCCATGCTGGTCATCATGGAAGACCGGAATTTTCATACGAGCCTGCAACTTACGCTCAACTACAAAGCAATCAGGCGCTTTGATGTCCTCTAAATTAATACCGCCAAATGTTGGCTCTAATGCAGCAATGATTTCAACTAACTTATCAGGATCGCTTTCATTCACTTCAATATCGAAAACATCAATGCCTGCAAACTTTTTGAAAAGGACAGCTTTACCTTCCATCACGGGCTTACTTGCCAGCGGTCCAATATTTCCTAAACCAAGAACGGCAGTTCCATTGGTAATCACGCCAACTAAATTTCCACGGGCGGTGTATTTGAATGCATTAGCCGGATCTTTCACAATCTCTTCGCAAGGAAAAGCAACGCCTGGCGTATAGGCAAGCGCTAAATCCCTTTGATTGGTGAGCTGTTTAGTGGGGGCAATCTCAATCTTGCCTGGAGTAGGAAACTCGTGATACTGGAGGGCAGCCTCTCTTAAGGCTGCAATTTGTTGCTCTTGATTAGTCTCTTTACTCATCAGCGTGCTCTTTGGTATGGCGTATTGAAGACTCTAATTCTATTCCTCCCAAGCGCCCGCCCACCAAGAGCCATAAAATAGGATATGCGTTCTGAATCTAACCCTCTTGGTGAATTTGACCTTATCCAGCGTTTTTTTAAAGCGGGTGCAGACGCCATGCACTCAAATAATGGCAAAGGGATTGCTCTGGGCATTGGCGATGATTGCGCGCTTCTTTGGCCAGTTGCAGGTGAAGAAATCGCAATCACAAGCGATATGCTGGTCGAAGGTAGGCATTTTCTGCCTAATGCTAACCCTGAGCTCTTAGGCCGTAAAGCCCTAGCAGTCAACCTTTCAGACCTAGCAGCCATGGGGGCCAGGCCCATAGGATTCACTCTAGCGATCGCCTTACCTAAAATCGATACAGTTTGGCTTGATGCTTTTGCCAGAGGTCTTTTTGCGGTTGCAAATCAATACTCATGCCCACTTATTGGCGGTGATACGACCGCTGGTCCACTGACCATTTCCATTACGGCATTGGGCAATATTCCATCTGGAAAAGCTATTCGTAGATCGGGTGCACAAGTTGGTGATGACATCTGGGTTTCTGGGTGCGTTGGTGATGCAAGACTTACTCTTGCTGCACTGCGGTATGAAATTAAGCTACCTGAGGAAGACTTCAAACAAATAGAGTCTCGCATGCATACCCCTACTCCCCGCATAGAGCTTGGTATCAAACTTCGTGGCGTTGCAAATGCCGCCTTAGATATATCGGATGGTTTGCTTGGTGATCTACAGCACATCCTGAAGCAATCTCAAGTGAGCGCAGAAGTGTTTTTAGAACAACTTCCAAAATCTGCTACCTTACAAAAACAAAGTGAGTCTATTCAAAATCAATTTGCTGCTACTGGTGGTGACGATTATGAAATTTGCTTCACTGCTCCACTTGATAAAAGAAGTGTCATTGATCAGATCAGCAAAGAACTCAATTTACCTCTCACTAGAATTGGCAGCATTACAGAAAAGGTAGATGAAGCAAAAAGGTTGCGCTTACTAAATAAGAATGGTGATTTGCTAGACAATGCCAAAACAGTAGAGCTACTGAAATCATTTGACCATTT
>Ga0007801_10000469_pt1 | contig 13241 bp, 4 predicted proteins | sample CryBogmetaGMA2M_FD_60372 | JGI IMG/M metagenome (GOLD analysis project Ga0007801, IMG submission 60372) | Freshwater microbial communities from Crystal Bog, Wisconsin, USA - MA2M | ecosystem: Environmental > Aquatic > Freshwater > Lake | place: Crystal Bog, Wisconsin, USA | collected 2009-07-06
CACCAAGCCATCAGCCGTTTTTCATCGCCATATGGCCTGCACATCTCTGATTTATAAGCTGTTCACCCTTAACACCCACCGCTTGGGTTAGACCAAGGGGACAGGTGTTCTGAACATACGCTGTTGGTCATCAACACGCCCATCAGGCAAAACTTCAGCCAACAGCGCTGGGCGTAACTCAAGCCTCGTCCGGTGTTCAATTTCTTTAGCGAAGTGGCAAGCTCTTCGACAAACGCGTCGATAAACGGTAATGGCTGGCTAAAAATGGTGGTTCACCAAAACATTCAAATGTGGAAAAAAGCCAATTATACTTTTTGCCATATTTCAAGGGGGTGGAACCCATAAAAAACTTGATGATCGAGTAACAAAGCTCCAAGTCTTCCAGATCGAACACTGTTGAATCCTGCATCATGGCGGTGGCGATGACATCAATGCGTCGCGCCACACCAAGTTCGCCCAAGGCTTGTGCCCCGAGTATCCTACCGTCGGTTGATAGGACGAAAACAGAAGCTTCATATGGATAGGCTTTGCGCCCGGATAATAACCGGCATGGTAGCCAGGGTAGGGTGAAATGCTCGGCTCGAACTATTTTTACAGCCTAGGTATTGCCTCTAGCTTAACGATATATCCATAGGCTATAATAATATTCCTAAAAAACAGACTTGCTATAAAGCAGTCTGGGAAAAGCTGCCGTAGGCGGTATTGCAGAAGCACAACAATACAAAAAAACCTTTATGAAACAAACCTTATTGGATATTTCCAAGCAACATCCATTCGAAGCTTATAATTCTTGGTGGGAAATGGGCAAAGAATGGTCATGTTTCATGTCTGAGGCGATTGTGCCGGAATGGCTTAAGCTATCCAGCAACGACAAGATGGATTCAGTCAAAGCCGACGTAGACGACTACATCAAGATCATCTATAAACGTGAGGCGCGGAAAAATCTGGTCGATGACTTTGTCGCCAAGTCAGCTTCAATACCCCTACAATCCGGTGAGTTCGACGCGTTATCCTATAGTTTCTACAAGTCAGCTTTCACCATGCTAGAGCAGAAACACAGTAATGATGTGGATGGCGACTGTCTGGCACACGAAAAAAGGCATTTCACACAGAAAACCGGTAAATCTTTTTTCACACAAGTGCGTGATCACCTTGACCTAGATGTCCCTATGCAGCTGGCTGGTGAGCGAGACTTCTCCCAGCTACAGGATTGCTTGCAACAGTTGGGGGCATTCATACACAACCAAGGTTACCTGAGAGATCATTTTTCGTTCACGTTTGATTTGGATTTACAACATGCCGGTAAAAAAATCCAGCAGGCGCATACGGACTTCCTCGTCAATGTAAACAACAATGTTGCCTACGCTGTTTATGAAATGGGCTATCCTGTCGCGCTGCCATCTGCAGTGTATCTTTACCATAGCTTAGGCGAAGCCCAGCATCACTCCTCCCGCATGATTGAGGAATTGTTTGCTTTGACTGGAAGTAAAGCCAGTGAGACAAGTGATTTCGACCCTCTCGATTATCCGGCTGATCGAGTAGTGGAGCTATGGGAAATAAGAAAGGCGTGAAAACACTGCTGGAAAAACTGAATATCAAACCTGTCAATCCCGGAGCTTGCACGGGTCCAAATGCTTGGATCGCCGATCCCAAAGGTACGGAACTGATTTCATTTAATCCTACGACTGGCGAAGCTATCGCCAGTATCGTGCAGGCAAGCCCGGAAACCTATAACACTATTATTAATAAGGCTATAGAAGCTTTTCAGGCTTGGCGTATGCTACCTGCTCCACAGCGTGGTCAGGTGGTACGAGACCTTGGTAATGCCCTGCGTGAATTCAAGGAGCCACTAGGTGAACTAGTTTCTTTGGAAATGGGTAAAATCCGTGCTGAAGGGTTGGGTGAAGTCCAAGAAATGATTGATATCTGTGACTTTGCAACCGGCCTATCGCGCCAATTATATGGGCTGACCATGCATTCCGAGCGCCCCCAGCATCGAATGTACGAGCAGTGGCATCCGCTAGGCGTTACGGGCATCATAAGCGCTTTCAACTTTCCAGTGGCTGTTTGGTCGTGGAATGCCGCCATTGCTTCCATTTGCGGCAATACTACAGTCTGGAAACCATCGCTCAACACGCCTCTGTCAGCCATCGCCACCCAGCATATCGTGAATCGTGTCATGGCTGATTATGGGGTGGATGGCGTGTTTAATTTAGTCATTGGTGCTAATGAAGTCATTGGCGAATGCATAATCAATGACCATCGTCTGCCACTAGTCAGCTTCACTGGATCAACCCACATTGGCCGCCATGTCGCTGGACGTGTTGCGCAGCGACTGGGTAAAAGCCTGCTGGAATTGGGTGGCAATAATGCCATGATTATTGCCGAAGACGCTAACTTGGATTTGGCTGTACGGGCCATTGTTTTCGGGGCTGTGGGTACTGCGGGGCAGCGTTGCACCAGCACCCGCCGCATCATCATGCATCAGGCCATAGCCGATGAACTGATTGAGCGTCTACTCCATGCCTATCAACAGGTTATTGTGGGTGATCCGTTACAGGCCAATACCTTGATGGGTCCGCTAATCAATGCAACCGCAGTAAATAACATGATGCTTGCATTGAAAATGGCCCGATCACAAGGCGGTGAAATCTTGTTTGGAGGTGAAGCTTTGCCAGAAAAAGGCCCGTATTTTGTCACCCCCGCGCTGGTAAAAATGCGCTCGCAGACTCAAATTGTGCAGCAAGAAACCTTTGCCCCCATCCTTTACCTGATGACGTATCGGTATCTGGATGAAGCGATCTTGTTGCAAAACGAGGTTTCCCATGGTCTTTCCAGTGCGATCTTTACCAGCAACTTATTAACTTCCGAACAATTTCTATCTGCCCGTGGTTCCGACTGCGGTATTGCCAATGTCAATATAGGCACCAGTGGAGCCGAAATTGGGGGCGCATTTGGGGGTGAAAAAGATACCGGTGGAGGACGGGAATCCGGTTCCGATGCTTGGAAGGCCTATATGCGCCGCCAGACCAATACCCTCAATTGGTCGAACGCACTACCACTTGCCCAAGGCATCCAGTTTAACGTTTGAAACCAGCCTAACCCGAAGAGTATTTTCAATGATAGTCAGAACGCTGGATGAGATTATCGGCACCGAAAGAGTGGTCAATGGTGGCAATTGGATCAGCCGCCGGTTGTTGTTGGCGGACGATAACATGGGAATATCCGTACACGATACGCTGATTCAAGAAGGCACTGAAACCCTTATTTGGTATAAGCACCACCTTGAAGCCGTATACTGTATCAAAGGGGAAGGCGAAGTGGAAACGCTGGCAGACGGGAAGGTCTATCCAATAAAATCCGGCACACTGTATGCCCTCAACCAGAATGATCGGCATTTGTTGCGTGCCCATAGCGAGATGCGGCTTGTTTCCATTTTCAATCCGGCGCTAACGGGGCGCGAAATCCATGACGAAAGCGGCTCGTATCCGCCCCCGAACGCCTAAACACAGGTTGAATCAGATTTATGTGTGGGATTCTAGGCATTCTTGATCTTGGACAGGAACTGGGCGAAGATTTTTATGCCCGGTTTTCTACCGCCTTTGGTTTTATGCATGGTCGAGGCCCTGATGGTTACTGGATTTATGCTGAAGACAAGCTGTTGATGGGGCAGGCCGTACTACAAATTACCGATCCTGATGGCGATATCAAGCCGTATGTCAGCAATGACTTAAATATTATTGCTTGCGCCAATGGTGAAATCTACAATTCAGCCGAATTACGCTGCCTGCTCGAACAGGAGGGCGCCCGATTTGAAACAGACTCGGACTGTGAGGTGATCGCCCACGGTTATGCTCACTGGCAAGAAAGTCTGTTTGATCGGCTGGATGGCAAGTTCGCCATTGCTATTTTTGATCGGGCAAGGCAAACCTTGCTTATTGTGCGTGACAGGGTCGGTATCCGTCCACTCTATTACACTCTGAAACCCAACGCTTACCTGGCATTTGCATCAGAGCCACGCATGCTGACAGGTTCGGGCTTGGCGGGCAGGGAAATATCTTCAGCGGGTCACTTCCAGGCATTATTACTGAGAAGGCCCATGGAACCCAATACCATGTACAAGGATGTCTTTGCGGTGCTGCCAGGGCAGATAATCCGTATCCGGCAATCCCTCGCTTATCCCGTTGTCCGGCAATTTGCCACTACACCCAAACCAATATCGCAGTCCCCGTGCGTTGTTCAAAATCAAGCAAGCCAAGATCAATTGGTTCAGACGCTGACGGCGGCGGTCAATAAGCGTGTGCCAACAAGCTGCGATTACAGCTTGTTTCTGAGCGGGGGATTGGATTCCACTCTGGTTAATTATCTGGTGCCAGCAGGCCATGCGCGGCGCTTACCCTCCATGGTGGCGGGCTTTTCATTTGCAGGCGGTATTGATGAAAGGGAGTTGGCGCAAAAGGCCGCCAGTATCGTCAAAACCCGACTTATCAGCCGGAGTATGGATATGGATGAATTCTTGGCGCTGTGGCCCTTGCTGGTCTGGCTCAACGACGAGCCGCTGATGTTTAACTCGTCGGTTCCCCTGTTTTCGCTATGCCGTGAAGCCCGTCAAATGGGCGCAAAAGTCATGCTGTCCGGCGAAGGGGCTGATGAGATGTTTGTTGGATACTCACATTATCCGGCCTACCAGCAACACCAGGACGATGGCCACCCAGACTATCTGTTTAGACACGACCAGGAAATTATTCCAATGACCACAGTTATGGAAGACTGGGTAGTTGATACGCACTGGGCTAGGCAACAGTGGGATCAGTTACAAGAGCAAATCACGGCGCACCTGCCTTTTCAGGGACGGGAACATGGCTTGGCGCGTAAATTAGAGTTTGACCGGATGACCTTTATGATGGGTCTGCTGATGCGCCAAGATCGAGTCGGACTTAATGCCAGTGTCGAAATTCGCGTTCCGTTTCTGGATGTCAAGCTTATGCAAGCAGCCAATGCTTATCCCTCTGGCATGCACCTGCATAACGGACTGGGCAAGACGCTGTTGAGGAATGCATTCGAGCCCTTTCTCGGGCGGGAACTAACCCAGACTCCAAAAATTGGCTTTCCTTTGCCATTACCAGTCTGGCTGCTGGAACCTAGATTCAAGCGTATTTGTGTGGTGCTTAACGAGATACTCAACCGCAGCGAATTGGTTAAGCCGAATGCCATTCTTAGCATTATGTCTGCGAACAATAATTATTCATCAACCAGTTACCGGCACATATGGACATTGCTGAATCTGGCGTTATGGTGGCTTAACTCACGCAGCAGTGAGCTACCTCCCAATGGCATTTGGGCCAGTATCATTCCGTCCGAGTCCCTGTCCTATGTGGAAGAGATTGTACAGGAATCCTGCCGCCCCTTTGCGCCTGGCTTTTTATACAAGGCTTTAAAAACGCAATCACTGCCCAGCATTCTTCATGCAAAACGCTGGAAAAACCCTCAGGTCAATCGCCTGGAAGAATTTTTCTCCAAGGCTGCATAGTAGTCTACACACAACTTATGACAGCTACCCCACAACAGACGGCTTCCCTAGTGACAGCACCCTTATCATTTGAACAGGAACGCATGTGGCTACTGGATAATCTGGTTAGCGGCAATCCGGCCAACAACATCGTTGCAGCAATTGAACTGCACGGCGAACTGAATGTGGGAGTTCTGGAAAAAAGCATCCAATTGCTGACCGTTCGCCATGAAATTTTGCGCACCCATTTTGTGGAAATGGATGGGCAAGCCTGCCAAGTCATCAATCCAACAATATATGTCTCCCTGCAAACCGATGATTTGCAAACCCAACCTGTCAACAGCCAGCAACAAAAAGTGCGCGAGTTGGCTCAGCAACTGATACAAAAAGCCATTGACTTGAAGCAGTCCCCATTATGGCATGTGCGGCTACTCCGGCTGCATGACACACATCATGTGATGGTATTGAGTATGCACCACATCATTTGTGACGGCGACTGTTCGACAAGTCTGTTTTTTGCAGAGGCTTTTACCATTTATTCAGCATTGCGGCAGGGCAAGCCTAGCCCATTACTCCCGATGCCACTGCAATATCAAGAGTTTGCCAAACAACAGCGCACATCACTGACCGATGCAGTCTTGCAACCCCATCTGCACTACTGGAAGGAAAAACTCGGGCAAAACCCAGAAATACTGCAACTTCCAACCGACCACAGCCGTCCGGCAATACAAACTTACTCGGGTGCTGCCGAACTGTTGCTATTGGACATGAAGCTGTTGCGGCAATTAACACGGCTGGCAGAACAAACCCATACTTCACTGTTCACCCTATTACTCGGTATTTTCAAAATCCTGCTGTACCGCCATACCCGCCAGGAAAGCATAACGGTCGGTACACCTAGTACCGGGCGTGATCTGGAAAATGCTTCAAAACTAATAGGTTATTTTGGCACACCGTTAGTGCTGAATACCACGATAACGCCTGATATGCCTGTTCAAGATGTGCTCAAGCAAGTCAATGACACCCTCACCCAAGCCCGCGAGCATCAGGACTACCCGTTCCAGAAACTTTTACAGGCATTGAACCCAGAGAGGGACATGAGTTTCCCTCCCCTGTTCCAAGTTCTATTTGAGTTCAGGGAAGACTGTTTGCAGCCGTTCGCGGCAGGCGATATGCAGATAGAACCGCTAGACATCACCAGTACATCAGTGCCTTATGACCTAGTGCTTTCCATCAAAGAAACAACACAAGGGTTGGTGTGGACCTTTACCTATAATTCCGACCTGTTTGAAGCCTCGACTATCCAACGGTTGGCCGGGCACTGCCAAACCATCGCCCGAGCCATAGTCGAAAACTCGCAGCAGACCGTTGGCAAGCTACCGCTGCTTACTCCTTCAGAGCAGCAGATGTTCATGCGGCAATGGAATCCGATATCGCGCACCGACTACCAACGGATTTGCATCCACCATCGTGTGGAAGAGCAGGTGCGGCGAACGCCCGATACACCGGCTGTCCAGTTTGAGGGAAAAACCCTCAGCTATCGCCAACTCAACGAACAGGCTAATCAGTTAGCCCATTACCTGCTAAAACAAAGCCTTCAGCCTGATGACTTTGTCGGCATCTGTATGGAGCGCTCCATTGAACTGCTGGTTGCGATTCTGGGTACGCTCAAAGCCGGTGCGGCTTATGTGCCGCTGGATGTTGCCTATCCTGCGGACAGGCTGGAGTTCATGCTGTCTGACTCTAATGCAAACATTGTGCTGACCACCCAAGCGTCATTGGCCTCCCACCCTCAGTTTGCCAAGATTACGCACAATCACAATACCATTGTGCTGGATGCCTCGCACCGGCCTTTTGCCGCGGAGAGTACGGACAATCCACAAACCGCAGTGCAAGCCGACCATCTGGCTTACTGCATTTATACCTCCGGTTCCACAGGCATCCCCAAAGGGGTTGAGATGGCGCATGGTGCGTTATCCAATCTGATTGAATGGCATCTTGACCACTGGCTGGCGGAGGTCGGGGTACGCACCCTGTTGTTTTCCCCAATCAGTTTCGATGTGTCTTTCCACGAAATTGCCGCAGCTTGGTGTTCTGGCGGCACCCTGATCCAGATCCGTGAGGACATCCGGCGCAATGCCATCCACTTGCTGGATTTTATTCAAGCCAACCGGATAGAGAAAGCATATCTGCCTTTCATTACCCTGCAACAACTGGCGGCTCTGGTTGCCGAAGGACGTCCGGCCCCCGGCTGCCTGCGGGAAATCATTATCGGTGGCGAACCACTGCAAATTACCCAGGAAATTGGAACTTTCTTAACAAGAACAGGGTGCGTGCTGCATAATCAATATGGCTCAACCGAATGTTTGGTGGTGACAGCGTATACACTGGATGCCAGCAAGCTTTGCCGCCAGCAGGTTCCTGTTGGCAAGCCGGACATTTATAACACGCGTGTATACGTTCTGGACGATTACCTGCAACCAGTGCCGGTAGGCGTGACGGGTGAAATTTATGCTGACAGTGACTGTCTGGCGCGTGGCTATCACAATAGGCCGGAATTGAATGCCGAACGCTTCATCCCTAATCCTTTCAGCCCTGATTTTTCGGGACGCCTGTATCGCATCGGCGATCTGGGGCGCTATCTCAGCGATGGAAATATCGAATGTTTGGGCCGCGCAGATAATCAAGTCAAGATTCGCGGGGTGCGCATTGAACTGGGCGAGATTGAACAGGTATTGGCGGGGCATCCTGGGGTGCGAGAATGCGTGGTTATGCCCCGTGAAGACACAAGCGGCTACAAACGGCTGATTGGCTATATTGTTCCGGCGACTGATGGGGGAACCGATCAACCGACAAGTCTGTTGCGCCAGTACCTACAACAAAAACTTCCAGATCCGATGATTCCATCGGCACTGGTCTTACTGGATAAGATGCCGCTGACCCCTAGTGGAAAAGTGAATCGCCGCCAACTGCCTGCACCGGACTCGTCCCGTCCGGAGTTGTCCAACACACTGATACCGCCACGCTCCAGCACGGAAAAACAGATTGCGGAAGTCTGGCGGCGGATACTGCATTTGAATGAGGTCGGCATCCACGACAGTTTTTTCGAACTCGGCGGCAATTCCTTGCTGTTGGTTCAGGTACAGCAACAATTAGAAAAATCCCTAGCCATTAAGCTCACCCCTGTCGCCTTGTTTCAGTACCCGACCATCAAGGCTCTGGCTCAACATATCGGCGCAAGGATGGACGACTCGGCCCGGCAACAGCCCAAACCCATCTTGAAGCTTGCCGACCAACAGGGGCATGGCAACGATGCAGTCGCCGTCATTGGGCTTGCCTGTCGCTTTCCCGGCGCAGATAACCCGCATGAATTCTGGGACAATCTGAAAAACGGCGTTGAATCGATCAGAATTTTTGCAGACGACGAACTGGACATCCAGAACCCCGAATGGCTCGGCAGCCCCAATTATGTCAAGGCAGGCGCGCCCATCAATCATATTGACGAATTTGATGCCAATTTTTTTGGTTTCAATGCGCGTGAAGCGGCTTTGACCGACCCCCAGCAACGCTTGCTGCTGGAATGTGCCTGGGAAGCATTGGAACATGCCGGTTACACTACCGACTCCAAGCGGAATGCTGGAAGTGTTGGGGTATACACGGGTGCAGCGATAAGCACCTACTTGATTAATAATGTTGCCCCTGCACTGGGTTTTTCAGCCCACCATCCTTTCTTGGAAAGTGAGGCATTACAAGCCAAGTTGAGCAATGACCGCAACTATTTCGCCACCCGGATCGCCTATAAGCTTAACCTGACTGGGCCTGCCCTGACCATACAGACAGCCTGCTCCACGTCACTAGTGACGGTTCACATTGCTTGCCAATCCCTGCTGCAAGGAGAGTGCGACATGGCGCTGGCAGGCGGTGCATCCATCGTCGTGCCCCAAAAGACGGGGTATCTGCATCGGGACGGCATGATCAATTCACCCGATGGCCATTGCCGCGCCTTTGACGCCCAGGCGGAAGGCACCTTGTTTGGCAGCGGTGCAGGTTTTGCCGTGCTGAAACGCTTGAGTGCCGCCATTGCGGATGGCGACCAGATTTTTGCTGTCATTAAGGGTTCGGCAATCAACAATGACGGTTCCGCCAAAGTGGGATACTCCGCGCCCAGCATTGACGGTCAGGCCGATGTCATCAACAAGGCATTTGCCAAAGCAGGCTTTGACTCAGCCTCTGTAAGCTTTGTGGAAGCGCACGGCACTGCAACCAAACTGGGCGACCCCATCGAAGTGACCGCCCTGACCCAAGCTTTTAAGGCCAATACCCGCGCACAAATGCTGCCAAGACAGCATTGCGCGCTCGGCTCGGTGAAAACCAATGTGGGGCATTTGGATGAAGCTTCGGGCATTGCCAGCTTCATTAAAACGGTATTGTCGCTGCACCATAAACAAATCCCCCCCACTTTGCATTTTCAAACGCCAAACCCGCAAATCGACTTTGGCAACAGCCCATTCTACGTCAATACCCATCTGCTGAATTGGGATAATGCCAGGCAAGAGACCCCGCGCCGAGCCGGTGTCAGCGCATTTGGCATGGGAGGGACCAACTGCCATGTATTGCTGGAAGAGTCCCCGGACGCCCCGCCTGCCAGCAACCCGATAGACCGCACCCACCATATTTTGACGCTATCGGCTGACACGCCCCAGGCACTGCAAGACTTGGTCGCAAAATACCAAGATTATCTGAATGATAACCCATTAGTGCCGTTGGCCGACATCTGCTTTACCGCCAATACCGGGCGCAGGCATTTTCCTTGCCGCATGGCGGCAGTGGCAGACTCTTTCCAGACCCTGCAAGCACATTTGCAAGGCTGGCAAGGGCTGGCGAGAACAGCCAATGCTCTGAACAAGAACCCCGTTAAAAAAATTGCCTTCTTGTTTACCGGGCAAGGTTCCCAGTATGTCAATATGGGGCGTGGTCTGTACGAAACCCAACCCGTTTTCCGTGACGCCCTGAATCTCTGTGATAGCTTGTTACAAGGCCATTTAGACAAGCCGCTATTAAGCATTCTCTACCCGGAGGATGGTGAATCATGCATTCATGAAACGGCCTATACCCAGCCGGGCCTGTTTGCAATCGAATATGCGATGTTCCAATTGTGGAAGTCTTGGGGGGTCGAACCCGATGTGGTGTTGGGGCATAGCGTGGGTGAATATACTGCCGCCTGTGTTGCTGGCGTATTCAGCCTGGAAGATGGACTCAAACTGATTGCGGCACGCGGTCGGCTCATGCAAGCACTCCCAAGTAATGGGGCAATGGTCTCGGTCATGGCCACCGAAGCGCAACTGGCGGAAAAGCTTGCTGCCTGTCCGGTCGACATTGCCATCGCCGCCATCAATAGCCCTAACAGCATTGTCTTGTCGGGCGAGTCTGGGTGCATTCATTCCCTCAGTGAATCATTACAGGCGGAAGGTTTTAACTGCAAACAACTTAAGGTATCCCATGCCTTTCATTCACCATTGATGGAACCGATGCTGGGTGAATTTGCGCAAATCGCCCAAAGCATCTCGCTTGCATTGCCCCAATATACGCTGATTTCCAATGTCACATCCAAGGCGATTGATGCAGAAATCACCCATGCCGATTATTGGGTACGCCATATCCGGCAGCCGGTACGGTTTGCCGAAAGCATGCGGCATATCGTTCAAATGGGCGATGTCGGCGCATTTGTGGAAATCGGCCCGCAAGCTGTGCTTCTGGGAATGGCACAACAGTGTATCTCGGAGTCTTCCGCACACTGGTTGCCCAGCCTTCGTCTAGGGGAAAATAACTGGGAAACGCTGCTCGGCAGTTTGAAGACCCTTTATCTGCACAAAGCCCCAATCGATTGGTTTGGCTTTGACCAAGCCTATCGCCGCCACCGCCAGCCGCTGCCAACCTATCCCTTCCAGCGCCAACGCCACTGGCTTAAAGCCTGCCAAGACGACATGCCAAGGTTTGGCCAGATGCCGGAAGGAATCGCCAAACCAAGCAATGAGTTGTTCTATGAGGTGAAATGGATAGCTAAGGCCGTTGGGGATAATGGCATTGCCTCCATTGCCGACAAAACTTTTCTGATACTGGCTGATGAGCAGCCTAATTCTCTAGGCGATGCATTGGCAGCCCAACTAGAAAGCCAGCAAGCTTGTTGTGTCCTAGCTTATCAAGGTTCTCGTTTTGAACAACAGGGGAACATGCGTTTCATGCTATCCCCAAGCCAAGCCGATGATTTCAGGCAACTCCTTGCAGCGTCACCTAAGCTTGATGGGATTGTAAATTGCTGGAGTCTGGATGGCGCGGAGCAAGGCTTGGACACTGTCATCTTGAGCGGTTGCGGCAGCACATTGCATTTGGTGCAGGCTTTGGCCAATATGCCCAATCGGCGGTTGCCCCCCAGGCTCTATTTGCTCACCCAAGGCGCACAAGCGATCAATGGACATGCCGTGGTCAATGTGGCTCAGGCACCCCTATGGGGGTTTGGCAAGGTCATAGCACTGGAACACCCTGAATTGCACTGCGTCAGAATTGACTTGGACAGCGCCAACCCTCAGGAGGGGGCTGCCTTGCTCTGTAGCGAGCTACAGCACTTATCCAGCGAAGACCAGATTGCCTATCGACTAAAACTACGTTATGTCGCACGACTTGAGCCAGCTTCGTCGCAGCCGTCTTCTCTCAAGCCGCTGAAAGTCCGGGAGGGGAGTTACCTGATTTCGGGCGGACTGGGCGACTTGGGGCTGAAAGTTGCCGGTTTTCTGATCGAGCATGGGGCAAAACACCTCATCTTGCTGGGGCGCAATCAGCCTAAGCAGGCCCAACGCGAACAGATCAACCGATGGAAGCAGCAAGGCACAGAGATTTTTATCGGACAGGCGGATGTTGCCGACCCAGACAGATTGGCCTGCGTATTGGAGGAGGCGCGGCAAGGCTTCCCGTCCTTGCGCGGCGTAATCCATGCGGCTGGTTTGCTGGATGACGGCATCATCCTAAAACAAAATTGGCGGCGTTTCCAGCAGGTGTTGATGCCAAAAGTACAAGGTGCTTGGAACCTTCACCAGTTGACCCTGAAAGACGAACTGGATTTCTTTGTGTTGTTCTCATCTAGTTCATCGCTGTTAGGCTCGGCAGGACAGGCTAATTACGCTACAGCCAACATGTTTTTGGATGCGCTCGCATCTTACCGCCAAGGCATGGGGCAAAGAGGCTTGGCCATCAACTGGGGGGCTTGGAGCGATATCGGCATCACCGCGCGTTTGCAAATGAATACTTGGCTGGAAGAAAAAGGGGAGGGCAGCCTTACTCCAGAACACGGCTTGCTGGCGTTGGAGACGCTACTGCAAGGGGCAGCCAGTGTCTGCCAACGGGGAGTCATGGTGATCGACTGGTCTAAATTTTTGACGGGGCAACTGATACGTACGCCTTTTTTTCAGGGGTTTACTGACTATGCACAGCCAGAGAGACAGGCTAGGACAAGCAACAGCCAAACCGTATCCCTGGCACAGACACTTTCCAGGCTTACGCCTGAAGCATGTGCAGAACAATTGCGGGGGCATGTCTGCAAGTGCGTCAGCCTGATGCTGGGAGTCGCTATGGATGTGCTTGAGGATGACCATGAAGAAACCGGCTTTTTCAAATTGGGCATGGATTCTCTCACCTCCATCGAATTACGCAATGAATTGCAGGCCAGCCTGTCTTTGCC
>Ga0007801_10000474_pt1 | contig 13195 bp, 14 predicted proteins | sample CryBogmetaGMA2M_FD_60372 | JGI IMG/M metagenome (GOLD analysis project Ga0007801, IMG submission 60372) | Freshwater microbial communities from Crystal Bog, Wisconsin, USA - MA2M | ecosystem: Environmental > Aquatic > Freshwater > Lake | place: Crystal Bog, Wisconsin, USA | collected 2009-07-06
GTACATCGAAGCCGGAAAGGTGTTGCGAAAACTAAATACCAAGAGAGAAGCGTACGGCAATTTCTATATGCAGCCCAACGGTGTCTTTCTGTTGGCCGATGACCAGGCTGTTATTTTGACGACGGATGAAATGGTGAATGAATGGGAGTCTCGAGTGCCTTTCGTCCGCTACGCAACCCAGTCGGGTCCAATTCTGCTGCGTCGCGGGCAAATTAATCCGTTGTTTACCCAGGGCTCGAACAATCGTGTTGTGCGCAATGCGGCTTGCACGATGACTACTGATAAGTTTGCCTTGGTAAGGAGCCGATTCCCCATTAACTTCTACGACTTCGCCCGTCAATTGCGTGACAAATTGAGTTGCCATGACGCACTGTTTTTGGACGGATCTGTTTCGCAGCTTTATCCCTTTGACCTTGGAACCCGTGGCCAGCATTTTGGCGTCATCATTGGCGCAACAGTCTTGACCACGATCCTGGGACGTTGATGATGTGTACCTGTGCATATTCGACTGTGTTGGCACAACGTGCTGACCGGTTAAGATGTCGGAAAAATCTACCCACTTATGTGCCCGGAAAGTATGTGCCGTAAACAATCAATATCACGGTCACTATGAAGATGGCGATGATCGCAATGCGTATAAATTTCACAACCGTAACCTCTTTTGGGGCAGTTTTGCCGGGATTCTAGTTGAGCGGTAGACCCGCGCTCGACACGGACATGCCATCTGCCCAGGCTGCAGGGTTTTCCGTTACCATCAAATGATCCAATCTGGAAAGGTAACAGAATGACTCAAGAAGTGAATTATCGGGCACTGCAAAAGACGCCAATCTCGCCGCTGGGTTGTCACTTGCTGGAAGCCTTTAATCCTCCTGCAGTTGGAGCCGATTCGCCGGCGATTCTTGTGATGACCGACCTCTCCAGAGTGCCTTCAGCCACCATCATTTCAGATGCAACGCTTGAAGAAGCGAACCACTCCATGCTTGTTCGCGGTGTGAGGTTGCTTTTGGTGGTGGACGACGACAACAGAATTGGGGGCTTGGTAACCACGGTTGACGTACTCGGGGAAAAGCCAGTGCTGGTTTCCCAGAAACGTCAATGCAAGCGCAGTGAACTGCGGGTTGCGGATGTCATGGTGCCGGTCGAGAAGATGGAGGCCCTGAGTATTGAGGACGTGAAGAAAGCCTGTGTTGGCAACATAGTGGCTTCCCTGAAATCAGACGGTCGAGCTCATGCCATAGTTGTTGGTCAAGGACCAGATGGAAGACTCTCATTGTTGGGAATATTTTCAACGTCGCAGATCGCACGTCAGTTGGGAGTCCAGATTCACACCCATGAAATGGCCAGAACCTTCGCTGAAATTGAAGCTGTCATCGCCGGGGTCTGATGCCGAAACATCGTGCGGCGTTTGTCGGAGGGCATGCTTCCGATCACATCGAATGGAATCAACGCTACAACAGGCTCGGGTTTGGCATCTGTGATGCTGGTTGCCGCGCTTGCGGGCTGAGCTGCCCCCGGGACTCAAGCGTTTCAGTATCTCAGAACGCGAGTATCGAAGCCTAACGGTGTCAATTGCAATGCCTACAGCACTTGACTGACTGCTGTTGCGAAATCTGTCTCTTGAAATGCCACTTTAGAGAACGGCCCTGACTGTCTCTTAATGGTCGGGTCCTGAGATTTCCACCGCTGATGGGCGAGTCACAAAGCCGACACAAAAGCAGGTCGCCGGGTTGCCGTTGCTGGTGGGCACGAACTTTGTGTCAATTGCCAGAAGAAAAATGAAGTCAAGGATCAGGCAGAAAAGGATCAAGCAAATTACGATGCCTTGAACTTCCGAGACGACCAATTCGATCTCTCGGACGCGTCTATCGCCATCGCCATTTCCCTACTCGCGGTTGCGTCCTTAACCCAACTGCCGTGGCTCTATCTGCTTGCGCTAATTCCATCCGGGTTTGGAGTCATGATGGGACTGGCTGGACTGATAGGTTGGGGAATTCACCCAGATGCACTGATTAAGTTGCTCAGTTAATAATCGGCATGCACTGAAATTCCCGTAACGCAGTTGTGTGGTCGAATCAAAACGGTTCACACCCCTAGATTAAACCAAGGTCTCGAACCTTGACTCCCGGAAACACGTTATCAACTTGGCTATCGCGTAGCTCGTATTGACTTTGAATCAGTCCGCCCAATACGGACCGATATTCATTGAGTACCGGAAGATCTCTGTTTTGAAACAGGGTGGCCTGCTCGACACGCACCTGCTCACCGACGACTTGGTTGCCCCTCACTCCGCCACCCATTACCCAGTAAACAGTGCCATGCCCATGGTCAGTGCCACGGTTACCGTTTTGCCTGAACGTTCGCCCGAATTCGCTCATGACCACTACAGTCGTATCGCGCCAGGCCGAGCCCATCTCCTGGGCGTAGGCAGCAAGTCCGGCACCCAGTTCATCCAATCGACTCGCCAGGTACCCTGTGGCAGCGCCCTGATTCACATGAGTGTCCCAGCCACCCACGTCAACAAAGCCCAGGTTGTAGCTATCTTTCATCAGCTTGGCGATGCGCCGCGCTTCCAGCTCGAAGCCCTTGGCGTTAATGGCATTGCGACTGGCGGCGTCCATCTCCGCAGACATTTCACGCATGACCTCGTCACGGACATTAAAGCCCTCCGAGACCTTCGCTCCCAATGGGGTGCCTTGGTACATAGAGGCAATGATGCTGCTTTGACGTGCATCGACCGAGGGTTTGGCAAGCGTGCGCAAGGCAGTATTGGCTACTTTGGCACCACCTTGAAACGTGAGCGGGAGTTGGTCCGTAAACGCCATGGGGGCGCTTCCGGTGAGCACTGCGGCCAAGCGGTTCATGAAGCCTGAACTGTAATTTTTGTGACCCTCCAGGGGCTGTCCCATTTCAATGCTGTCTTGCGTCTCGAAGTGGCTGCGTGACAGGTCATTGGTTCCAGCAAATGGAACGAAGGCCAACTCACCATTCTTGTAGTACGGATATAGCGAGTCGCGCAGCGCAGGATGCAGCCCCCAATCTGCAGTCAATGGAAGTGCCGATGTCAGTTCGAAAGATGGCTTGGCAATTGCAATATCAGGGCGGGATGCGTAGTAGAAGTTGCTGGATATGGGAACCAAAAGGCTGCAAGCATCGTATCCGCCACGCAGAAATACAACCAGCAGGCGCGAGGTACCCCTGGGTGCGGCCAGCAACCGTGTGGTGGATGTGAGAGAAAGCGCGGCCAACCCACCTATTGCATTTAGTACATTGCGTCGTTTCATAGCGCTCTTGATTTGCACAGGCATCAGCGCCTCATCATCTCTGGAGATGCGAGCAAAAAGGTGTTCCACTCCTGTGGCGATGCAGCCTGGTCCAGCGCTTTTCGCGTTGCGGGGCTCAACGTCTTGGAGATGGACTGGTAATACAAGGCATTCGCAAGCTGAGGAAAGGCAGGACGCTCCTGAGGTTGCGGTCCTTCGGTTCGGAACAGTCCGGCACTACCCGAACCAATGGCCTTGGCGACCTCAAAGCGGGTCGTCAGTTGACCGGGACTCGCCCAGGCAGCAGATTGAAGTGAATAGCCGTCGGGGGTCTGTCGGCCATACAGCGGTTCACCCATGCGGTTAATCCAGTTCAGCATAGGCCCGACATTTAGCACCGGCTTGGTGTCGTAAGCCAGTCGGACTGCAGAAACCACAAAACGAACCGGGTCCTTGAACTTCTGCTGTTCTGCGTTCATGAACTGCGGTGCAGCAAATAGAACCTGCAGGACGGCGGCGATATCGCCATCGCTGCGCTCGAACGTCTGCGCCATGGATTGAACGAGCGCCGAGGGAGGCTCATCCGCAAGCCAATAGGTTGCGAGCTTCCTGCTGACAAAGCGGGCAGTGGCAGGACTGCGTGCCAGACGGTCCAAGGCTTCGTCAAGTTCACCCAACCCTTTGCTATGGATGGGCTTGCCCAACAACTCCTTTTCTCCAAAGTCGTGGCGAGCCGGGTTGAACTCAAACAGTCCGCGGCGAACGTAATAACCTTGCAGTTCCTTGCGCATCCCCGGAGTGTTGGTAGTCAGGTTCACACCCACACCGGTCAGGATGCGGGCGAGTTCCTGCACATCGTGCTGAGAATAGCCAGCGTCCACACCCAGGGTATGGAGTTCCATCAGTTCACGGGCGAAGTTCTCGTTGATTCGACCGGATGCGTTCTGTTCGTTGTCCAGATATCGCAGCATGGCTGGGTGCAAGGTCACTGCGCCCAACAGGTCGCGGAATTTGCCAAGAGCATGAGGGCGGATGGCAGCATCCTCATAGTCACCCACCATGGCGCGTAGGTTGTGTTTGGCCTGATGCACACTGAAGTGGTTGAGCCAGAACCAGGTCATTTCTTCCTGCACCTGGTTGGGTGAATACAGTGCGCGCAACAGATGGCGCGTGGCGGCTTCGCGTGCCAGACGGTTTAGTTCTGCCTGATAGTCTTTCTGTGCAGCCTTTTTGGCATCGTCATCCGCGATGGCGTCATTGTCCTTACGACGCTTTTCTAAGTCCTGCACCAGACCTGTCAGCGGTTGTTTGACGATGGTCATGGCATCTATTTGTACCTGCACGTCGACAGGCAGTGTTGCCGACCTGTCCGGATGCAGTTGAGCTGCGACATAGGCATTCGCACCCACGGATTGCACCCACTCCAGGGTGCTGGATGTCGCGCCCCAGGTGATGCGATTTGTAAGCGCGTAGATGTCCGGATTTGATACCGTTTGCGCTGGGGTTACTGTGGTCGGCGGCGCTGCGCATCCGAGCAGCAAACCAAGCGAAAGCAGCGAGGTCCACGCTATAACGGTCGTTGAACTTGAACGATGGCACGCTGTCATGTCCCCAGACCCTCAGCTCGCGCTGCACAGCGCTGCGAAAGAATGAAAAGGGAGTAATGCATGGTGCCAATCACTCTACTACAGCCAAGCTAGGTCAACCATTGCGCTCAGCGGCGTTGTGCTTTTTGTCATGGATTTTTCCGCTCTGGAGGATCTCTTTGCGGGTAATGGCGGCTTGTTCATGCTTGCCAACGTGGCCATCACGCGCCGCCTTGGCCTCCATGCGGTCGACTTTCGCCTGTCCCTGTTCCAATTTGCCGGTCTCGCGATTAGTAAGAGCACCGGACTGCACGCCTTGCTCAATTCGCTTTTCTTGATTGACGTTGCGCTGCACATCGGCCTGCAACCGCTCAGACGATATGGACTCCGGATTGCCTTTGACCGCATTGGTCTTGGCGGCATGAATATCACGACTGGACTTGTCTTGAAGTCGTGTCAGTTGTGCGCGTTCTGCCGCAGATAGCTTGCCATCCTTCAAATCTCTGGCCTGTAAGCGTTCAATCTGTGCCTGCTCGCGCTCCAGTCGACCGGTCTCTTTCGTGGTGAGGCTTCCGTCCTTGAGCCCGTTTTCAATACGAGTCTGCTGGGTGACATCCCCCTGGACCGTATTGGCTACCGGCTGTGCAAATACGCTGGCCGTTCCAAGGGCGATGAGGATAGAGGCGACAAGAGTACGGGTCTTCATGGATTTCCTTCGTTTGATAAAAGCCGTTGTGGCTTGTGAATCAAAACGAGGCATTGATGGATTGCGCATACAGTGGATTTGTTAAACCTTGTAAAGCTTTGTCGCTGGCCGGGCCCGCCCTATGCATTCACCTTCCCGCGAGCAATGTCGTCAAGGCGTGAGTCCTTGCGCATCTTGACCAAATAGAGGCAGCCAGCGCCAAACAGCAGACTGATAAGACCACCGGAGAGTTGCTCAATTCCCTCCCAAAATTCCGGAGCAATTAGTTCCAGAAACATGGGTTGCCCTGGCAGTATCTGACCGGTTGTGACCATGTAGATGCCGAATGTGGAAACGACCAGTTCCTGCACTCCGAAGCAAATCAGTGCGCAGCCAATCAGTGTTACACCCCAATTGATTACACGGAACATGTCGAGCACCTGCCCTCAAATTAGCCTTGAACTAAACTGCGGAAACTGTCGCCCTTTACTTCTCTTTACAGATTAGAACCTCAAATGCTCCGAATTAGGGTTGACCCTCACATGCCTCCATAGGAAAATACGCCCATCTAAACAACGGAGCAATCCATGGAATCTGGCCCTAGTACTTGTTCGCCCCTGGCGAACACCCCAGCGAGTACGTAGGCGGCCTTTTTCCGCACCGTCTCGCTGGTTTCAGCAGGACGGTGTGTTGTAGTTATCTGATCTGGTATCAGTTCTTGATACCTGGGCACATCTCCTAATTTTTTGCACAGGCCTGGCGCTTGAATTCGCACGTCCGACGGGCGCCGCGAGCCAGTGCGCCGTGCTCGTGCTTTGCGATTTACTCCCGCAAATGGGATTGAGGAGAGCATTCATGACGAAGTTCACAGCAACGCATGACACTTTGCAAATCAATGGCAGCGGCAGCGCCGCACTGGACAGCGCCCACATTGGCGATATCCGTGGCGCCTTTGGCACCATCAAACTGGGTGACCATGGCGCGCGCACGACCTGGAAGCAGCGCTGGCAAACCCTGTTAGCCATCCTGGGGCCTGGCCTCATCGTGATGGTTGGTGACAACGACGCAGGCGCGTTTGGGACCTATACCCAGGCCGGCCAGAACTACGGCACGTCGCTCCTGTGGACATTGCTGCTGCTGGTGCCGGTCCTGTACGTGAATCAGGAAATGGTGCTTCGCCTGGGTGCAGTCACCGGAGTTGGTCACGCGCGCCTGATATTTGAGCGCTTTGGCAAGTTCTGGGGGGCGTTTAGCGTCATTGACCTGTTCTTGCTCAATGCCTTGACCATCGTCACCGAGTTCATTGGCATCAGCCTGGGCCTGGACTACTTGGGTGTGTCCAGAATCTGGGGCGTTGGCATCGCCGCGGTCATTATCATTGCGGCGGCAAGCACGGGTGATTTCCGCCGATTCGAGCGCTTCTCGCTGTTCTTGGTATTTGCCAGTCTGCTATTGGTGCCCATCGTTGTAATGGTTCACCCGGCACCTGGCCAAATCGCCCACGATTTCTTCGTTCCCCAAATGCCCAAAGACAGCAAGCTCAGTGATGTGATGCTGCTCATCATTGGCATTGTGGGCACCACCGTGGCTCCTTGGCAGTTGTTCTTCCAGCAAAGCTATGTGATTGATAAGCGCATCACTCCCCGCTTTATGCGCTACCAGAAGATGGACCTGTGGCTGGGCATCGTGATGGTTGTCGTAGGCGCAGTGGCAATGATTTCATTCACGGCTGGTACCTTTGCCGGCCAGGTGGAGTTCGGCAATTTCACTGATGCCGCAGGAGTGGCCAGTGGCTTGGAGAAGTACTTTGGACGCGTTCCAGGGGTCTTCTTTGCCATCGCGCTGATTGACGCCTCCATCATCGGCGCATTGGCCGTCTCGCTTTCGACAGCTTACGCCATTGGAGACACCTTCGCCGTGAAGCATTCGCTGCATCGCAAGCCAAGTGATGCAAAGGGGTTCTATGCCGTCTACGTTGGCCTGATTATTGTGGCTGCTGCCCTGGTTCTGACGCCGGGAACGCCGCTGGGCTTGTTGACCAATCTGGTTCAAACCTTGGCTGGTGTATTGCTGCCCAGCGCCACGGTTTTTCTGCTTCTGCTCTGTAACGACAAGGCGGTTCTGGGTCCTTGGGTGAACTCCAAGAGATTGAACTGCTTCACCGCAGCCATCATTGCCGTGCTGGTGATGCTATCGGTCATCTTGACTGCGGCAGTGCTCTTCCCGGATATCAGCGACGAGCACATCCTGGGGGTGCTTATTGGCGGCACCTTGGTAGGTGCAGTGCTGGCGTTTGGTGTGAAGGTTTATGAGCAGAAAAATGGCATCGCAATCGCCCCCGCGGAAGACCTGAAGCTGAATCAGGATGAGCGCGATAACTGGCGTATGCCGGCAATCGAGACCTTGGCGCCAGCGCGTCTGAGCCTATCGAGCCGTATGTGGATGCTGGTATTGCGCAGCTACCTTGTCGTCGCCGCCGGGCTGCTGTTTGTGAAGCTAATAATATTGGCAGTGGTTAACTGAGTTACCCTGTTTGACAGCGTCGACGGACTACGCCCATGGGCAAGAAAGTAAGTCGCGGACAGTGCATAAGCTCCTATCACTTAGACCTGCAATGCAGCGAAAACGGACATAAATCGTTTGCTTCCAATTTCCTGGAATTGGCAAGACTCGATGATAAATTTCGTTCGCATTACGTCTTCAATATTCGGAGGTGCGGTGAACTCTGAACTTGCTCAGCTCGCATCAACTCTTCGACTTGCAGCTCCAGAATCCAGGGCACTGGCATTGAAATTTTCACTCGCTTGCGCCAAGCGCGTAGAGCATCTCCTTGAAGACCCGGAAGTTATTGAATGCCTTAGGGTCCTTGAAAGGTATGTAGATGGCAATACTAATTCAGAGTGTCTTACGAAGGCGGCTGAAGATGCAGCGCTGTTGGCCAATCGCCATCGAGGCTCCCAGTCAATTGATGGTTGCGGCCACGCTGCTGTCTCAGCCAGTTATGGCGTATCGAAGGCGGTCGCAGGAAAGGCGTTGGACGCAGCGCAGTATTGCGCTTATGCGTCTGTGTACGCGTCTGGCGGATATGCCGCTGTCGCTAACCGAGAAGCTTTTGAGCCCGAATTTTCTTGGCAATTTGAATGCTTAAAGTCGTTGTCCAAGGTCGTCATAGGTCAATGAAGCGTTACTACTGCGTCGTCACTTCGGTATCTAATGAAACGGGTCAACAAGCTCACTTCCCGAGAGCATCGGGCAACACTGCAGGGTCATAAGAAGTGGCTCCGCTTGTCTGAACAACATTCCCCGATTTATAAGTGGACTGCGGGCGGGTTGCCAAAGGTGCAGAGTTGTCCACGGCGGCGGTGGTCGCTTGCGACGAACCGACCGACGCGGTGGGCAACTCGGGGCGCACCAGAACTTGCATCTTATGCCGCCTCTTTCATTCGCGGTAGATGCGCATAGTAAAACTCATCAGGCGTGGCATCTTCAAGACTGGAATGCGGCCGCTTCGTGTTGAAGCCGTCGATGTACTGGACTATGTCCGAGCGCGCAGCGCTCACACTGTCGTAAGCCCTGAGGTAGACCCGCTCGTACTTCACGCTGCGCCAGAAACGCTCGACAAACACGTTGTCACGCCAAGCACCCCTGCCATCCATGCTGAGCTTGCAACCCTTGGCAAGGACAACGTTGGTGAACTCCTCGGCCGTGAACTGGCTGCCTTGGTCGGTGTTGACGATGTCGGGTGTGCCGTATCGCATGAATGCCTGCTCAATCACTTCCCTGGCATGACACGCCTCCAGCGTGATGGCGAGTTTGTGCGCCATCACCTTGCGACTGGCTACATCCACCACCGCGGTCAGGTACACAAAGCCTCGGGCCATGGGGATGTAGGTGGTATCAAGCGCCCAGACCTGGTTGGATTGGGTGATGGCCAGACGACGCAGCAGGTAGGGGTAAATCTTGTGTCCAGGATGGGCCTTACTGGTTCCTGGCTGCGGGCACAGCGCCTCAATGCCCATTCGCTGCATGAGCGTGCTGACATGACGTCTACCGACCTTCAAGCCTTCGCGCACCAACATGCGACGCAGCATGCGTGCGCCCATGAAGGGATGCTCCAGATGCAGTTCATCGATGCAGCGCATGAGCACCAAATCAGCCTGACTGACTGGACGTGGCAGGTAGTAGACCGAGCTGCGGCTCATGCCCAGCAGTTCGGCCTGGCGGGTTATGGAGAGTTGGTGGTCGCGGTCAATCATCGTCTTTCGCTCAGTAAACCCGCTTTGGTGAGCGCGCCTTCCAAAAAATCATTCTCCAGTGCCAACTGGCCTATCTTGGCGTGCAGTGGCGCCAGGTCAACCGGCTCAGGTGCATCATTGCCGCCAAAAACGCCGGCAGCACCTTCGAGCAGTTGGCGTTTCCAATCGGTGATTTGCGTGGGGTGCAATTCAAACTCTTTGCACAGCTCAGCCATTGTCTTGTCTTCCCGCAAAGCCGCAAGCGCGACGCGGGCCTTGAAGGCAGGATTGTGGGTACGGCGTGTGCGTCGTGCTGATTTCTTGACCATCTGTAACTCCTGTTCGCCAGTCCTTCGTCGGACCGGCATGATGCCCGGAGTTTGCACTTATAGCGCTGTTCAGATTTGCGGAGCCACTTCTATACGCCTTTGGTGCGTAAATGGCATCAATAATCACCAAGAAAACAATCGTGCCAAAGATAAAGATGGCCGCGACAGTCCACCAGATCCACTCCCGACTTTTCTTGGGCTTGATCGTTATTTCAGGTGATTGCGACTTGTATTGCAATGGTGGCTCCTATCTGCTTGCGTGTTGTCCATCATAGGCTGGGTGCATGAACACTTTGTAAAGCTGCGTCAAACTCTTCATCCTGATGATTTGGCCAAGATATGCAAGAAAGCCACTCCTCTAAGGCTGTCTTGGAATACATTTCATCAGTAGGAAATAAACCCATCGCAATGTATTGTTGTCCTTCAAGTCACTAACTATGAACAACCTAAATTTGATCAGAGGCATCTTCCTCATGGCGATTGCGCTCGTCTTCGGATCCGCCGCGCTCACATATAACGTCGGGGAATTCAGTCGGTCCGGACCCGGCCTGTTCCCACTCTTGGTTAGTTGCATGCTGTTCGTGATTGGTTTAATCACGTTGGTGCGATCGCGCTTTGTGAAACCAGTTCCCGTGAACTACAACATCAAAAATATCGCACTCGTCCTATTGGCACTGTGCGGATTTGGCGTTTTGTCTGCGCACCTCAACATGATCGCAGGCATCCTGTTCTTGGTGTTTTGCTCCAGCGCTGCCGGGACTTCTTACTCGGTGGTGCGCAACCTCAAAATCTCGGCGGGACTCATTGCCATAGCCTTCGTGTTCAAAGAATTGCTCGGCCTACAACTGCCTTTAATCTGATGGAAGTCCTACACAACCTTGCATTTGGGTTTGAGACCGCTCTGACCCTCCAAAACCTGATGTACTGCGCCATCGGCTGCGTGGTGGGAACTCTGGTGGGAATGCTGCCGGGCCTTGGACCGTTGTCCACAATCAGTTTGTTGCTGCCCTTGACCTATTCCATACCGACAGCGGGTTCACTCATCATGCTGTCCGGAATCTACTACGGCGCGCAATACGGCGACAGCGTGAGCGCCATCACCATGAAGATTCCGCACGCAAGCAGCATCGTTGCGTGCATCGATGGGTACCAGATGACACTCAACGGCAAGACAGGTCTGGCCTTGTTCACAGCCGGAATTTCCAGCTTCATTGGAGGGACCGTGGCCATTGTGGTGCTGGCGACTCTGGCACCCACCCTGGGTGAAGTGGCATTTATGTTCGGCCCGGCCGACTACTGTGCGCTCATGCTGTTTGGCTTCTTTTGCGTGAGCTTTGTCACCACCGGCAGTTTGCTCAATGGGCTGGCCATGACCCTGATCGGTGTGCTGCTTGGGGTTGTGGGCACCGATGTGAACAGTGGCGTAGCCCGTTTCACCTTGGACCTTCCATTTCTGGCCGATGGCATCGGGTTAATCAGCATTGCTTTGGGCTGCTTTGGCATCGCTGAGGTGGCCAAGAACCTCGATAGCGGGAGTCAACGCACGCCTTTTAACGGCGAGATCAAGCTCATGCCAACCTGGCCAGAGTTCAAGCGCATCATCCCCAGCGCCTTACGTGGCAGTGCGGTTGGCTCGTTCCTGGGAATCTTGCCCGGCGGAGGCCCCGTGATCGCGCAATTCGCGGCCTATGCAATCGACAAGCGCTTTAGCAAATACAAGCACGAGATTGGCCATGGTGCCATAGAGGGCGTGGCTGGACAGGCGGCTGCCGACGAAGCCGCCGCACGCACCAGCTTTATCCCCTTAATGAGTATCGGTATCCCGGAGAACGCTGTGATGGCCCTCATGATGGGCGCTTTCATCGTCAAAGGCATTCAGCCGGGTCCCAACATGATCGCCAGCCATCCGGATTTGTTCTGGGGGCTGGTGGCCAGTATGTGGGTGGGCAACTGTTTCCTTGTCATCCTGAACGTACCGTTGGTGCGCTACTGGCTCTCAGTGTTCAAGATCCCCTTCAATGTGCTGTTCCCGGCAATTCTGTTCTTTTGCTGCGTGGGCACGTTCAGCATTAACAACAGCCTGGACGACATCTACATCACCGCCTTGTTTGGCTTCTTCGGGTATCTCTTCATGCGATTGGGCATGGAGGCGGCTCCGTTGATGCTGGGCTTCATCCTAGGTCCCATGCTGGAGGAATACTTCCGCCGCGCCCTGCTTCTGAGCCGGGGAAGCTTCAGCGTATTCATCAATAGGCCGATCAGCGCTACTTTGCTCGGCCTCATTGTCGTATTTATTGTTTGGCAGGCGAGCGCCTTTATCTTGCAATCACGCAAAGTCGCTGCCGCCCAAGCATCCGAAGGAGCCAAGGGGCTTATCGACGTAACTTAGCTGAGTAGTTTGATCAGTGCATCCGGGTGAATGCCCCACCCGACTAGTCCAGCCAGTCCCATCATGACGCCAAATCCGGAAGGAATGAGCGCAAGTAGGTAGAGCCAAGGTAATTGCGTCAGCGACGCAACTGCGAGCAACGAAATGGCGATGGCAATAGAGGCGTCAGAGAGATCGAACTGGTCGTCGCGGAAGTTCAGCGCATCGTAAGTTGCCTGATCTTTCTCTGCCTGATCCTTCACTTCATTCTTCTTCTGATTCTGGTCTTTGGCAAGGCTCTCGTAGGCACGGATCTGCTCATCGTACGCGCCCTGCAGTTTGGTAGGCGCCGCGAGTGCCTGCAGCTTCAATTGAGCAAGCGTCGATTTAGCAATCTCTTCTCGAATGTTGCGCGCCTGGTAGAACTGCCAATGGTCGAGCTTGTCGGCTTGGGCTTGTTGCATGGCTTGCACGATGTTGTCGTCCTTGACCTTGCAGATTCCCATAAATGTGGCAAGAAGGGCAACCGTAATCGCTACCGCGGGATTTAGCCAGGGCAGCTTAGTGGGTGCGCCACTTGTCGAGGACTTCTCGACCAATTCCTGAGGGTCAATTTCCATGTTTCACTCCAATTCTCGGCATAGTGCTCCTTTGTCTCAACTGAACAAGACACGGAACAAGATCGCTACCAAAACCATACATGCACACGCGACAGCGGCTAACTTTTCGAGG
>Ga0007801_10000475_pt1 | contig 13183 bp, 21 predicted proteins | sample CryBogmetaGMA2M_FD_60372 | JGI IMG/M metagenome (GOLD analysis project Ga0007801, IMG submission 60372) | Freshwater microbial communities from Crystal Bog, Wisconsin, USA - MA2M | ecosystem: Environmental > Aquatic > Freshwater > Lake | place: Crystal Bog, Wisconsin, USA | collected 2009-07-06
ACCTTGGGAGGCTGCGGTGAAGGCCGATTTGGACAGAAACATTAAAAAGGCAAAGGAAGCATTAGCCGCCGCCATCCGCGAGCGAGCCAAAGAAAAAAAAGCCGCGCAGCAAGCGATTGACCTAGCGCGTAAGGCTGCTGAACGAATTGCCGAGGCTCAAAACAAGGCCGCTATCGCCGCCGCCAACCGACCGCTCAAGCCGGGTTCGCTAAAACACGCTCAGGTTTCGTTGTTCAAATACAAGAGTGGAACGATGATGACTGCGGAGCAGATTAACTCCATCTGGGCTTATGCTCGGAAAGCCTATTATAGCCCCGGACAACCAGACATAACTTTTAAGGAGCTTAGGTCAAAACTGGCGACCGATTTAGGCATTTCGGTGGTTGACGTTGGTAGAAATTTGGGTCGGAAGGCTGAAATTAAAAAAGTGGCCGACGAGACTTGGTTGAACCGGCGCAGAGTCGCAAAAGCGAAGGACGAGGCTCGCCGAATGGTCGCCAACTTCGGTAAAACCAAGGCTCAAATAATGATTGAATCCGTCCCTGCCAGAATGTTTGCCATGAAGGTTTTTGGACATGGGACGGTTGCGATGGGGACACACGCGCCAATGCTTTTATTCCAACCTAGACATTGGGCTGACTACATAAAAGGCTACAAGGATATGTATAATATGGTCATGTCCAAGCAGGAGTTTGAGATACGGCAAGAAGCCCTGCCGCAGAGAGCTAATTACGGATTGGCGATGAGGTCTGGTCTGGCCGTGGACACGACCAAGATGGAGGATTACAACGCATTAAGCCGGGATTCTAACAAGAACATGGGTGCGCGTGGCTACTTTGCACTTAAGACCTTGCGGATGGATATGTTTGACACTGCTTGGAATCGCCTTCCCGAATCGGTTAAGAGCCGCATGGCCGACACGCCGGACGGCGAGCGGCTGCGATTGGAAATGGCTTCCGCAATCGCAGATGGAATCAACCACGCTACGGGGGTGTTGACCAAGAATAAATTTGGCGGCGCTGGGTTAAGCACGTTTCTGTTCGCCCCGCAATTAGAGCTTTCCCGCGCAGCTTGGTTGGTGGGCGACCCATATCGGGCTGCAATCACCCTTTCAAAATGGAAAACTGCCACGGATTCCGAGAAGCATTTTGCCATGCAGCAGTTCAAGGAGAAGGCTTGGGTGGCTGGAACGATGATGTCAATTCTAGCCCTGAACCAAGGATTTTTGATGGCCTCTGGCAGCGACCAAAAAATCAATTTAACAAATCCGATGGAGAGCGATTTTCTGAAATTCAAAGTGGCTGGAATGCAGATTTCGTATGGCAACGCGATGATTTCTATGGCGCGACTTCCGCTCCGGGTCTATACTGCCGTTTTGAACGACGGCAAGGCCAATAAATTTGTTTTGGAAGATGAAAAGGTCGCCACTGTGATAATGCAGTATGTGAGAAGTCAGGCTTCGCCTTTTGCGGGAACGATGACCGACCTCATAATTGGACGGGATTTTCAGGAGCGTCCGCTACCAAGAGCCGGATTTGGACTTATCGAGGGAAAAACCAGCATCCCAAAACGATTACAGGCTCATGGCGTGACCAAGCCCTATTCATGGTGGGAGTATGGCGCACAGGCTCTTTCCCCAATACCATTGCAGGAGGCGCTGAAAGAAGTTTGGGGCAGTGGATTTGAAATGAGTTCAAAAGACGCGAAGGCGGCTTCGACGCTTATGTTTATGATGGCAACGGGCGGTAGAATGAGCGAAGACTTCACAATGACTCAACCTTAAAATAATTTGTTGACAATAATTAAATTGAGGGTTACAAGTCATTCAGTTCTTTAACAAATCACGAAATCTGATTCCGTAAATGCGGACGCGCAGAGCCAGACTGCATCGGAGCTACCGAGATTCCTCCGAGTCTCAACAGGTTTCGCAGCCCCCGTCAACGCGGGGAAAGGCAGAAATGCCTGTGGTTGGCTTTCCATAAACAACGAAGTCTTGATATGCCTGTCGGCATATTGAGCGATTAACAATCAACTTTTTAGTTTATGGCAAATCAAACATTGAACGGCACTCAATTCACGCAACTGCTGGTTGACCAGCAGCCGGTGTATGACAAAATGATTCTGGAGGACATTCGCCCTGAAGACGGGTGGATTCTCCACGTTGAAACCGGGAAATTCCCGGCCTATTCCGGCGTCCAGCATACGCTTGACCGCTTTAACCACGTCTGGCCTGACGTTACAAAGGCATGGGTTCCGACATCGGCGGGCAACTGCCTTGGAACTCCCTGCACCAAAACTGAAAACTACATCACTTGGGGCAGCACTCGGCTGACCTATTTCTTGGAAGAACAGTCTTGGGCGACACCATTGCTGTGCTTCGACCAAGAAATGCACGTCACTCACGCCAAGGAGCAGTTTCGCCAGATTATCACGGACATCCTGAAACCGGCGACCTCGGCCATCAACTCCAACTTTCTCCGCAAGCGCGTGGCGCAGTTCTGCAACAAGAAGTGGGTTGCCAATGCGAACTTTGGAATTGGCGGCGATGGCGCGTTTCAGTATCAGTGGCTCCAGACGACCGACCCGGCCTCGGCTGGCTCGCTCACGGAAGCCTACCTCGACACGAACACGCCGCCGACCCGCGTGTTCATGCTCACGCCCCAGATGCTTCAACGCCGCGTCCAGCCGCTCATGCAGGTTGGTTACTTCGGCAAGCAGCCGTTCAAGGATATGCCGCCGCTGATTGAGCTGGTGACAGACTTGGAAACGCTGTGGACGCTTGACCACCTTGGCGGTCAGCAAGGCGTCGGAGCCGGTAATAACCCGTCCGTGGTCGGCAACTGGCGCTTTGAATCGTGGGATGCCACCAGCAAATACTGGAAATACAACTTCACAGGACAGATTGGCAATTACGCCGTTCGCGTTGACCCGTTCAATTTGCGCTTCAACTATGTCGGCGCAATCACCGGCTCGTTTCCGTGGGGCGCGACCAGCTACCGCTATAATCTGGTGCTTCCCTATAAAAACATCCCGTCCAGCGGTGCGGGGGGCGCATCCGGCACGAAGGATGATGTCAACCCTGACTACATGAACGCGCAGTATCGCTGGACTTACATCTGGCATCGCCGCGCAGTTCAATGTCTGGTTTCCGACTCCACGCCGGTCAATCCTGAAATGCCCTACTCCAGCCGTAATTTCGGTGGAAAATGGCAGTTCGTAATGGATAACCTTGGCGTGGATGTCAACGGGGTTGCGATTGAAAACAAGCGCCGCAACAAGGGTCAGTTTATTGCTGACTTCAAGCAAGCCATTCGCCCTCAATACACCGAGTTCTCGGAATTGATTTTCCACAAGTCCGCTCCTGCGGCGGTGGCCGAAATCGCTACGGGCGTGGCTGATACCTACCCCTACCCGACTGAAACCTACTCGTCTGACCCGGCGACCTGCGCTGGGCCAGTCACGAACACGCTTACCTTCACTCCGGTCAAGGTTGCCAATGGTTACAGCCCGCTCAATGGCTCGTATTACATCCCGGCGAACTCCATTACCTGCAATGACGATGTGGTTACGCACGGCACGATTGGCGACCCCACCAACCTGCTTACCACGCTTGACCAGCTTGTTGCTGATTTGAATGCGGAAGTCAGTGTGCTTGGCACTTGGGCGAAGTCCGGCAGTCAGATTACACTGACTGGAACTTGCTACGATGTGGAAATCCCTTGGGGAGCCACGACGTAATTAACCTTGGGGCGGGTGGGTAAATCCATCCGCCCCTTAACCCATTTATGGGACAAAAATTATGCCTAAAGATTACATGGCTCCCGGTGGAGACGATGCAGATACCGCTCAAGCTGGTGACGCCTCCGAGGGCGAGGAATCCAAGTCGGAAAACACAGCCCTGCTCTCAAAATCATTTTTCTGCGGCGAATCGCCGGACATTGGTTCAAGCGTAACCATTGAAGTAGTTGCCGTTCACGGCGATGAAATCGAGGTTAAATGCTCTAAACAAAAGGGTGAGGATTCGGAAGAAAAGCCGGAGGGAGATTCATCCGAAATGAAGGGAGCAATGGGTAAGATTGACTCGCTTGCGGGTTAATTTATGGCTCAAGATTATCAATCGCTTTTGTCTAACGATGATGTGGCGGGGTATCGGGCTTTTGCACAGCCGACCACGGTGCAACTGCTCAAGCTCGCCCTACTTAGGTCAATAGCAAAAACATCAAGCCCTATGACTGCAACCGACTATCAATCTCTTATTTCCAGCCCCAATGTTGCAGGTTATAGGGCGGCTGGGGCAACCAGCGAATCGCAACTCCTAGAGCTTGCCCTGTTGCAAATAATCTCTGGAATCAGCGGCGGTAGCTCGCTCGTCATCGCCGGAAACTACGCTGGAGGCCAGCCGAACTTCACGCCATCCTCCGCCGCCGCCGTAGCCATTGACTCCAGCAATGGTCGCGTGTGGTGGTATTTCAACTCGGCATGGAACTAATTATGAAAATCATCTCCCTCATCCTGCTTTCGGTTTTAGCTTTCTGCATTACGTCGTGCGCCCAAGTGCAGTATCACGGCAGGTTCTTTGATACAAACAACGTCGAATTGACCCCCGGCATCTCGTCGAACTACACCGGCTCCGTTAACTTTACCAACAACGCCAACAACTTTGTCGGCAACTTCACCGTCGCCAATGCACCGACGATTAAGGTGACGACAACGACTGGTTACACCGTTGCAACGAATGGTGTTTGGTCATTAAATCGCACAGAACCAGACGGAGGTGGACTCGGCGGTATTCGTTATGTTTATACCAATGCCGTGGATGAGGATTTCATCGTTTGGGATTTGTCACTATATCCCGATAATGGTTGGGCTTATACAGACGTTCCGGGCGGCGCGGGTATTTATATCAGCTATCCATACAGTGCAGGGGCTTCACATACTAACTGGATTGAAAACTTTGGGTTAGGTAACGAAGTAGATTTCCAAGCCAAGCTCAATGGCACGTTTATCATTAAAACCAATCCAGCACCTATTATATCGCAAATCACTATCCCCGCATCTTCTGGCGGCATTGTGGATAATTCGACGGATGGGTATGTGGGGAAACAGGTGAGGGTTAATTCTGATGTGGGCGTTGGCATTAGTGGCAATTCAAGTGCTTACTATGGCATCTATGGTAGTTCAACTTCTGACGCTGGTGTCTATGGCTATTCAAGTGGCGATGTTGGCGTCCGTGGCGCGTCAACTGCTGGTGCTGGCATCTATGGCTATTCAAGTGGCGATGCTGGCATCTATGGCTATTCAACTGCTGATGCTGGAGTCTATGGCTCTTCAAGTGCCGCCAACCGTTATGGTGTTTATTCGGATGGAAACTCATTTACAACATTAACAAACTTTTCCGGCTATTTCGTCGGCAACGGCGGGGGGTTGACGAATCTGCAATCAACTAATCTAGTCGGCATTCTTCCAATGGGAACGCTGACCAGCGCGACAGTTACGAATGGGTTTCTGACTACGGACGGCACGACGCTCAGTTATTCGAGAAATGGGCAGTATTTGACGAATCTAAATTTCGTAGTCTCCACCAACGGCTTTAGCGAAGGTCAAACGAATGACAATGCAATCTTGACCGGCACGACGATTGCCAGTGCCATCAAATCTACTGGCGCGACATTACAGCTTGGCGAGGGAAATGGGTTGAAATGGCAACTCTACGCGGGAGGATTCCAGCCGAATACGGACAACGGGGGCAGCATTGGAACGACCAACCAACGAGTTAAGAGCCTCTGGGTTGGAACCGGCACAAATCATTTCGATGGAGTCTCCTTTTTTGGAACGAATAACACCGCGAGTATTGATAAGGACGGGAATGTCACCGGAAATACTGTGGTTGTAAATAACGGCTCTAAATCTTCAACGATGTCCATTTCTGGTTCAGCCTTATCCATAACTGCGCCAGTAAGCGGGCAGATTAACATGGCATCGTCCAGTGTTTTAATTGACGCTGCAACTGGCCATGTCGGATTGAATACCCCTGCCACCACCAGCGGCAATGTGGAGTTAAAGGCTGTGGGTGATTGTGTTTTTACAGGAATCATAACTGCCACCAACGGCTTCGCATCCTTTGCCTCTAACACAGTTGCCCCATCGAGCATAACTTTTCCAGCATCTAACGCCAACTGGACGAATACCTTTAGCAAAAACATCTTCGTGTTCATAGATAATGCGGGCGTGACTGGCACGGTGATTAAGATAAACGGAACGCAGATTTCCAGCACGCTGATGACTACTGGCGTGGCGACCCTTCCATTACAACCGAATGAATTTTTCAGCGAGACTTACACGATAGGAACGCCAACGGCGACATGGAAGCCACAATGAAACAACGCATCTTAAACTTACTCGACCCAGTAGCCGGAGTCTCAACCGCAACTTGGACAACGACCCCGTAACATAATTCTATGAAAAAACTATTCTTAATTATCGGCCTTGCTCTCGTGGCAGGGGTTATCAACACCAATGCTCAAGTATCGGCTACTGTCTCTAGTGAGTCCAAGACGGTTGATTTCACAATCGCTCCCGAAGTAGCGCAGCAGCTACTCTCGAACCTTGTAGTCAAGAGCGGCAGCGTGAATGTCAAAGGCACAAATGCTGTGATTCTCATAGCACCCTTTCCGCCAACACAAGCGGAGATTCCAATGCCGATGTTTGTTGCCGCGATTGGGACGTCGAATCTTCCTCCGGATGGCTATGATGCGACGAACTTTGTGAAGGCTACGTTTAAGTTGACAACCAATGGCTATGTCGGGAGTGCGACTTTTACGAAGGCTGCTCAATAGATGCGTTTTCAACATGAGCGCCGACGCCAATCCAGAGTTTGACGCCGATGTTGAGCGCGGGATGCGGACGCCGCCGATGCTTCCCATGCCGGAGTTCAAGCCGCTTGTCGGTGTCGAAGAAGTTGAGGCTCTAGCTGGTCTTTCCAAGGAGTATCGCACCATCATGCTTCCGGTTATGCGGGCGCTCTCGATTCAGAACCAGCGAACCATGCACCTTTTTCACGAAGCCATCGTCACGCGAGGGGGTCTGCGCGAGGTCGAACGAAAGGCGCTCGACTGGAGGACAAGCACTCTCAAAGTAATTCTGTGGATTCTTACCACCCTGCTCGGCTCATGGATTGGGGCGGCGGCACTCGCCCACTACCATCAGGTATGAAATCAATCGTTTCTTATCTGGTCGAGGAATTGAAGTCTATGGCAGGGCAGCCGGTGGTGGAGATGCCCCGTCGCGTTTTGGTGGTTGACGACAACGCTGATTACGGAGCCTTGGTCAAAGAAGTTTTGCAAAACGACGGCTGCATAGTTGAAGTTCTAAACAGACCGTGCGATGCCATTGAAGCTGCGAAAGCTGCCCAGCCCATTGAACGAGTCTTTCTCGACCTGAATTTTCCAAGTCAGGAGAGCGGGCTATCGGCTTTTCAGAAGATTCGCGCCCTGCTGCCAGATGTTCCAATAACGATTGTCAGCGGACACATTGACGAAAAGTTCACCGCTGCCGCGTCTCGATTTGGATTTGACCTGCTTCGTAAGCAGGACGGCGTTGAAGCTCTACGCGGCAAGATGAGAAAGGTGTCAGCGTGAACGGAATTATTCCAGAAACACTCGACGAGTTCGAGTCTGTGCTGTGCGAAGCCATGAAAGATGCGAGGGAGAACATTTGCGTTCACAACGGGGATGGTTGTTCGGTTAGTAATGACAATGTTGTAAAAGGAACCACCCGCTGCCTTTTTAAGATGCTGGGTGCCTTGGACGATTCTGACTTAATTAAAACCGTCAGAGAAATCAACCGCTTGACCGAGTTAAATTCAAGTGGTAAGAATAAACAAGCGCATGAAAACCAACAACATTGACGGGTGGCTTTACGTCGGGGTTGCTGTCTGCGCCGCGCTCACGGCATCGCTCGGCTCCGACGAGGCGGCGAAGTTCATCACGCCGGAATACCTTTTCAAGCTGAAAACCGTCGCCAGCGCTGTTGGGGCTGGTATGCTGGCCGGAAAAATGTATCGCTCTACCAGTTTCGCGGATAATAAGGCAGCTAATCAACCAAAGGAAAAAAGTGAAATTTAATAAATGGACTCTCGGACTAATTTTGGTCGTCGCTGTCTCTTGCGCGGCCTTGACCGGCTGTAAAACCTCGACTGCGGAGCCGGGAGGTGCCTACGCGCCGACGAACCAGCTTGGGCAGGTGATTTACAATGACACTGCTCTGGCGATGGCTGACGCGAGCTACAAGTTCGCCGACGAAGCCGTGCTGGGGGCGATGAAATTTGAGCGCGATAACCGAGCCGCCATAGCCAAACTGAACCCCTCGGTCGGGGCGTCTGTGAAATCAACCTTGGATTCAATTCGACCAAAAGTGGTCGAGGTGGATATGCGCTGGGCGATTGCTCGCAGTAATTACAAGCTCAACCCTACTCCCGCAGGATTGTCCACAATCCAGACAATTCTGGCTGAAATTCAACGCATGGTTCCAGTCGTCCAGAGTCAAATCGCATCCATTCAACCCCTGAAATAATATGCCGCCCATTGTCCTCACCACCATCGCCATCGTTCAGCTTGCGGTTCAGGCGGCTCCGGTCGCGCAGCAAGCCTACGCCAACGCTCGCACCCTATTTGATATGTGGGTCAAGGGTGGGCTTATCACCATCGCCCAGCAGGAATTACTCATGGACTGGGCTGACGCGCACGAGGCGGCAACGCTGGCAGGCGTGGTGCCACCGGAACTGATTGTTGAATGACCATCGGATTCAAAAACGAGTCTCTTGATGTCCAGACCGTAAATGGACTCGACGACACGTTGCTCGAACCGCTTTATTTCAATCGCCGGAACGGGGACTGCCTACGCGCACCTATTGGCGGAACTACGGATGGTCTTTCCACTCCGAAAATTATCCGAATCCTACCCGGTTACGACGCGACCGGCGAAGATTGGTGGTCTGGGGTTATTCATGATTCAGCCTACCGCGACCAGCTCGAAATCCTATGCAAGCCGACCCAGTTCTGGGCTAAGGCGCATTACACGCAGGCGCAGGCCGACAGTTTAATTCTGGAGGCGATGAAACTACAAGGTGTTGGAATCATCCGGCGCTACGTCATTTATTTATCGCTTCGATTATTTGGCAGCTTTGCGTTTCGAGCCGACCGCAGGAAGGCTCACCACATCAACCGCGACCTCGGCGCGTCCAAGCTCTAGCACGTCCAACTGCAAGACACCAGCATTGTCCCCAGACTGCGGAATGGCATCTTCCACCATGTCCTGACCATTACGACGGAGGATAACATTCACGAACTTCTTGATGTTATCTTTACCAATGAACGTCAAGTCATTGATGAACGTCTTATCATTCACAATGGTATCGAGTTCAGACGTGCCCTGTTTGAAGGTCTCAGATTTAATCTGAAACGCAGGATACGCACGGTCTTTCCAATCGTTACGCTTACCCACAAACACGTCGAGCGTTCCTTCCACACCATTACGAGTTACCGTAATCGGAGTAGCGAAAGGAGACTCAGCGATAATCTGGGCATCTGTTTTTTGTTCGGTTTCTGACATATGTCTTATGTTCTTTCTTTGTTTTGTTTCGTTTGTTAGTTGCCACGCTTCGTTACTAACTTCACTTGTCGCGGCAAAGTCTATAAGCAATTTCCATGCCAACCAAATAGCGATGGTATAAATGCTAGGGCTATGAACGTATAGTTATAGCAAATTGTTATTGGTTATATTACAATGGTTTCTTGGTCAAGTTCTGCCAGTTGGTGAGGGCGTTGCGTCTATCTTGCGAGAACCAAATTGCCCACACACTAGACGAACATTTAAAAACGAATGAAGCATCTGAAGATACATCTACTCTAGGGATTTCGTCTAATTGCTTCGCCAACTCATTCCCTGCCGCGAGGAGTGCGTCGCGTTCTGTTATTAGTTTAATTACGCGCTGATTGTTAAGTTCGCAAGCTTCTTGTAGTCCTAGCTTCTCCTTCTCAAGCTCGACTACTTTGAGAATCATCGCCGCATCGTTGCCTGCGTATTGAGTCATTGCGTCAGCAATCTCGTTGGCTTTATCTAGTTCCTTCTCAAGCTGGTGGAGTTCGCGTTTGAGAGTGCGGGCGAAGTCGGCTCTAACGAAGTCGTCATCTTTTCCAATCTTTGAATGACTGGCTATATATTGGCGTGACAATGATGCCGCATCAGTCCTCGGCGTCTCACCGTCAGGGGTTGTGGGTTTGCTTTGCAGTGCGATGGCTTCGGTGATGGCGGATTTGATGATTGCTTGTTCAAGTTCAAACGGCGTTGCTGAACTTCCAATTCCCGCTCCACTTGTTTCAATCCATTCCGCAGGGACTCCAATAAACGGTGTTTTGTCTTGCTCTGCGGTTACAGCAATTTCGTTTCGGTCACAGCAACCATAAGTTGCTCCAGTATATTTGAAAACAATTTGTCCTTTTTTAAGGACATCATAATCGCGGAGCATTTTGTATTTCATACTTTCTTCTTTCGTTTGTTGGTTGATGGTTATACAAAGCGAACGTGCTGAAATAACCAAATCAATAGCAAGATTGCCGTTGTAATCGTGGCGGTTATGCCTATACAGAAAATCACGATTGCGAATTTAATCAGCCACTCTGGTAATTCTGGGAGATTTAAGTTCATTTCTTTTTAGCCTTTCGTTTGGGACGGGGTGTTAGCATTTTGCATTTTGTAGAGCCATAATCTAGCCAGCAGTATTCACAGCGACGCTTCACTTCTCCCTTCTTGGCGGAGTTGATGCATTTTATTAAAATGTCTCTAGCATTCGCTTGTTGTTCTGGTGTTGGTGTGGTCATACGATTTCAACTTCCCATCCATGCGCTTGTGCTACTCTTAAAAGTAGGTTAAATCCGTCAACGTTCAGGCACATTAAGTCAGCGTGGACACAATGCTGCATTAAGATTTCGTCTTGTTTATCAAATGGGAAATACATCCCGTCTCGCTTCTCTAGTCGTATTCTTTTCATTTTGGTATCTCCAGTTTAGGGTTGTTGAAGTGGGTGAGGATGGCGTGATGCGTCCAAACTTCACTGGCATCTTTCGTAGATTGGTTAGCATCAGCTATCTCCGCCGCATCCAACCCACCAGCACGATAGGCGTCGAGTTGGATTTGTTTGACAAATGCTTTTAGTTCTTCATCGCTAGCTGGTTCAAAATCAGCAGGTTCATCACAAAATCGGCTGAATGTGCCAACATTCCAGTTATGGTTTAACTCGTTAACATACAATTCTGCTGTCTTCATACAATAGCCTTTCCGGTAGCGACAAGAACTGCGTCGCAGAGTTGGGATGGGGTATAGCTTAACATAAAAGGATAGCTATCTAACGGAACTCCAGACATCATACAGATAGTTCTTACAAACTTAACAGTAAATGCTGTATGCGTGTCACATAGTTTCTGCACCAGCGGAATGATGGCGTCGTAGGAGGTGAGATACTTTGGAGCGTCGCTTGAAAACTCCATTTCGCCGTGTTGGTTAAAGAAATACCAAAACTTTTTGGACTCGTCTTTATTCACCCAAATAGCAGTCGTGCGTTGCTCAAACCCATCCAACTCCGCCAGCATCTTGGTTTTCTCGTCGGGAGATAGTTCGTGTAGGTGTTTGATAGTTCAATAAAAACAGCCTTCGGCATCGCTAATGTCTTTCCAAGCCTGCTGCTCTGCCTTTTCAAGCTCATCGTCGGTCAGCTCGACATCAACGCCATCGGCAGTCGCCTCGACGAACTCTAGCTCCGCAGGCTCATCCGGCTCCTCTGGGCATCCAAGGCTGTCTCGATGACCTTGATGCGCCCGGTGGTAGTCAAACTCGACCTCAGCCTCGATTTCTGCTTCTCCGCGTTCGATTGTAATTTTGGTTTTCATGGTTTAATTAATTCCTCTCTCCATATTACTCCTTCTTTGTGCGCCACGATAAAGTCTGCCCAGCGATAAATCCGAGCAGCCACTTTAACCTTTATTTTCGCGTCCTCTCTCCAAAATCCGCCTTTGGTGTCAACAAAAGTCATGCGCCCATTCGCGTTGATATAACTGAAGTCCATAGTCAGCCTGCAATCGTCAGCCAGCTTCAGTGTGATGTTTTGGATTCCGATGTATGGCGGGTTCAACCTCCGCAAATACGCCAGATACGCCCGCTCGGTTTTGTTCAGTTTCGCCTCATCGGTGCAGGGCTTTAGCGTCAGGTCGGCGACCGCAGGCTTCGGCTCGACTGTCGGAGCCTTGCGTCCTGCGGCGCCCTTTGCGTTGTGCGCGTCCACTTCTGCTTGTGTGTAATTCATTGTTCTCCTTTACCGTCGTCAGGCGCTTCCGGTGGCGCATAGACCAGCCCAACATCCTTATCGCGTGACGGCACCAGCCTCCAGCCAGCCGCCATCGCCTCAGAGCGAACAGCATCTCTAATCTCCGGCTCCTGCTGTTTTCCGCCATCAAGCACGACTCCATATTTATTCATCACGACACCATTGAAGTTTTTTGATTTGAAAAGCATATCAGTTTTTAATCCAGAGGTGGATAATCTCGCCGAGCTTTCTGCCAAATTGCTTGGGTGCCATATTGACTCCGCTTCCAACCAACTTGCCGTAAAAGTTTCGCAGCGTAAAATTAACCGCTCCGCCATCCCTGCGCTCCAATCTGATTCGGACATCAAACGGAATGCGCGGTAATTTCATCGGCTTAAATACCGGCTCGTCTTGAATTGGCGCGTCGGCTCGCTCAAATCGTTTCCTCTCTTTGGCTAGAACGGCGTTTCGGCTCCATGCAATTCTTTTCGCCTTCCTTTTTGCAAATCGCTCATTCATAGCAATGTCCTATTTCTGTTTCGCGGGAGCGTTACATAATACAGTGTTAGACGGCTCGCCGTCCGTGGCTTGGCATTGACATAGCCGCCGCCATTGTCGCCAGCAGCATCAGGTTTCCCATTTGCCGACTCCGCCCGGCGCGATATGCCTTTTGATTCGGCGTCATGGCGGCTGGCTTTTTGGTGGCTCGTGTGACCATTCTTGTTCGAGCGATGGCTTGCGCTTTTCGCTCCTCGTATGTTCCGCGTCTTTTGGCTTGTCCCATATTGGTTTCGTGTTGTGCCGCCGTCTAACAAGTCGCTGCAAGAC
>Ga0007801_10000476_pt1 | contig 13161 bp, 9 predicted proteins | sample CryBogmetaGMA2M_FD_60372 | JGI IMG/M metagenome (GOLD analysis project Ga0007801, IMG submission 60372) | Freshwater microbial communities from Crystal Bog, Wisconsin, USA - MA2M | ecosystem: Environmental > Aquatic > Freshwater > Lake | place: Crystal Bog, Wisconsin, USA | collected 2009-07-06
CTCTAGAAGTAGATGCTTTCAAGCCAGGAAATTTGAGAGGGGCAAAAAATAGTACTTTAGAAGAGAAATTGAATATAGCATCTACTAAAGTTGAAAAGGAAGAATTTAATATATCTAGTCTTAATATTTCAACAAAAATAATACCTGATAAAGTGGAACAGAAGAATGAAAATGAAAAACCACAAGTAAAATCGAAACTAGTACCCCAAAAAAAAGTAGCTAAGGAAAAAAAAGAGAAGAAATATCAAAATATAACTGATTTTTCTGTTGATCCGGTAAAACAAAGTAATGAATCAGGACAGCAAAAACAAGAGCAATCATTTGCTGATAAAGAAATTGCGAAAAGAACTAGATACGAAAACTTGGTAAAAAGCAAAAAACAAATCAAAAAACAAAGCCAAAAAGAAAGACTTAAAGCAAGAAAGAACAAAGGGGAAAGAATAGAACTATAGATCTAGTACCTGCAAGTACTACTAAAAAATCATTTATAAATATCTACTTCTCGTGAGCAACAAAGTTGTTCACGAGAAGCAAACAGTAAAGTATCCCACTAGCTAGAGCAGAAGACGTTAAATGATCATCCAGCGCCGCTGATTATCACTATTAACTGTTTGATTATGCTACAAAATAAACTTCGACAAGTCCGTTTGCTTTGTTAAATCGCCAATATATTTTTCGACATAAGCCAGGTCAATGATAACTTTGGCACCAGGGGTCTCGCTGGCTGTAAAGCTTACTTCCTCGAGTAATTTTTCCATGATCGTATGAAGCCTTCTCGCACCAATATTTTCGATATCACGATTAATATCAGTGGCTAAACTAGCTATTTTATCGATACCATCATCAGTAAATGAAATCTGTACCTTCTCAGTGGCGATTAAGGCAATATATTGCTTAAGTAAACTAGTTTCTGGCTCTTTGAGAATTCTCAGCATATCTTCTTTAGTTAATGCTTTAAGCTCAACTCTTATCGGCAGTCTTCCTTGTAGTTCAGGAAGCATATCTGAGGGTTTAGAAAGATGGAATGCTCCTGAAGCAATGAATAAAATATGGTCAGTTTTAACTTGCCCATGTTTGGTGGTAACAATAGTACCTTCAATCAGTGGCAGTAAGTCTCTTTGTACGCCTTCGCGGCTTACTTCGCCGCCTTTAACATCAGAACGCGCGGAGATTTTGTCAATCTCATCGATGAACACAATTCCTTCATTTTGCACGAGATCAATTGCTTCCTTGATGATTTTTTCTTCATCGATTAATTTATTGCTTTCCTCATTGATTAAAACGTCGTAACTCTCTTGTACTTTCATTTTTTTAAGTTTGGTACGTTCTCCGCCGAGAGCTTTGCCGATCATATCGCCAATATTGATTACGCCCATTTGGCTACCAGGCATTCCTGGAATATCTAGGGAAGGGATGGAAGAAGATGCAGTATCAAGTACTTCAAGCTCAACGTCTTTATCACCAAGTTTACCTTCACGAAGCAAAGTTTTAAATTTTTCCCGAGTTTCTTCGCTAGAATTTTTACCAACAAGCGCATCAAGTATGCGATCTTCGGCATTTTTTTCAGCAATGTCTTTGACCTCTTTATGAAATCTCTGACGAACCATAAAAATGGCAGCATCGGTTAAGTCACGGATAATTGATTCGACATCGCGGCCCACATAACCAATTTCGGTGAATTTAGTAGCTTCGACTTTGATAAAAGGAGCCCGAGCTAGTTTAGCTAGCCTACGCGCAATTTCAGTTTTACCAACTCCCGTGGGGCCGACCATCAAAATATTTTTTGGGACGATCTCTTCACGCAGCGATTCAGCAACATTCTTCCGGCGCCATCTATTGCGTAGAGCAATAGCAACAGCTTTTTTGGCTGCTTCCTGGCCGATAATATATTTATCAAGTTCAGTGACAATTTCTTTAGGTGTAAGTGATTGAATTACTATCATATCTATTTTATTATTTTCTGAATATTAATATTATGGTTAGAGTAGACGCAGATGTCAGCAGCAATCGCCATAGCTTTTTTGGCTATTTTTTCTGCATCCATGCCTTTTACATCGATAAGAGCTCTTGCCGCTGAAAGTGCATAATTACCACCCGAGCCAATGGCAGCAATACCATCTTCAGGCTCAAGCACATCTCCCATGCCAGTAATGATCAAAGTTGTATCTTGATCAATCACAATCATCATAGCTTCGAGCCTTCTCAGGAATTTATCAGTACGCCAATCTTTCGCCAGCTCAACACAAGCCCGAGTTAATTGATTTGTATGTTTCTCAAGCTTGGCTTCTAAGCGCTCGAATAAGGTAAGTGCATCAGCTGTTGATCCAGCAAAACCAGCACAAATCTTGCCGTTGGAAAGGGTACGTAACTTCTTTGCTGAAGCTTTAACAATGGTTGGTCCAATTGAGACTTGGCCATCAGCGGCAATTACCACTTCATTACCTTTTCGTACTGATAATATGGTAGTGCCGTGCCAAGAGGGAAGTTTGTCTGTCATTTTATATATTTAAAAATTTTTAATGTGAACTATAATTAATAGTTTTTGCTCTTAATTTCAATAGATGAGGCCAAATTTATTTATAAAGCCAGTGCTTTATTTCTTTGAGGGACAGCCTTTGGGTTTTTATTTTTTTTAGGTGCTGAGTATAGGTTTGTGAATTATAAGAATAATAAATAACAAACCGTAAAGTGTTACGTTATGGTTTTCAAGTGAAATGATAAAAAGCTAACCAATAGCTCGTGGACATAAATGTTAAATTATGTTAAATAAAACCCTTTAAATTTTAAAGGAACCTAAATGGCAGCAGAAATCTACGAAGTTAACCTAAAGCTAGATCATACTATCATTTACTTACACAAGCATCACTATTTGGAATTAGTCTCGATAAAGCCAAAAATAAATGCGCTCTGTGATGATTATATTATTGCCTATAAGCAAGATTATCAAGTTATCGATGAATTGAAGCAAAAGTTAGGTGAATTTCAAGAAATAATTAACAAGCTTAAATTTGATAATTTCATGGGTTTTAGGGAATGTATTATTGAAGCAATTTTTAGTTTCCAGCCACAAGAATCCTGCGATAATCAAATTAGGGAAAATCTAAAAACTATACAGGACCTTGAAGAAACACTTGTAACAAAAGAAAAGTTATTTCTTAAGCTTGATGAGAATTTTAGCGAACAAGAGGTTCGGTTTAATGATTGTATTGAACTACAGGGTTTTTTAAATGAATTTGTTGAGGATCCAAGCTAGGCTCTGTGAAGGTTTCTTGAAAACGCAAGTTTGGGATTAGAAGCTAGTAAAAATGGTGTGTTCTTGCCATCTCGGACATTAGGTGAGTCGAAGCTTTAGCTTATAAACGAAGCTTATGATTCGGGATCCCGAATACGCATAATAAAGAGGAGTAATAACCTTACGCTATTTCATCCATTTCAGTATGGGCAGGTTCTGAAAAAACTAACTTTCCAGCAATTTGGCTAATTTGATGAACGACTGCCGCGCTACTAATAGCTGATCCAGCAAATAATATTTTTTCAAAAGCGTTAGAAGATTCACTAATAAACTTACCGAATGTGAATAATGTTGCGCTTGTAGTGGAAAAAGCCACAAAATCTCCAAATAAGCTATGGCTTTTTATGGGATTAGAGTGATCTAGATATTTTAGAATCCCTCCAAAACATCCCTGAATAGCAGTGGCTTTGAACAGCTTGTAACTAGATGCGGGTAAGTCTATAATGGGCATAGACAAACTCATCGAAAATAATGTCTCAGTACCTATATAAATTGCTAATTTTGCCGATGTATTTATATCTTCTTGACCATAAACATAAGCAAGTAATTCTTGCTCATATTGTAATAAATATGGCTTTAATCCATAAACAACACTAGAAGCAACTGCATAATATGGGTTTGCATTGGCAGCATATGAGAGCGTAGAAGCACCTACAAAATATAAGCTAGTAGTAATTTCATATTCATGGTTAGCGATAAATTCACTATTAATACCTAATTTCTGCATAAGTGGTAGAATGGGAATATAGGAGGTTATAAGGTATTTTGCTGCTGGCCACACCTCAATCATTTTCATTATTGAAGCGCCTGTTAAGGCCATTTCTGTCTTATAATCATCAATTATTGGTGTAATACTTAACTTATCGCTAAAATATTTATCCGCAATAAGCAAATTTTCTGCAGAAAGTTTATTGCTATCACTAAAAATTTTTACTAGGTTATCTAGCTTTTTATCTATTGCTATAGAGAGCGGAGTACTTCCAGCTTTTGTAGGCTTGTTTACGTCTGCGCCCGCACCCACAAGAAGATGGGCCATAATATTCAGATCTTTATTGGTAGCCATATGCAAAGGAGTATTTGCTTTTGCCTCTGTTGCTTTATCAATCTCAGCTTTGAGATCTATTAGGGTTTTGGCTGCTTTAAGTTTATTGTTATTTGCCGCTATATGTAAATAGGTCTGGCCATTCGCATCATAATCATTGATATCCACCCCTATATTTTCAATAAGATATTTTAATATCTCAGTTCTTTCTTCGTTTATTGCTTTCTTGATCATTCTATCGATGTAAGATCTGTTCTGCTGAGATTTCTCAGATATAATCGATTCAGCTACAGCTATGCCAAAGAGGGGTAAAAATTCACGCGGCATATTCTCAAGAATTGCTGTAATATATTCAAACCCTTTTTCTTTCAAATAAGAAGCAGATTCATGTTCTAATAACAACAACTTATTTTCTGCATATTTCTTTCTTTCTAAGGGAACCCCTTGATCATCGCGGAACCATGATATATCAGCTTTTCTCTCAATAGATTTTCCGTTAATTGTGATTGAATCAGATTGTGAAGATATGTATTTTTTAAGATTACTTGTTTCTAAGAACAATTCTGGAGGTGTTTGTGGATAGATAATATTTATCAAAGCAGGGCCGGAAATATCTTGAACAGTCCGCATATAGAGAGTTTGTCTAGAATCGAGTATCAAATCTAATCCCATTTGTCTCATCTGCTCTGCGTCATTTGGCAAAGATAAACTTAGCTTTTGTTGCTGTGCAAGACAAAAACCTATAATCGTAGCAGGATCTTCGCCTGGCTGAAGATTGATTCCAAAAGCATCTGCTATAAATTTATCATCTATTTTTTCTAGGAGAAAGAGTCTGAAATCATAAATTGACGTTTCGCGGCCTGAAATTAAGTAATCTCTTACCAAATTATTAAGAATATAGAAATTATGTTCAAGAAATTCTTTATATCTATGATTATCATTTCCAAAAACTTTACCAATTACATCTTCCTGACTATACGATAATAAGTTTTCAAATTTCTCATATTTATTTATTACTGTAGTTCTCATTTTATTTAGTAAAATATTTGCCTCTTCGGTAATTTTACCACTTTCATCAATAGCCGCCGCCATTATGTCATTATTTATTTCAGGAGAATTTAGATCTAGTGGATTTATTGTAATATGAGTAATTAGCGGAAATTTTACAGGATGTAGGGCATTCAAGTTAGAGAAATCAGCTGCTATGTCATAATCAATATATGAACCATATTCTAATAAAAATGATTTTTTTATCCTTATCATATCAGCAGCAGAAGCGGGGCTTCCGCCTTTATTTTCAATCCAATTTTGCAGTTCACTACTAATTATATTATTAAGTTTTATCTCATCAGGATTTTGTTCGCTAGCAATGGCTTCATCGAGATCTACAATATTGACATTAAAATCATGACAAAACTTGTTCATATCACTTAAGCCTTTTTCAGATAAGAAGCTTTTTTTAACTACTAATGAAAGATTTGCATCTTTATTTTTTACTATAGACACCATCATTCTTAGTATATTTTCTGGAGGTAAAAATATATCAGGGTCATTGCTAAACCAAATATTTAGAAACTTTCTGGTATTGAGGAAGGTCTTATCATGTTTTGGCCAAGCTTTATTCATTTTTTCACTATTAAGTAATATTAATTAATGTGCTAAGATTTATATTACTTATTGTGTGGTTTGTCAATTTAAAGTTAATATTTAAGCTAAATATTAACTAAGACTGGGGTTTTCGCGATGACGCTCTCGTGCGATTTCCCCCTCGTTAAACTTTTTATCCTGTACCTTACTCAGTATCACAATAATTGTTCAGCGCGAATATAATCCTTGCTGCCTTCCTTGAGTAATTTAAGTGCTTGGCGAGCAAATTTTTTGCTTTCTTCTTTGTCGCCTATGATCGCGGCTTTTTCGGCTAGGGATAGTTTAGCGGCTCCAATATTGCCACTTCTACCATAAGCAACTGAGAGATAATGGTAAATCTGAGTGTTTTCCTCATCTGCATTAATTACTTGTTTTAGCAAATCTATTGCGGAAAAATATAGTGACTGATCGTTATTCTTGCTAGCTTGGTTAATTAGGCTAACAGCGAGCTGATATTTTAACAAAGATGATTTGGGATCGTTTTTCAAAGCTAGTTTATAGGTATTAGTTGAGATATCAAATTTACCATTTTCCATAAAAATTTGTGCTTTAAGCTCAAGCAAATAAGGATCATTAGGATGATTTGCGGTTAATCCTAAAACTTTAGTTTCCGCATCTTGCCGTGAGCCCTTGCGGTAAAGAGCGATGACCCGGCAATATTCAGAAACAAAATCATTGCCTTTAATTGTCTTAAAGGTAGTTTCTGGAGGGTAAGTGAATGCTCTGAGCTTAAGAACAGCTCTCTTATATGATTTTAACTGGTCCTCAGAAAAATTATCACTATGCTCTTTGCCAGTACTATAGTTTCTAATATGATCTATTCTCCATTGTCCAAGGGGGTGAGTCATTAAATATGGGTCCATACCAAATGAACGTTGATTAACCATTAGTTTTTGCAGTAATGTAATTAGGCCCTTATTACTAGCTTTGGCCTTATTGAGTAGATCAAGTGCAATACGGTCAGCTTCATTTTCATGTTGGCGCGAAAAACTTAGTAATTGCCTGTTAATTACACTATGTGTGCCCATAATTCCTCCCATAGCAATATCTGGGGAACCTGAAGCTACTGCACCAATAATACCGATAATACTACCTATGTTTGCAGCTTTGGTGAGTTCATCAATTTTAGCTTTCTTTTGTGCAACATGACCGGCAATAACATGGCCAATTTCATGGGCAATTACCCCTTGCAAAATAGAGGGGTCTTCAAAATCTGCAATCAGGCCAGAATTAATAAATATTTCAGTACCTCCAGCAGTGAAGGCATTTATTTTATTATCGTTAATTATATATATTTTTAGCCGGTTTTTATCAAGTTTAGCCGCTGCCACAATTGGCGAAGCAATAGCTTTAACCTGAGATTCAATTTCATCATCTCGTATAATACTAATAGCGAGACAATAATTGCTGAAAAGAATAAAAAATATAGTAATTAATTTTTGCATTTTATTTCTTGTTTTATATAAAGATGTTACAGTTTTAAGAGTTAAGAATGGCTATCTGTGCAATGTACAATGTTCACCTCACTGCAGAGTGTCATTCCCGCGAAGGTGGGAATCTAGACTCTTCCTTTTTATTTCCTCCATTATTAAATGGTTTGCAGCTCTTTACCCACCATTAAACAACACAAACCACCAAAACTATAGTCACAATCAGTCCAAAAACCACATTAGATTTAAATTTTTTGGCACAATTTTCAGGATTTTCTAAATTAACTGTCTTAATTTGCCAATATAAATGGATAAAAGGGATTATCAATAACAAACATTTGAGTGAGCTAATTCTGCTGAGCAGAGCTCCTAAAAAAATACAAATTGCAGTGGCGCGGTAGCTATAATTAATAAATTTACTGGAATCCCGACCAAAGGTAATTGCAGTTGATTTTAACCCGAGTTTTGTATCGTCTTCTATATCTTGATGTGCGTAAATAGTATCATATCCAATCGTCCAAAAAAAAGTGCCCAAATATAAGCAAATCGCCGTTAAATCAATTTTATCCTTAACTGCAGTATAGGCCATTAATACTCCAATATTGAAAGTGGCACCAAGAAAAGCTTGGGGATAATTGCTAAATCTCTTCATAAAAGGATAGATTGCTACCGGAATAATTGCCATTAAGCCAATAATAATGGTAAGTTTATTGAGTAATAGTAAAAGAAAAAATGATAGCAATAGTAAGAAAGATAAAAAAAACAGAGCTTGCTTTACAGATAATTCTCCTGATGAAAGTGGCCTATTAAAAGTCCTGGCAACCAGCTTGTCGATATCCTTATCTATTATGTCATTAATAATACATCCAGCGCTACGCATGAGAAAGCTTCCAACGATAAATAGTAAAATAAGCCAAGGTTTTGGTACGGTTTTACTGGCGAGTATTAATGACCATAAACACGGAAATAATAGAAGCAAAGTCCCAGTAGGTGAGTCGAAACGCATTAAGCGGAGATAAGGAGAATATTTTGCTGGAAGTAAGTTAATTATAGCTTGCATTTTTGTTCCCTAATTAAAATAGCGCATCTATTAAAAGCCTTAACTAGAGGGAAGGAGGTCATTCCAGATCTTAGAGGAGTAGCTTTGCTTATTGCAAAGTGTCACGACTCTTAGTTATCTGGAATCTCATGAGGGTTTGGACTAATAATTTGGATGAGATTACAGACGATTAAGTTACGTAAACGAATGCTTCGCATTCTACTCGCTAAAGTCTCGAATGACTCTTCCAGTTTGCCTTAACGGATGCAAATTACAGTATTTTGCTTCCTATCCTATTCCTTCATTAAATTATTTTGAAATAAATAAGAAGCGATTTGATAATAACTAATTGCCCTGTTCAATAATACATTATCTGATTCTATTTTGGAAGTCTGGGTGAGGTCATTAGTACTATATAATTCACTAGTGAATTTAGGACCAAGAATGGCAAGTTGATTATTACTGTGAAAACCAAGTAATTGGTATGTACCTAAGAGGATAGTGTCGTTATTTTTGCTGAAAATGTCATTACCAAAAAATCTACTCTTATAGCTTATATTAAGCAGACCCAAAATTGTTGGGGGTAAATCTATTTGACTAGATATTTTATCAATTTGAAAAGGTTTGACAATTTTAGGTGCATAAATATAAAGCGGAATATGATATTTATTGATTGGTATCTGGGTCTTACCAGCGCTCGAGGCGCAATGATCAGCTGTTATGATAAATATGGTGTTATCGAACCATTCTTTAGTGCTGGCGTCTTTAAGAAGCTTCCCGATTGCATAATCAGTATATTTTACCGTTTCATATCTTCCTTTGCCTGATGGTAAATCAATTCTATTTTCAGGAAAAGTGAAAGGTCGATGATTACTAGTTGTCATGATAAATTGAAAAAATGGTTTTTGGTTGGAAAATGATAAATCAGCTTCTTTTATGGCTTTAGTGAAGAGGTTTTCATCGGCTACTCCCCAGGCATTTTCAAAGTCAATTTCATCCTTTGTCATATTGAGGCGATCAACAATTTTGAAGCCGTTACCTGAAAAAAATGCATTCATATTGTCAAAATAGCCATAACCTCCATAAAGAAAGGTCATATCATAGCCATAAGGCTTTAAAACTGAAGAGATCGAAAATAGATTATTATTACCAGGCCTCCTCACGATAGAACTTCCTGGCGTAGGTGGGACTGATAAAGTCAGAGCTTCAAGGCCCCGCACGGTTCTGGTGCCAGTAGCATAGAAATTCGACATAACTATACTCTCTTTGGCAATTTTATCTAAATTGGGAGTAATTGAATTACCCATAAAATTGATGCCAATAAACTCTTTACTAAGACTTTCTACAACTATCAAAATAATATTATATTTCTCAGGTTTTTTGGAATATGTAACCATTCTTTCAATACTAGAAGGATCTTCGCTAGTATAGTTTTGGTTTGGCTGGAGAAGTTCTTTTTTTATAATTTTAAAAGCCTCTTCATTTGCAATATGTTTATAAAATTTCTTATAATCCAATATGTTATTGAAGTAAGCTGAAGCTAGTTGATAAATCCCATTTTTACTAAGTTCGTCCTGGTAACGGTCATTTTTGATGTCTAGTAAATTCATATTTAGAAAATTATGCACCAAACACACTAAAATTAGTGTTATGCTTAGTTGCCCTATTTTTTCTCTCCCTGTCAATCTTGAATTAATGCTTTTTTTCAAATACTTATAATAGAATATGAATATCAAAAGTGAGGTAAAGAAAATAATGGTTAGAAGTAATTTTATTGGATAGCTCTCTACTATGTTGCCGATTACTTCTCGAGTATATAATAAATAGTCGATAGCAATAAAATTGAATCTGGAAGAGAATTCATCCCAAAATAAAAACTCAGCAAAACAGGTAAAGATAAGAATCATTATCCACATGAAGTGAAATAAATAAGCTAAATATCTATACAGATTATATTTTTTAAGGAAGCTTGGAAGAGGAGAGGTAATTAGCAGAACAAAACTTGATATATATAGGTAAGTTATCAAATCATTGACGCTACCGAGAAGAAAAACTTTGCCAAGTGATGGTAAGTCTAACGAAAATTGCTTGCCATAAATTGCAAAACAACTTAACGCTAGTCTTGAAACAAATGATATTAGTATAAAAGGATATAAAAGTGAAAACAGAATAAACTTCATAAATACTTACAATATCAGTGTTTTTTTGAGATCAAAATTTATTATATTTTCATTCACAAGTTTTAGCGATTGTATCATCACCAACACATTCTATACTAAAAATCCTACATTGCGCAACCTTACATACATAGCCATAGCCAAATCCAGATAGATCGGGATATTTTGCATAGGTAGATTCTTTATCACTCTCACAGGGAGACGACGATAATTTAAATCTATGGTCATGAGTTGATTCTTTATTTTGAACAAAAGTAACGGCTTCAAAGTGGTCTTCAATCTTTTTAGTTATAGGCTCTTCGGTAATATCGCAAATTTTAAGTTTATAAACCTTTCCAAGAGAACATTCTTGAAACAGAATTAGGTAGCTGCTTTGAACAGTATTCGGTGTTGTCATGGTGTAAATTCCTCTTTTTATGTTGTAATGAGAAATTACTCTAGACTTGCATAAAATTCAATTTATTTATTAAAAATAATTATTCTTTAATCGTCAAATGTCAATTTTCGATAAGAAGTGTAGTAGGGGGCTAGAATTGGTTATTGATGGTGTCGTGAAATTGACCACTAGCGCAGATATAATGATCTGAATTGGTAGGTGTGGCAGGAAAATGTAGTAAAGTATCAGAATTCTCACATGGTGTTGGTGAGTCGAAAATATTAGCATAGTTTTGCTCTTTAATAAAAATTTCTAGCACTGCTTTTATCTGATTCGTAAAGTTTTCAGTTCTTGATTTACAATGAATTTCGAAGTGTTTTCCACCATATAGGAAGATAAATAAAGAAATAGAGGGTGCGATACCTTTGTTTAGTCCCGCTTTAGTATTGTCAAGAATATACTCAAATGGTGCTGCCTCTCTTAGGGCTACCCAAGGTAACATTTCATTAGGTATCATTTTGTATATAAGATTCTGACCAAAAAAATATACATTTGCAAAACTATATGGAATAAAATCATAAATACGAAGATTAGTAGATGTAAATACATAGGTAAATAATGATCCCAAAACCCCGGGCACCAAATTATGAAGAGAAGCATATGAAATACCAGTATTATAATCGGCAACTGGAATAGTGAAATTGGCACAGGCAAAATCTTTAGCAATGTGAAGGGGATAAGAAGCAAGTTCTTTAACGTAAGAAAACTTTTGGAATAAATCTTTAGTGTTTTCGCAAATTTGCCTTACTTCAAGATTATCTTTTGTACTAGGCATGTTGACGTAATCACATGGTGTGAGATTAGCTTGATCTTTTTTATGGGGTTGTCCTTTAGCGTTATAGACTAGCGAATGAAATTTACTAGCAATATTAGACTCATTGTTACCACTTAGAACCGAAATTCTTAAGCATTGTTGTACGGAATCATGATGAATGAAGTTAGATTTTATCGCTAAATCTAATAATTCTAAATCGCTATCCTGATCGCTTCTGGTAATTTCTATAAGAGTTTGGGTAATTTGCTCAGATGTATAGTTACTGGGGTAAGTATATAAGAAGAATGGTGTAAGTAATTTTGGTTGTTGCATCTCAAGAGTTTTGTTTAATGCTAATTGCAGTGATTTATGAGTATAAAGTTTTTTGCTTACAGCTAAGTCAAAATTATCTAAATCACTATGATAAGCAAGATGAACAAACAGTTTTGTTCTCAATTGGTCATCATAAATCTTGTCGTTATAAGCAAAAGTTAAAAAGAGTTCAATTAGCTTTGGATTATATATTGTATCATTATCATTAATTATGTAATTAAGGGAATTTTTTATTGATTGAGGGGAGAAATTATATTCACCAAATAATCTTTCGATCAAGTAATAATATTGAAATTTTGCACTATATGCGCTGGCATGGTAGAGAGTGTCTTTCCCATTTATATCAGTAATCGTGGGATTATATCCATTATCTAGAAACCATTCAACAATCAAAGTATTGCCTTCCCTAAGGTAAAAGAAAAATAACTCTTTATTCTGCAATATCTGATATTTTTTATTAATATAATTACTACAAAAAATTGTTATATTTTTAGAATCAAAGTCAAGTTCTTCGTCAAATATTTCATTACATTGATTTAAAGCTCCTGAATCTATAAAATCTTCAAGATTTTTTGCACGCTCAAATGGATAAGTTCCATTTAAAGAAAATGTATTTTCAAGGGTTTTTACTACGTAATTTGTAGCTCCTTGATTCGCTTTGAGTTCCTGATATCTGCCTTGCTCAAAACAAATATGGAGAAAATTGAAACCAGATTCATCTCTACAGTGATTAATGAATTTTATGTCATTTTTTTCAATTATAGATGAAAGAGGAATTTCTGTATTTCTAACATCATTAAATAAATCTCTGCAACTATAAGGAGATTCTAATTTAGATTCGGAATTACTTGAATTTTGTTGAGAGGTAAGTGAATTTTCTGGATCAGGGAGGTACTTAGTTTGCTTATTGAAAAGCTTATGATGAATTGAACGAAAAACATTCATCAGGTGAGGCGCAACTATTTCCTTTAGGTACCGCATATAATATAATTATTTTCTATTGTGTAGGTG
>Ga0007801_10000485_pt1 | contig 13072 bp, 10 predicted proteins | sample CryBogmetaGMA2M_FD_60372 | JGI IMG/M metagenome (GOLD analysis project Ga0007801, IMG submission 60372) | Freshwater microbial communities from Crystal Bog, Wisconsin, USA - MA2M | ecosystem: Environmental > Aquatic > Freshwater > Lake | place: Crystal Bog, Wisconsin, USA | collected 2009-07-06
AGGAAGCCTTGTTTCCTTGGATTGTCTCAGATTTCAGCCTGAACGATGCAATAGAAGCAGGCTTGGTGAAAACGCCGCGTGTAGTGGTTCGGGATGATGCCTTGCCGGTAAAGTGGAAAGGCATGGACTACCGCTCACGCCTTTACCACTTGTACATGGATAGGGATGTAAAAGACGACCTGAATTCCAAGGCGGAAGCCCATCAAGCGTTGCCGGAACTAGTGCAAGTTGCTTACACACTGTTGGGGGCTGATTGGCTGGAAACCTTGAAGGCATGGCAGGAAAAGGGCCATAAGATTCCACCCGCCATGCTGACCGTGTGCAACCGTATCGAAACCTCCCGGCGCATAGAACATTTCTTTCTCAAGAAAGATTGCTTGATTGCCCAACTCAATGCCAGCGGGCAGGTTTTGCGGGTGGATTCGACCATTCTTGACAAGGCCGAAGTCGGCGAGGAGTCATCCAAAAAAGACGAAGCCTACGAGGAGCGATTGCAAGACATCATCGAGCATTCTGGCTTAAGCGCTTTGCAGCAATCCGCTTGTTTGGAGATGAAGAAGGAAGAACGCTTGCGGGCCATCGTCGATAACGTCGGCAAATCGAATACGCCGGGGGAGCAGGTGCAAAATGTGATTTCTGTCGCCATGCTCTCGGAAGGATGGGATGCCAAGAATGTAACGCATATACTCGGTTTGCGGGCCTTTACCAGCCAGTTGTTATGTGAGCAGGTGATTGGCAGGGGCTTGCGGCGAACGGCTTACGAGAAGGACGAGGAAGGCCGGTTTTTGCCGGAATTTGTCAACGTCATTGGAGTTCCGTTTACCTTTCTGCCACATGAGGGCGAAGGTCCGCCACCCCCGCCTCCGCTGCCCAAAACCCCGGTGGAGTCTTTATCTGAACGGGGCGAATTCAAGATCGTTTGGCCCAATGTGTTGCGCATTGAGGAAGTGCTGAACCCCGTTCTAACCGTCGATTGGTTGTCTGTGCAAGCTTTGACGCTAGAGCCTAAAATGACCCCCACGGCGGCGGAAATGGCCCCTACGCTGGTGGGCATTCAGGATGTGACCAAGGTAACGATGATTGATCTGCAAAGCCACGCTGAAAACTTCCGCTTTCAGCATTTAGTTTTCCATGCCAGCCGTAAAGCTTACGAAAGCCTTAATTCAAAGTCATGGAAAGGCGAAAAGCATATCCTGATTTTTCAAATCATCCGCATCGTTGAGCAATTTCTCAATTCCGACAAACTTATCATTGCCAGCCTGTTTCATCAGGAAGAGCTACGCAAGAGCATTTTACTGGCGATGACCATTGACCGCATTGTCCAGCACATTTGCCAGTTTATCCGCCAAACCAACACGCAACGGCTAGAGCCAGTGTTCGACCGGGATTCTCCCATAGGCTCTACGGCGTATATGCGGACGTGGTACACCTCGAAGCCGTGCCATCCCACTCTGAAATCGCAAATCAGCCACGCTGTTTTTGATAGCGGATGGGAATCGGCAGCCCTGTTTGCGTTGGATGATGACGGACTGGTACAGGCTTACGCTAAAAACGACCACTTGGATTTTTATGTGCTGTACCTGTTCAACGGTGCGATACGGAAATACTACCCGGACTACCTCATTCGCTTGCGCAATGGAAAGGTGCTTGTACTGGAAATCAAAGGTCAACCGAACGATGAAAGCAGAGCTAAACGGGCTGCATTGGCAAGGTGGGTCTTGGCAGTCAATGCCAATGGCGGATTCGGGCAATGGTGTCATGATGAAGTGACATCAGATTCAGACATACGCGATATTCTTGCCAAGCATAATGAAATGTAACCCTCCATGATGCCGTTAAAGCTTTGCATTCCCCGCCTGAACGACAAACGCCAAGACTTCAACAAGCTCGCCCATTTGTGGCAACAAGTCGATGCGGCAGGCGAAAAAGCGCATGTCCATTTCGATTTTTCAAATTGTGACTTTCTACGGCCTAACGCCGTGGCATTCCTTGGTGGTTTGGCTCGCTTAATCGAATATCGGGGCGGACTCCCCCAATTTGAAACAGGGACGATTCGACAAGAAATAAAGACCAATCTTTACCAAAATGGTTTTGCCAATGTGATGGGAATTGATTCGCCGTCTTGGGACGGTAATTCTATCCCATATCGGGAAGACTCTCATGAAGACCAAAATTCAATCGTACATTATCTCAAGTCGAATTGGCTCGGCAAAGGGTGGATCAATGTTACCCCAACTTTGGCAAATGAGATTGCCGGTCAGATGTGGGAAATTTATACCAATGCTTTTGAACATAGCCAGAGTGCTATAGGGGTTTTCAGTTGCGGCCAGTATTTCCCAAAAAGCCACGAACTGCTGCTTGCTGTAGCGGATTTTGGAGTAGGGATACCATCCAATGTTCGTCACCATGCTGGCAAGCCAATACATGGAAAGGAGGCAATGCGCTGGGCTTTTGCACCGGGCAATACCACTGCTAGGGAATTGCCTTTTCCCCGTGGCATGGGTCTGGATTTGCTGAAAGAATTCATCCGTATCAATCATGGCCATCTTGAAATTTACAGTAAAGATGGTTACGCACGGGTTGACTCAAACGGAGAAGTTTACGAAAATTTAGCAACTTTTTTTGATGGCACACTGGTTCAAGTACGGCTAGTGTGCGACGATACACTATATTTGCTGTCAAACGAGCAAGAGTCATCGCCTTTTTTCTGACAGTTGAGGTTAAATCCATGCAAATCAAGGTTAAGGAATTAGTGGGGGAGAACGCCATGACAAAGGCCGACGGCGAGAAGGTCTATAGCCTTATCCATGACCCTCTGATTGAAGGTCAAACGGTGGAACTTGACTTTGAGGGCGTGGAAGTATTCGCATCTCCTTTCTTCAATGCGGGCGTGGGCCGGTTGTATGCCGACTTGCAATCGGATGCCCTCAACGCTGGCCTAAAAATTAATCACCTTTCCAGTTTTGGGCAACGTGTTTTGCATCGAGTTCTTGATAATGCCAAAGAATACTATTTAGCCAGCCCCGCTCATCGTCAAGCGATTGACCGCATCGTACAAGACACAGCCGCTGCGATGTAATGTCGCCATCCATTCGCGCCCAAATCGTAGACATACGAGCGGACACCCCAACCACCAGTGACCGTTTCTTTGTCGATACCAATGCGTGGTACTGGCTTTCTTATCCACGAGCCTCACAAACTCGAGATACACCGCAATCGTATCAACTCACTGACTACCCCGAGTTTCTAAAAAAAGCCCTCAACTCCAAAGCCAAGTTACATTGTTGTGCTTTAAGCTTTCCCGAACTAGCACACAACATCGAAAAAGCCGAACGGGAAATTTATGCCGATCAAGCTGGCCGTGACATCAACCCAAAGGTGTTTCGCCACAAGTACCCTAGGCAGCACAGCAGGGTTGTTGGGCTGATTATAGATACTTGGTCTGACGTTTTTGCCATTAGTTCGCAATTGGATATAACCCTTGATTCAGCGTTCATGTCGGAAGCTCTGTCAATGTTTACTAAAGTGGGGGTTGATGGTTACGACCTGTTCATGGTCGAGGGGATACGCCGCCACAATATTACGCAGATTGTGACCGACGACGGCGACTATGCCACTGTGCAGGACATTACCGTTTTTACAGCGAACCCCAGACTTATTCAGATGGCACAATCGGCTGGCAAGCTGATTGTGCGTTGAAACGATCCAGAGCCTAAGCAGGAAAACCGTGCTTTGCAAATGTCCGTTAAGGCATACCCTAACGGACAAATCAGGGGCAAACAATGGCTAATTTCCTTTATGCGCGAGTTTCGACCACTGAGCAGACGATAGCCCATCAACGGACACAAGCGGAAGCGATGGGGTTCCGGTTTGATGAGGTTATCTGTGATAACGGCGTGTCTGGCGCGACAACCCGCTTGATTGATCGAGAAGGCGGCAAGAGGCTTTTTGACCTGTTGCGCGACGGGGATACACTGGTAGTACGCTGGATCGACCGATTAGGACGTAACTACGAAGACGTTACCGCGAATATCCGCACATTCATGAAGCGTGGCGTGATTGTCCGCACCGTCATCAACCGCTTGGTGTTCAATGGCTCAACTAAAGACCCTATGCAACAAGTAATAAGGGATGCTTTGATTGGTTTCATGGCTGCACAGGCGCAAGCCCAAGCAGAAGCCACAAAAGAGGCGCAACGGGCCGGAATCGCCCACGCCAAAGCCGATGAAAGGAAATATCTTGGCAGAAAGCCCAGCTATTCAACTAGTGATGTGCCGCGAGTGCTGGGGCTTCTTGGTGAAGGGCGGGCAGTATCCGCAATTTCCAAGGAATTGGGTTTGTCCCGGCAAGCCATCTACCGAATTCAGGAGAACCCAAGCGCGGCCATTGCAACCGCACAGGCATGGGAAGCGTGAGAGGGAAGTACGGCGGAAGGGATTCCGCCATATTACGGGCTAGCGGAGACAGCCTGATGTAGAGCCAAACCCCAGACATATGCCAACATTGCCGGTGAGCCAGCGAGAGAAAGTAGTGAAATGCACTTATATTTCACTTACGTTTGAAATGAAGACAATAAAAAAGCCCTTAGATTGAACCTAAGGGCTTGTATTGGTTGGTAGCAACGGCGGGACTTGAACCTGCGACAACCGCATTATGAATGCGGTGCTCTAACCAACTGAGCTACGTTGCCACGTCATTAGGCTAGCAATTATCGCCAAGCTGCATGGCTTTTGTCAATATATTGATGCAAATCCTTGTTAGAAGTCGTGGCGTAGGATTTCCACCGCCCTGCGGCAAATCTCCCGCCCATAGTCCGTCCACTGGCCTTGGCCCCAGTAGCGGTAGCAACTGGTTTGCGCGGTCATCAAATGGAACAAGGCACTGCGATAGCGCGGGTCGCTTGGTGCTATGCCTGGCTTTAGGACCTTTTCATGGAACAGGGAGCTGGCTTCCTCCATTGGCCCGAGTACGTTCTCGTAGCCTTTCACCCAAGAAATGTCATTGGTCCAACTGCCGCCCTCCATGTGGAAGCGATGGTCTTCCTTGCGCAGTTCCGCAATCGTTTCCTCCAATTTTTCAGGCCCAGCGCCAGACTCGAAGCGATCCCAAATGGCTTTTTGGTGGATAGGCTGGATCACTGGGAAATCGCTGCCCTTGACACCCATGCCGAACAAATATTCCAAGTATTCGGTGGCATTGAGCATCGGCGTGTTCGATCCGGTGGACTCGCGGGACACGTCTAAAAACTTGCCGGGGAATTCGTTCATCATAACCCCGCCGTTTTCGCCGTCAGCGATCTGCGTCACCAAAGGCGGTACGCTCTTGCCGTTCAACTCCCATCGCGACAGGCTTTTCGCTTCATAATAGGGCTGCATCTGCGCAACCAATTTGGTGTCACTGCCTTGGGTTTTGATGATGGCGATGATGTCAACGCTTTCGCCCTCGGAGTTTTTGCAAACTAGGCGGTGGGGCAGGTGTTTTTGCTCTAGCCCGTGCCCGTTTGCAGCTTGCTCAACGCTGTGTTCCTGAACCAATACCCAGACATAGCCGCATTCCCGCAGGGTTTTTATGTAATCGAATGCCACGTCGGGATGGTTGGGCAGTGCCATTTCAGAGGGTGAGAAACCGCGGACACGGCTTAACGCTTCTTTGCCGAAAATGGCGGCAAAATGGTGTTGCCATGCCTTGACGTGCAAACGGAAATCCTGCGACGGGGTGGATGGGGCCACGGCATGGCCCCAAGGCGCGCCTAGCCACTCCACAGCATGGCGGTATTGGGGGTTGCAAGTGACGTTTCTCAGGATGTCGAAAACATCGTGCAGGCCCATTTTTCTTAATCCATGGAAAAGTGTCCCCGAGTATTCCAACATCACGCGGGGCTGCTTGCCTTCATGGATCAATTGTGGCACAAATTCGCCGATGCGTTTATAACACCAGTGAAAGACACCGGCATTGTGGTTGTCACCAATTCCCTGGTTGTCCATCATGTATTGAAGATTGCTTATGATTTCAGCGGTGCGCAGATCCCATCCGCCAGCCGGAATCAGCGGCTGGTGCATGTGCAAAGCAATTGCACAAGCGCTATTGATCCGGTCAAAGGGAATGTGAGTTTCATGAGCATAAATAATGGGTTCACGCTGTTGTAGGACGGCTTCGATTTCGGCTTCCTGTCCGCAGATATTGGGAATACCATCAACATATTCGGCTAATTCAGCCATGGATAATTTCTCCGCTGATATTGGAAAGTTAATGACGGTCACTGATTTTCAGAGTGATCTGTCACGGAAGTTTATATCGCTACAATCTTAACATCAACTTTGCTGTCAAAATGCTTAATTGGCAATCAACTTATGGTGCTGCGATTGCGTCACAAGTCATATTCGTTTGATCAGGCGCAAAATGTATATCAACACCACTGCACCCACCGTGGCAACGATGAGGCTGCCCAAGAGCCCACTACCCGCTGAAATACCGAGTTTGCCAAACAGAAAACCGCCGACCATCGAGCCGATCACGCCGACCACTATATCGCCAACCAAGCCGAAACTCGCACCTTTCACCAGCCGTCCGGCAAGCCAACCCGCACACAAACCAACCAAAATAAACCACAAAAGACTCATATTCTGTAATATCAAGGCGTGACCTTTTTAGTTTGCAATTGCTTCAACTGGTCCGAGGTCAGCACAGCATTGATTTCGTTGCGGGACTTCAACGCAGTCTCCACCAATTCGTTGAATAGGCTCGTATGTTCTTTGGCTGTTTTACGGATGGCTGCTTCGTCGGAAGCGGGGTTAAGGAACACTTCATGTGTCGCTTTCAAGCTGTCATGCATTTTAGGCCCAAGCTCTTCCATGCTTTTTTGGGCAGCTTGATGGATGCGTGTGATTTTGCCAATTTGCTCATCGCTCAGCTTGAGATCGCTGGAAAATTGGAGGACGATGTCGGCATAGCCTTTTTGCTCTTTTCTGCCGTGCTCGCGCATGGCTTGCATGTGTTGCATCATCATTTCACCCATCCCACCGGCATGTCCGCCCCCGCCTTGCTGTGGCTGGGTGCCTTGTGCGGCGGCGTGGGCGGCATGGGGGTCTTCGGCTGCCGATGCGGTTTGGGCAAACGAACCGAAGGCGATCAAGGCGGCAAATGTTAGGGAGAATAGTCTGCTCATTGTCTAGTTCCTAAGCGATAAATGTTAAATGAAACGGTTACGACCCATGTAGTATTGTACCTTTTACTTAAAGCCAGCTTAAAACGCCCGATTTGAATTTTCAGTCTTAGAGTGTACCATTTCTGAAAACCATGCAGTCAAATCGACTAGCTTGTCCAATTTTTTTTGAAAATGCTTACAATTTTTTTTACCAACTGTCTAGCCGGGGTCAACAATAGTGAATGGGACAAATAAAGAACACTCCGTGATTGAAAAGGCAATGGGTCTGGTGTTCATCGCTGCACTCCTATGGACTTGCTTACAGATAGCCCATCCCTTTATTGCAGCGATTTTTGGCGGCACGGTCATTTGCGTGTCACTTTGGCCGCTATATATCTATCTGTCGACATTGTTAGGCAAGCGCAGGAAGCTGGCCGCGACACTGATGACGTTAATCACCATCATGATATTCGTCGTTCCAATTGGAATGGGGGCTGGGAAATTGCTCGATAGCATACCCTTTTTGGAAGGTTTGGCTAACGACACCTCTTGGCTGAAACCGGGGGAGCCTCCGGCTTGGGTAGCAAAAATTCCTTTGTTCGGAGAAAAGCTGATCAGTGCTTGGCGGCAGGGTCTGGAAAATATCAATCTGGATACTGATAAAGTCAGGCCCATGATCTTGCAAACGGTGCAGTGGCTATTGTCACAAGGCGCTGGCTTCGCAATGACCATGTTAGAGGTCATTCTTGCCACGTTGATTGCCGGAATCATGTATGTCAATGCCGAAGATGCCGCTCATATGCTGAGGAAGCTTGCCCGTCGCATTGGCAGTGCGAGAAGCGCTGCGGTTATTGATGTGGCTGGACATACGATTCGCGGGGTTTCGCTTGGTGTCATCGGCACGGCCGCCCTGCAGGCACTGCTATCAGGCTTCGGCTTCGCCATTGCGGGAATACCGGCCTATCCACTATTGGGCGCGCTGTGTTTCATCCCGGCACTATTGCAATTAGGCACTAGCTTGATTTGGATTCCGACAGCCATTTGGCTGGGTTATCACGACCACCAATTCTGGGCGGGGTTCACGGTTGTTTGGGGGATATTCATCAATGTGTTAGACAACGTCATCAAGCCCTATTTCATCAGCAAAGGCAGCAACCTACCCCTGCTGGTCATCTTTACCGGGGTGATTGGCGGCTTGCTGGCTTGGGGTTTCATGGGCATGTTCATCGGTGCCACCATTCTTGCCGTGGCTTACACCTTGTTTAGCGATTGGTTGAACCAGGACCATGCTACTTAAGGAGTTTGTGCTAAATTATACATTCTTATTTTGTAGCCACTCATCGCCCCGCCAGCCTTAACAAGTGATCCCTCCCATGATACTGAAACTATCCGGTGCCCCCGCCCTTTCCGCGTTTAGAGAACAAAAACTAAAGTCTGAGATTCAAGCCTTGGCATCGGGTGTCACCGGCGTTGCTGCCAATTATGCCTATTTCGTCGAATTGGAGCGCCCACTGACCGGGGAGGAAAATCTAGCGCTTGGGCAGATTCTAAGCCACGGACCCAAAACCCCGTCCGCCGCATTGGAAGGTGCTTATTTTCTCGTCGTTCCCCGCCTAGGCACACTATCACCATGGTCCAGCAAAGCCACCGATATCGCCACACGCTGCGGCTTGAACGCGGTCAAACGCATCGAACGGGGCATTGAGTATGCGCTTCAAGGGGTTGGTGAACTTTCCGCCAGCCAACAAGAAAGCATCAAGGGATTGTTGCATGACCGGATGACCCAAGTTGTATTAAGGCCCGACGAATACGGGCGTATTTTCAGTCACCATGCGCCTTCGCCCTTGGAAACTGTGGGTCTGGTCGAAGAGGGACGGCCTGCGCTGGCAACAGCCAATACCCGCTTAGGGTTGGCACTGTCCGAGGAAGAACTGGATTATCTTGCGGAGAGCTTCACCGGGCTGGGGCGCAATCCCACCGATGTGGAACTGATGATGTTCGCCCAGGCCAACTCGGAACATTGCCGCCACAAGATTTTCAACGCCTCTTGGCGCATTGACGGGGAAGAGCAGCCTAATACCCTGTTCGACATGATCCGCAACACCAGCCTAAACAGCCCAAACGGAATCATCTCTGCTTATAAGGACAATGCCGCTGTCATGGAGGGGCCGCTGGCACAAGTGTTCCTGCGCGATCCGCGGAGCATGGAATACGGCTATGTAGAAGAACGCGCCCCAATTCTGATGAAGGTGGAAACCCATAACCACCCCACCGCGATTTCACCCCATCCCGGCGCGGCTACGGGTTCAGGGGGAGAGATTCGCGATGAGGCGGCTACCGGTCGTGGTTCGCAGACCAAGGCCGGTCTCACTGGTTTTTCAGTGTCCCATCTGAAGATTCCCGGCTTTCCACAACCGTGGGAAGAGGATTTCGGCAAACCGGGCCGGATTGCATCCGCGCTGGACATTATGCTGGAAGGGCCCATCGGCGGGGCTGCGTTCAACAATGAATTTGGGCGGCCTAACATCGTTGGCTATTTCCGTTCTTTTGAAATGAATATTAGTTCCCATCTCCCTGCCGGAGATGGGTTAGGGGTGAGGGCCAAATTACTCGGCTACCACAAGCCCATCATGATTGCCGGTGGCATGGGCAACATCCGCCCCCAATTGGTTGCCAAAGAAACCATTCCGCCCGGCGCGGCCATCATCGTGCTGGGCGGTCCCTCCATGCTCATCGGCCTAGGCGGTGGCGCGGCCTCCTCGCAGGCCTCCGGGGAAAGCGCGGAAGACTTGGACTTCGCCTCGGTGCAGCGGGAAAACCCCGAAATGCAGCGGCGTTGCCAGGAAGTCATCAACCGCTGCAACGCCATGGGGGCAAACACCCCCGTCCTGTCCATACACGACGTGGGCGCAGGCGGCATTTCCAACGCCATACCCGAAATCATCCATGACAGCGGACGGGGTGGCCGTTTCGAATTGCGTTCTGTGCCTAACGACGAACCGGGCTTGTCACCGCTGCAAATTTGGTGCAACGAAGCCCAAGAGCGTTACGTACTCGCCATCAAACCGGAATCCCTGCCATTGTTCGATGAATTCTGCCGCCGGGAGCGTTGCCCCTACGCCGTTGTGGGCCATGCCACAGAGCATGAAGAACTGGTTCTCAACGACGGATTGTTCAATAACCGCCCGATTGACATCCCCATGTCGCTATTATTCGGCAAACCGCCGAAAATGCGCCGCGATGTGAGCCGGGTCGAGCCGGGGCTTAGCGAACTCGATTGGGCGGGAATCTCCATCGCCGAATCCGCAAGGCGGGTGTTGGCTTTTCCGGCAGTGGCGGACAAAAGCTTTTTAATTCACATTGGCGACCGTTCTGTCGGTGGCTTGGTGGCCCGCGATCAAATGGTCGGCCCTTGGCAAACGCCTGTGGCCGATGTCGGGGTCACGGCCAGCGGGTTCCATGGCATCACCGGCGAAGCGATGGCCATGGGCGAGCGCACACCGCTGGCCGTCATTGACGCACCTGCATCGGGGCGCATGGCCATCGGTGAAGCACTCACCAACCTTGCCGCCGCGAAGATAGACCGCCTGTCCGATGTCAAACTTTCCGCCAATTGGATGGCGGCGGCAGGTGTCCCCGGCGAGGATGCCCACCTGTTTGACACGGTAAAAACCGTGGGCTTAGACCTGTGCCCCGCGCTAGGCATCGCCATTCCGGTTGGCAAGGACTCGTTGTCGATGAAGACTGTCTGGCGTGAAGGGGTAGACGAAAAACTCATGGCTTCGCCACTGTCGCTGATTATCACCGCCTTTGCCCCGGTCGTTGACATAGTCAAAACCCTGACCCCTCAGTTGCGCCTGGATGCAGGGCCCACTCGCTTGGTTTTGATCGACTTGGGGCTGGGTAAGAACCGGCTGGGGGGTTCCGTGCTCGCCCAGGTTTACCGTCAGATGGGCAACCAAGCCCCGGACATGGATGATCCCGAACTGTTTAAGGCTTTCTTTTCTGCAATCCAATCCCTCAACCAAGACGGTCTATTGCTGGCTTACCATGACCGCTCTGACGGCGGTCTTTGGGCCACGGTTTGTGAAATGGCTTTCGCCGCCCGCACTGGCGTGGAGATTGACGTGGATGAGTTGGGGGGAAACCCAATGGTGGCCTTGTTTAATGAAGAGTTGGGCGCGGTTGTCCAAGTGTGCGAAGGGCAACTGAGTACTGTCATGGGCTGTTTGCAAGCAGCAGGGCTGGGCCAAGCTTTGCATGTGATCGGCAAGCCACGGGATGACCAGCGCATCGTGATTAGCCGCCAAGGTGAAGAATGGTATGGCGAAGGCCGCGCCGAATTGCAAAAAATCTGGGCTGAAACCAGTTATCGCATGCAAGCACTGCGCGATAACCCGGATTGCGCACTTGCTCAATACCGAACGGTGCTTGACGACCATGACCCTGGCCTGCACAGTCGATTGAGTTTCGATGCACGGGAAGATATCGCCGCGCCTTACATTCGCCATGCAAGGCCCCGCGTTGCCATATTGCGCGAGCAAGGCATCAACGGCCATGTGGAAATGGCAGCCGCCTTTGACCGGGTAGGCTTTGCCAGCATTGATGTACATATGAGCGACATCATGGAAGGACGCGTGAGCCTGAAAGACTTCAAAGGCATTGCCGCTTGCGGGGGATTCTCTTATGGTGACGTGTTAGGAGCCGGTGGCGGTTGGGCCAAATCCATCTTATTCAATCCCAAGGCAAGGGATGAGTTTGCCGCTTTTTTCAGCCGCGAAGATAGCTTTGGCCTAGGTGTGTGCAATGGCTGCCAGATGATGGCACACCTGCGCGAATTGATCCCCGGCGCTGCCCATTGGCCCCGGTTTGAGCGAAACCTGTCGGAGCAATTTGAGGCACGGGTGGCGATGGTGGAAATATTGACTTCGCCTTCCATTTTCCTCGGCGGTATGGCGGGGTCGCGCCTGCCTGTGGTGGTCGCCCACGGCGAGGGCCGTGCCGAATTCCAGCTTGATCCGCAGTTAGCACTGGATGAAGGCTTGGCTGCTCTGCGTTTCATCGACCACTACGGACTAGCCTCCGAGGACTTCCCCTTCAACCCAAACGGCTCGCCGTTGGGCATTACCGGCCTTGCCAATGAAGACGGCCGATTCACCATCATGATGCCACACCCTGAACGTTGCTTCCGTACGGTGCAAAATTCCTGGCATCCAGCCGACTGGGGCGAATACGGGCCGTGGATGCGGATATTCCGCAATGCCAGGGTTTGGGTGGGATAACCGTTTCCAATTTGGAACGTCTGAATTTATCAAATCGAGCGTTTCAATTTCGGATGGCAAGAGTATGATGATCATACCCTTAAAACTTAATAAAGGGCTAGGCGCGACCCCTCCCTCCTTGTCGCGCCTACATTGTGTCCTTGTGCCAAGCAAGGGAAAGGCGCGGCCTGTTGCCTCATTTTTGGCCGCGTCTTCTTTAACCACTCATTCAGAGCATGTCCCATGGCTGAAGCTATTCAGTTCCCTCCCTGCCACAGATAACATCCCTTCCCAGGGATGTTATCTGTACTGCAATGTTTAGGTCCATGAATTCCCGGTTAGCACAGTTTTTCATCAGAATTGCAATCGTAGCCACCGTGCTTATTTGCCCAGCCTGTGCGCCACTGGTCAACCGGCCCGGTACGGCGGTGCAAGCTCCTGCCCTAGGCTGGTCGCATTTTGTCACTGTCGATGGCACCGTGTTGCCGGTGCGGTCATGGATTCCTTCAGGAACACCGGTCAAAGCAATCATCGTGGCCCTCCATGGCTTCAACGATTACAGCCGGTTTTTCGCCGCCCCCGGTGTCTATTTAAGCGGTCGCGGGTTTGCTTGTTATGCGTATGACCAGCGCGGATTCGGCAATGCGCCGGGGTGGGGCCTATGGGC
>Ga0007801_10000487_pt1 | contig 13029 bp, 12 predicted proteins | sample CryBogmetaGMA2M_FD_60372 | JGI IMG/M metagenome (GOLD analysis project Ga0007801, IMG submission 60372) | Freshwater microbial communities from Crystal Bog, Wisconsin, USA - MA2M | ecosystem: Environmental > Aquatic > Freshwater > Lake | place: Crystal Bog, Wisconsin, USA | collected 2009-07-06
ATGTTGCTCATATTCAGACCCGTCCTAATAAAAGAAATTATAAAGTACGAGAAGAAAAATTTGATGAAAATACTTCGATAATGAAAAATAACGTCAATATCGCTGACGAAATGGTTAAGGTTACTGAAAACTCAGCTAGTTATAATTTATCTACCACATTATTTAAAAAATCAGCTGGCTTGATGAAAATGGCAATACAATAGAGGTTTTATGAAAAAAGTTATTATTTTATTTTTTGCATTAACTTCACTTAAAGCGATAGCTTTGGATTATCTAACCGGATCGATTAAGATATCGGCATCTGGCATGAAGGCCCAAGAAGCAAGGCTTAGACTCGTCGCAGAGAATATTGCTAACAAAGACTCAGTAGGAGTTACTCCGGGAGCAGATCCTTATAGAAGACAAACTGTTATTCTCCAGTCAAGGGGTGATAAAATGCTCGGAGGAGCTAAAGTAGTAATAAAAAAATATGATAAGGATAAATCTAATTTTAAAAAGATCTATGATCCGAGTCACCCAGGGGCAGATAAAGAAGGTTATGTTTCTTATCCGAATGTTAATATAAATATTGAAAATGTAGATAGCAAAGATGCCTCAAAAGCATATGAAGCTAATTTAAATATGCTGGATTTAAGTAAATCCATGTATAGTAAAACTTTAGATATTCTAAAATAGCGAGAAAAAAATGTCGATAGAAGCAACAAATGCAGCTTTTGCATATCAAAAAACCAAAATGCTAGATAGTCCTGTGGCTAATAATAATGGCAATATGATGCTAAGTAGCCTTACATCGTCCATGGGTTTTTTTAACAAAGCTCTTCAGGATGCTACGGCAGCTTATGGTGGCGTTATAGAGGCGGCTAATGAAACAAGTAAAGAAGAGAGAAGAAAGGGAAGACTCTCCTCTTTTATCAGTGAAACAGGAAAAAATGTTCAGGATATTCTTAAACAAAGTGAAAATGTAAGCGCCAAAGCTATAGTGGGAGACGCAGACATTAGTGACGTAGTTGCCACTATATCCAATGCAGAAATTGCTTTGCAAAGCATTATCAATATTCGTGATAAAGTTATTTCCGCCTATCAAGACGTAATGAAAATGCAAATATAGCAAATGGAAAATGAAATTCTTGATATCGGCAGAGAGGCAATATTTATGCTGATAAAAATCTCAACGCCAATTCTTCTGATTGCCCTTACCGTAGGTCTTCTAATATCTCTCCTTCAAGCCCTAACTCAAATCCAAGAGGCTACTTTATCTTTTGTTCCTAAAATGATCACCATATTCTTTTCACTACTCCTGCTTATGCCTTTCATGCTTGGCCATTTAAAGGGTCTCATGGAAAGGATTTTTATTCAGATTGGTGGCTAGTTATGAGTGGAACTTGGTATGGCTTGTAAAACAGATAGACAAAAAACCTTTTTAAATGGTATAAAGTCCCTCTAGTAATATAACTCTAGAGGGAGAGAATAACCGTGGAATTTGTTTCAAATCTTAATAATAAACTTGAGAAATTAAATTTGCTCAACCATCCATTTTATCAAGCGTGGAATGATGGAACTTTATCAAATGAAACCTTAAAAACTTATGCAGGAGAGTATTATGCTCATGTTGCTGCGTTTCCCCGCTATATTAGCCAAATTCATGCATTATGTGATGACATTAAGGCTAGGCAAATTCTACTGGAGAATCTAGTCGACGAAGAACGAGGTGAGGAAAACCATCCAGAATTATGGCAACGTTTTGCCGAAGGAGTAGGACTTTCTAGAGATGAGATTACTCAAAATTTATCATCAACCAAAGAGTTAGTTGATGGCTATTTTGAACTAGTTAGAAGTGATTATGCTACGGGGCTAGGAGCTCTTTATGCATATGAAAGACAAACTCCTAAAGTAGCTAAGTCAAAAATTGAGGGATTAAAAAAACATTATGGAGTCAAGGATGAAAGAACCTTGCAATTTTTCTCTGTCCATATGCAAGCCGATGAATGGCATAAAGAAGAGTTGGTTGGACTAATAGAGAGCCTTAGCAAGCAAGATCAGGCAAAAGTATTAGCAGGGGCCCAAAAAGGTGCAGTTCTTTTGTGGTCTTTTCTTGATGGTATGATGAACCACGCAGATAGCGTGATTCATCAACAATAGATAGATGGTGTTAGTACTAGAATATCCTATTTAAATCCTCGAGCATCTCGTTTACGGTTTTAATTACCTTAGTACTAGATTGGTATGCGCGCTGTGCAATTATCATGTTTGTGAGCTGTTCAGACAATTCAACATTTGATTGCTCAAGTGTTCCTGGGACAATATTACCAACCCCGCCAGTTCCTGCTACCACTAAGTTATAATCGCCAGAAAGAGTGGTTTGGGCAAAGGCATTACCGGCAACTGGCGTTAAGTTATCGGGGCTTGTAAATTTCGCCAGAGGAAGTTGGTAAATATTTCTGGTGGTACCATTACTAAATTGTGCAATTACGTGTCCTGCTGCATCAACTGAAATTCCGCTTAGTAAACCTGCTGAGATACCATTTTGGTTTACAAAATCTACGGTATAAGCCTGGTCAAGTTGGCGAAGACCATCGGCTTGTCCTATTTGCAGAGCTCCAACAGTCCCAGCTACAGACCCTGCTGTACCCCAGTTAAATGTAATGGCGCTTGTTAGGGCCTGGTCTGTCCACACTATTGAAATTGGAACGCTGAGTGATGATGAAACATTCCTTAAAGTACCATCTCCATTGAACTGTATGGTGCCATTAGCAATTTGTCCATCAGTCCTAGAACTAATGATAGATTTTTTATCTAATACATAAATCTCAACTGCCCAATCATTATAACCAATTTTACCAAAGCTTACTTGAAGATCTTGTGGTGTTCCAAAAGCGTCATATACCCTAACGTTTCTGCTAAATTGAGGTGTAACAAATCCACCAGCAAAATTTGTGGTTGAAGCGCTAGCTACATAAGCTGCCTGATACTGGTCAAGCACAGGTAATGTCGGTGGGTTAACTCCAAGCTGGGTAAATATAGTAGCCTGGGTTGAAGTGGTAGCAGGGGCCACTACAACTTGTCCAACAGCAGAAATATCCAAGGTCCCAGTTGGATCGGTTGCATAGAAATTTACCGAAGAAGCAGATAAAGCGTTGTTTAAAATAGCAGTTAGCCCGGATTGTTGATTAATTTTTGTATATAAATCTTGTAGAGTAGCATATCTATTCACCCCAGCCGCAGCCGCAGCCACGGGTGTTCCCGCAATACCGAGTGCAGTAGCAAAATTTGAGGCACCAGCGACGTTTTTATCCGCAAAAGTTAGAGCCTGATTAGCATCGTCATAATTTGTTATGAGTAACTGAGTACCAACCACGCGAGCTGATACACCAGTACTAGCAGAGATTGCTTGTGCCAGAGTGGTTAGACTATTAAATTGTCCGAGCGTTGAGGTTGGTGAAGTCGGAGTATAGATATAAGTATAAGTAGTTGATACTCCTCCTACAACCGTTGTTAGAGTCAAACCATCTCCTGACGTTGCTCCTGTAAAGCCTGCTGTGATAGTTGCTGCTCCAAGAACAGGAAGTGCAGTAGTTATGGCTATACCGCCATAAGTGAAGGTATATGGATTACCTGGATCAGATGGTAATAGAGTAAATGTATCACCAATGTTAAAGGCTGTGGTGGCACCTGCATCAGGAGAAATAACCTGTGTGGCACTTATAGCAGTATTTACACTTGTTGACGGAAATAGAATAGTATCACCAGTTCCTTTCAAAAATTTTTCTGAGGAATTAAGGTTGATGCCAAGGTCAACCTTAGAGGTTTGAGATGCACTTCCACTTATAGATTGAATATTTACTACTTTTAAGCTTTGTAATAAGGCATTTGAAGTTGTAACAATATTTCCTGGTTGACCTGGCAAACGTCCTTCGCTATCAAGTGGCCAACCCATTATATAATAGCCCGAAGTATTAACTAAATTACCATTGGCATCTGTAATAAACGACCCAGCTCTGGTATAGAAAGTATTTCCGTTACCAGAAGTTTGATCATTTAGGACAAAAAAGCCATTTCCACTAACAGCAAGATCTGTATTTTGTCCAGTAGATTTTAGCAGCCCTTGTTGATTTATGCTTCTTACAGACTCTGATAGCACCCCTCCGCTTGAATATCTTGTCGATCCAAAAGACGAAGTCGTCAGGGTAGAAAAGAAAGCTGTAGTTCCCTTATACCCAACAGTATTTAAATTAGATATATTATCAGACACCATCGCGATCGAATCTCCTTGCGCGCTCAAACCTGATATTGCTGAAAATAATGATCCGTATAAACTCATAACTTGCTCCTATTATTGTTTAGCATTCTTTGACGTCTTGTCAGTATCAGCATTAGCGCTAGATTGACTGACTTTATTGGTAAATATTTCAGATAATTTATTTAAACTATTTTCACCAATTTCTGCCTCGGTTTTCGCTGATTTTAATGATTTTATCTGTGACACAGGAATTTTCTTGCCATCAATAGTTAACATTACTGTACCAGCAGTAATTTCGGCTTCAGAAACTACTCCAGAGCGCATAGATGTTCCTACTCGTATTGGTTTTCCTTCAGGATCTACTGAAAAAACATCGATATGATAAGTATTAGATTTGGCTTTTTTACCGTTAAAGTCGAGACCATCCCAGGCATAAACATTAAGGCCTTCCGATAGCCCCCCATCAGTCATTTTTACAATTGTGCCACTAGAATCAACAACCCTAATTTTAGTGCTACTAATTTTCTGTCCAGGAATAGGTTCTAGGGAATAGGCAAACTGGGCTGTTTCACCTTCCTTAATTTCTGCAGTTGAGGAATCATATACCACTTCCTGACCAACTAGACCTGAAGCATGGCTAAATTGGACACCTTTGTTTAATTCAATTAATTTCTCGAGATTGGCGTTAGTAGCAACTGCTTGTTCAACGGCAGTAAAGGATACGATCTGCTCAGTAAACTGATTAACATCTAGTGGATCTGTTGGATCCTGATTTTTTAGTTGCTCGGTAAGCATTTTTATAAAAGTGGTAAAGTCTGCATTTAGTCCTAGTCCTGATTTTTCTGCTTTGGACCCAGCATTTTGAATAGCGTCGGGTTTGAAATTGGCAACAGAGTCCTGATTAGTAGTTCGAGTCATTAATGACTCGAAATTTGCTTTTCTATTATTGTTAGTAGCTATGGACGACATACTGCAAATCCTTATGAATAGATATTGACGGGTTTATAATTATCAACCAGGAGATATGTATCTATATTTCCTTGCATCATATTATTTTGATATCTATTTATTGAAGTTATGTTGGCCTTATCTTCATATTCTTCCTCCTTGTAGGTGAAAGCTTGTTTATAAGCTTCTCTATTGTCGGGATTCTTATCACCCTCGCGTAAGTTGAATTCTGGGGTGCTGCCAGTATTTATACCGATATTCTTGAGTTGAACTTCCAATTCCTGAATATGTTCTTTAAGCACTGCTAAAGCTTCACGATTATCGGCAGTAATAATGAGCTTAGCATTGCCGGTATTTGGGATTTCTAGGCGAAAGTCAAGAGTGCCAAACTTTTCTGGATGAAGTTTCACCGTAACATGATTCTCAGTTCTATCTAGTGTTTGTTCTATTTTGAATTTGCCATTTGCCATTGAATTAAAGGATTTCACAAATTCTGGATTATCTATTCTAGCAAGACCAAGATCTTTAGTTGCCTTATCTAAAGCCGGTTCAAATGCATCTTTAGCGATGAATTTGGCAGCTTCTGATAATTCACCAACTGATTTGCTTAAATTTGGTGTAAACTCTGAAGAGCTTCTAGTTAGTTCGACTCTCTCAGTGAGAAAAGTTTCAGTTAATTCCACCGAAGAATTATTATTTTCAAATTTCTCTAGTGAAGAGAAATTATTACCTTGTGCTGTTTTTACTGAATCGCTCTTAGAATCTAAGCTTTGTTGAGTAACGTCAGGTTCATTCGAATTAACTGGATTTTGCAGTTTAGCTGGCTTTACTAAATCACTTACTGCAGATTCTTCAAAGGTGGGATTGCTAGAATTATTGTCAAAATTTTGTGAATTGCTGCTTGATAGCGTTACTTGTGAATCAGGAATGATTTCAGATTCATTGGCAATTACATTATTATCCAAAACATTATCATTCTTAATTGCTATTTCCGGGGTAAATTCTACATCAATACCAGTTTCTATAGTTCTAAGTAAATCTCCAAGTGAGTTTTCTTGTTCTTTTTTCTTATCCATCAAATTGGGTATAAAGCTACCAAATCTCGTTAATGCTTCAGCTAAGTCAGAAGTAGGTATTTTTTGACTAGGAATGAAAACTTGCTTCTCCGAGGAGAGCGCAACGTTAGAATCTTGTTTAGTTAGAGCAGTGATTTCAGGACCCTGTGCTGCTGGGGTATTATAATTAGAGGCATCATAATTCACAGCTGCAATTGAAGCGGGGGGGATAATAGGGGAGGTACTTAAATCCCTTGTTAATATTGGAGCTAGATTGTCATTATTAATTATATTATTAGAACTCGCAACGAGGAGACGAGAATTTGTTTCCTGATTCGAATTAATGTTCAGACTTATTGGCTCTAGAGACAGTTCGGATGAATCTAAATCTGAACTCTGACTCTCTGCTTGCGCTAAGAAAGGAAGAATATTCAGAGAGCTTTGACGTAAATTGGGGCTTAGCCGATTTTGTATATCAAGATTTTCTTTCTCTTGGTATTTATTATTACTGATGCTGGTACTTTGGTCTTGTGGTTCGATATCATTTTGAGCACTCCTATTATATTTTGAGTTTTCTTGTTCTTGGACATGAGAATATTCTGAGTTTGCCTGATGTTTATTAGGGGATGAATTTCTTATAGCAAGATTCTTAGCAGAATTTTCCTGCTCAGGATTTCTTTGTATCACAGTATTTAGCATGGCATTGTCAAAAGTCATTATATTATTAGATCTTGTTATCTATTAAGTATAATGCAAATTTCGTGCCAAATTATTCGAAGAGCACAAATAATTTTAAATAAATTCTGCCAAACCTTCTATTAATGCTTCATTAGCTTGTGGCATCAAATATTGTTTTAAATCCTGAAATGTTACCCATTTTAGTATTTGGCCTTCATTTGAGATAGGTATACCCTCCCATTTTCTACAAAGATATAGGGTGATTTTGACAGAGTAATCCTCATATTGGTATGTGGTAGAATCAATTTTAGAGATACATTCAGCACAAAGCGTAATGTTTAGTTCTTCTTTGATTTCTCTGAGTAGAGCTTGCTTTGGATGTTCATTATTTTCTAATTTACCACCGGGAAACTCCCATAAACCTCCGAGATATTTTTCTGTACCCCTTTGTGATATTAAAATTCTATCGTCAGGGTCCATTAGCGCTGCGCAAGCGACTTCGACCTCTTTTGACTTCATTTAACTTTGGCGTTAGTTATTATTTCAAGCGAAGACTCTAGAGTAATCTCATCTATGTTTATAGATTTTGCAATTGGTATATTTCTTTTTCCATATTTTATATACGGGCCGTATTTACCTGATAGCAGGGAAATATCGTCTTTTGTAACGGGGTGCGCGCCCAACAATTTACCTAAGTTTTGAGCTTTTACACCATTCCCATTAATAACATCAATAGCTCTAGGAAGTTCTATAGTAAGTAAATCATCGCTAGGAGGTAAAGAGTGATATTTTTCATTATGAAGAACGAAAGGACCGTATCTACCAAGTCCAACTATAACATCTTTCTTAGAATCTGGATGAACTCCAAGCACTTTGGGAAGTTCTAGAATCTGCAAGCCTTTCTTTAGATCGATCTCATCCAATTTTATTCCAGGTGGTACAGATCCTCGCTTAGGTTTCTTTTTTGTGCCAAGCTGTAGGTAATGGCCATAGGGACCTTTTTTAAGCAACACCTCCTCACCAGATACGGGGTCAAGACCCAGGGTGGTTGATTCGGGAAGCGCTTTTTCACCAGTATCTTCCTGAGAATCATCTTCAATGGTCTTGGTAAATTTACACTCTGGGTAAGCAGCACAAGCTACAAACATTCCATATTTGCCTGGTTTAATGCCTAGTTTAGCATTTTTACAAACTGGACATATTCTAGGATCCTCATTTTCTGACGTAACTGGGAAAAAATGATCTACTAGGTCATCATTTATTACTTCAATAATCTCTTGGTTAGTCTTTAGTTTTACATCCTCAATATTTTCATTAAATTTGCTCCAGAATTCTTCTAGCACCTTATTATTTTCAATCTCACCAGAGGATACTTTATCTAACTTGTTTTCTAGTTCTGCAGTAAAGTGATATTCAACATATTTTGCAAAATAGTTGTTTAAGAATGAAGCTACAAGACGTCCTCTATCTTGACAGAAGAATCTCTTCTTCTCCAATTTTACGTAATTTCTGTCCTGAATAACTGTAATGATTGTACTATAAGTAGAGGGTCTCCCAATACCAAGTTCTTCTAGTTTTTTGACCAGGCTTGCCTCAGTAAAGCGCGGAGGTGGCTCAGTAAAATGCTGATTAGGAGTGAATTTTTCGGCAGCAAGCTTTTCTCCTTCATCTAGCTTAGGAAGTTGCTTTTGTTCGTCCTCACTATCATCATCGCTTCCTTCCTTGTAAACTTTCTGATATCCATCAAATATTGGCACGCTACCGCTTGCTCTTAGTTTAAATTCATCATTAGTGGACGAAACATCAACTGAAGTTAGTTCAGATCTTGAAGCCTCCATTTGGCAAGCAACTAGTCTCTTCCAAATTAAATCATATAGTTTATTTTGATCGTCACTAAGAAAGTTTTTAATGTCAGAGGGGTGCCTAAAAATGTCAGTTGGTCTGATAGCTTCATGAGCTTCCTGAGCATTGAGGGACTTTGATTTATATAATATTGGAGATTTTGGTAAATAATTTTGCCCAAATTCTTTTTGAATATAAAGTCGGGTTTTTTCAATTGCTTCATTAGATATTTGTGTTCCGTCAGTTCTCATGTAAGTGATAAGCCCTATCAACTCTGAACCTAGATTTATTCCTTCATAGAGCTCTTGGGCAATTTTCATGGTTTTCTTGATAGGGAATCCTAGTTTTCTTGATGCTTCCTGTTGTAGGGTAGAAGTAATAAAAGGTGGTTGTGGCCTTCTATTAATTACCTTTTTTTCTATTTTGGATATCTTATATTGCTTAAGTTTTAATTCACTGACAATTTTATCAGCTTCCAGACCTACTGTAATATCAAATTTATCTAATTTTTTATTATTAATGTGTGTTAGATGAGCAGAAAATTTCTTAGACTTATCATTGATAAAATCCCCAACGATACTCCAATATTCCCTTTTTACAAATTTCTCGATGTCATCATCACGTTCTGCAATTAATTTAACTGCAACAGATTGTACCCTGCCTGCAGACTTGCTTCCTGGTAATTTTCTCCATAACAAAGGAGAGAGAGTAAAGCCAACCAGATAGTCAAGAGCTCTTCTAGCTTGTTGTGCTTTGACCAGATTTAAATCTAATGTACGCGGATTATTTATTGCCTCAGATACTGCCTTCTTGGTTATTTCTGTAAAAACAATTCTTTGAACATTCGTTTTTGGAGTGATGAGTTTTTTTTCTGTAAGTAGCTCAACAACATGCCAAGCAATAGCTTCTCCTTCTCTATCTGGATCTGTTGCAAGGAGTATAGAAGTCACTTTTTTTGCTTTTGATACAATTTTGTCTAGGTATTTTTTGGAATTAGGATTTAGCTCATAGACCATAGCAAAATTGTTATTAGGGTCTACTGACCCATTCTTTGCTGGCAAGTCTCTAATATGGCCATAGGAAGCTAAAACTTCATAATTTGTGCCCAAGTACTTATTTATGGTCTTTGCCTTAGCAGGAGACTCTACAATTACCAAATTTTCTGCCATTTATCTTACATCCTCAAAAAGTAGTGAAATTTTATTTCCAGGATGGCGAAGTAATTTACCCGCCAACTCAAGCTCTATAATTGCCATCATAATAGTACTATATGAACATTCAGTTACAGAAACTATATCATCGATAGAAATAGGGTTGTAATTCAATTTTTCAACTAGCAACTTTCTTATATCTGACACTTCTTCATTTACTATATCATTTTTTATTGTCATGTTATCGTTCGGATCGTTATGCTCTGACTTTACTCTTTCAAGGCTATTTTCTGATAATATATCCAAGATATCATTAATACTAGCTACAAGTGTAGCTCCTTCTTTAATTAACTGATTAGTTCCATGGCATCTTGGTTCTAAAGGGAATCCGGGAATCGCAAAAACTTCTCTATTTTGCTCTAAAGCATATTTCGCGGTAATTAGGGAACCTGATTTTAAACTTGCCTCAACAACTAGGGTTCCTTCAGAGATACCTGATATGATTCGATTTCGTTGAGGAAAATTCTGACTTCTAGGAGGAGTACCAAAAGCTAATTCAGATATTATAAGTCCATTTTGACTAATTTCTTGGTAAAGTAAAGTATTTTCAGGGGGGTATATATTATCTATGCCGCCAGCAATAACTGCGATCGTACCTGTTTTAATTGCTCCCCTGTGAACTGCTGTGTCAATTCCTCGCGCTAGTCCCGAGACAATTGAGAACCCCCGTTCCCCTAGCTCCTTAGCAAGTTTATAGGCTATCCTGCAACCGTTTGCACTAGAGTTTCTTGACCCTACCATAGAAAAGCATCTTTGCTTTAAGTATTTTATGTCTCCATAAATAGTTATTACAGGTGGAGGATCATATATATGTTTTAGAAATTTGGGATAATTATCGTCAAAAATTGAGATTATCTGTCCCCCATATTGTTCAACCTTAGACAGCTCTTGATGCGCTTCTTCAACTGAAAAAATTTTGGGAAATTTTTTAATATTATTTCGACTTAGCAATTCAGGTATAGCGTTAATTGCTTGTGTAGAGTTATGGTAAATTTTTATAAGATCATAAAACGTTTTAATGCCAACGTTTTCACTTCTAAATAATCTAAGTGTGTCAATAACATTTATATCTCTAGAATCGCTCTTTAATTCCTTTACCATCAACTATCTCAAAAATTTAGCAAAAACTAAAACACTCTTAGCTTTATACCATTCATTTAGTATCAACCTATTTTTAAAATAGCAAGAATTAAATGTTAAGCAAGGGCCTTGATCCTAGCAGAAAGTCTCTTAATTTTACGTGATGCTGTATTCAACTTTAATACACCTTTTGATGCGCCTCTACTAAGTTTAGACTGAGCGATTTTGAACATCTCGCTAGCGGTTTCCTTGTTATTTTGGGTAACAGCAGATTCAACTTTTTTAATAAAAGTCCTAATCTCTGATATTCTCATTTTGTTTATAGAGGTTTCCCTAAAGGTCTTTCTAATACTTTTCTTAGCTGACTTATGATTAGCCATAATATTCCTATTTTGAATTAATTAATTTTTAAAAGGAATGCATATTACAAATTTTTTACCCTAGTGTCAAGTCAGCTTATCAACCGCCTCTTTGATTCTTTTGCAAGCCTTTTCGAGTATTGCATCTGAAGTAGCATAGGATATGCGAAAAAAACCATCCATACCAAAAGCGCTTCCCTGAACAACAGCCACATGAGCCTCTTCTAAGAAATATGTAGCCACATCATTACTATCAGATAAAACTTGTCCTTTGGGAGTTTTTTTTCCATAAAGCCCAGAACAAGAAGGGAATACATAAAAAGCTCCTTCGGGTTTATTGCAACTTATGCCATTGATAGAATTCAATAAGTTCACAACTAAGTTTCTTCTTCTTAGGAATAGCTCAGCTCCCGTTGCTAAATGCTCTTGTGATCCTGTAAGGGCTGCTAAAGCTGCTTTCTGGCTTATAGAACTTGCATTCGATGTAGACTGGCTTTGGATGGTATTCATATGCTTAACGATCTCGGCAGGGCCTCCGCAATAGCCAATTCTCCATCCTGTCATGGAGTATGATTTTGAAACTCCGTTCAAAGTTAAAGTTCTTGGCAATAGTTTTGGTTCAACTTCAGCTGGGGTAACAAATTTGAAGCCGTCAAATATAATATGTTCATAGATATCATCAGCTAGTATATAGACATGTTCATGTTTCAGTAATACATCAGTTAGCGCTTTCATTTCCTCGAAGCTGTAAGCTGCTCCACTTGGGTTGCTGGGTGAGTTTATGATAACCCATTTTGTTTTGGGGGTGATTGCCTGTTCTAAATCTTCGGCTTTCATTTTAAAGCCAAATTCACTTTTGCAGGTGACGAAAACAGGAGTTCCCTCAGCAAGAATGACCATATCAGGATATGATACCCAGTAAGGAGAGGGAATAATTACCTCATCTCCAGGGTTAAGTGTTGCCTGGAATGCATTATATATAACTTGTTTACCACCAGTACCCACTGTTATCTGATTTAACTCGTAGCTTAGATTGTTTTCACGCTTAAATTTATCAGCGATTGCCTGTTTAAGCTCAATTATTCCATCTACGGCAGTATATTTAGTAAAGCCATCATTTATCGCCTTGATAGCTGCTTGTTTAATGTGATCAGGCGTATCAAAGTCTGGCTCGCCTGCGCCCAAACTAATTACATCAATTCCTTGTGATTTTAGCTCCGCAGCCTTTTTTATTACAGCTAAAGTAGGAGAGGGTTTTATGCTAGTAACTCTTTTTGATATTAAGGTCATAAATGATTCCGTAAAATAAAATTAATCTGATTTTGAATTTAATTGTAATGCTGAAAGATAAATTCAGATATATTAAAAGTAAATGATTTTAATTTAGTTGGAGACATTATGAAGACTTTAGAAAAAATGGAAGGCCTAAAACAAAAGGGAAAAGACCTAATGGTTGAGTTATTTAGAGAGACAATGATCTTTCTTGAAGAAGTTAAAATTAAATCCAAGGATTTGCTAAAAACTAATTACGAGCTTGGAATGTTTCACCTAAATAAGCAAAATCTATCAGATGCAAAAATGCGATTCAAAATGGTTTCAATGATAAATCCAAATTATCT
>Ga0007801_10000489_pt1 | contig 13008 bp, 15 predicted proteins | sample CryBogmetaGMA2M_FD_60372 | JGI IMG/M metagenome (GOLD analysis project Ga0007801, IMG submission 60372) | Freshwater microbial communities from Crystal Bog, Wisconsin, USA - MA2M | ecosystem: Environmental > Aquatic > Freshwater > Lake | place: Crystal Bog, Wisconsin, USA | collected 2009-07-06
GGTGGAGCCGTCATCGCTGCCGATCTTCCAGTTCCCCAACGCATTGAAACTTCCGTCCCAATTGGTCGTGCCAAGGATGGCATTGTTGTAAGCTGTGCTGATCGCACTGACATCGTGATCCAAAGCGGCAGGGGCCACGTGGGCCAAACCGCTGTAGAGGGAGAAGGCAGGCAATGCCAGTGCATTGGTAACCGACCCGTAGGTGTATCCCTGGAAAGTCAGTGTGACGATGGCCGGGTTGACAAGCGTGAAGGTGTAGGCACGCAGCTTGTGCGTGTCACCAAGGTTGGCATCGGTTCCGCTGGCCCAGCCGTAGTTGCCGGTCACCGCATTGGAGCCGAGCGTGAGAGTTTCAAGACCGCTGCCTGTGAAGGAACCGAAGTTTCTGCCGGTGTAGCTGATATGGGCGGAGGCAGTCGCTGCTGCCGCAAAGGAGAGAAGAGCGATGAGATGTGTGTAAGGTTTCATGGTTAATGTTGTTTAAGTTTTTTGATTGTTGATGTTTTTGGTATTATTCGGTTGGAAGCGGGTTGATAAACCGACTCCCATTTGCATTGATCATCGTTTGTGCATCCTTCCAGCTGATCGATTCCACGTGAGCATCGGCAAAAAGGTAGTTTGCTTTTCCAAAATGCCGTTCCACCCCAACTTCTGATTTGAATTCGGAGAGGGGTATTTCCACTCCGTAATACTGGGCCAAATGCAGATGGTCAGGTGGGGTGTTGGTCCCGTAGGTATTTGACAGCTCCATGATGAAGACCGTCTGACTCGGTTTCTCAACACAGACAAGGTGTGCCTGATTCATGACTCCAGTGACTGCGTCGCAGGGCATCGAGGTCAGGTAATCATTGATCACATAGGTTCTACTTCTCCCTTTCACTGCATCTGCTGGACACCGAAAGACCACCGTTCCATTGGCATAGGGCTGAAGGGAGTTTGTCCAACAGTTGTTGGGGTCGTCACAGCTGCTCTTGGGAAGGCATCCTTCATTGTCCTGCGCGTAGAGAAGACAGGCCTTGCCTAGTTGGCCCATGTTACTGGCGCACTTGGCACTTAGTGAATCGGCATACGCTGCCTTGAGCGACGGGATGACCATCGCGACCAGGACGGCTACTATAGCCACAACCACCAATAACTCGATGAGAGTGAAGGCCGAGGTTCTTTGTTGATTTTTTTGAGACATTCATTTTTCGGATGCTGCAAATCCACGGGATCAAAGTGGCGTTTGCATTGAGGAACGGTTGCCACGACCTGTGTGGCAACACATGACCTCGGAATCGGTGTCAACGGCGTGCTTATAGACGTGGCTCGATCAAGCCACGGTGACGCCCAATAACTCGGTTAGACGAACGAGTCTCTGGGCACCGGCACAGGTGGAGCGTCAGAACGCTCCGGCATCTCGACTAATGGAGCCGCCGTATAGACAAGCGGACGGCAGACTGGCAGGGGAATTGAGGAAGCGGATTGGGCAAAAAAACCTTCTGCTTTTTTCTCTATCTTGACCGTGGCGGGAGCTTTTTCCTGAGCCGCACGGGCCTTCGCAATTTTTTTGCAAAGCGGGCAGGGATGCCGACCATCAAAAGTTTTTTCGACGGCTTGGGTAAGTGTTCCATTCCGCGAAAAATCACGAACCATCGTGCTCCAAGCAACACATTGCAAGAGAGGCAAAGGACCTCCAATCACAATGAAAAGTGCTGCGCCCATGAGGGGACCAGCTATCCATCGGTAGATTGTTTGGGTGTTTGACACGAAAAAAGGTTTGAGAGGGTGTACGATCTACAATTATGCGTCTCTATCAAGCTAAAACACTTCAATCGGACGCACAGTTCGAAACAAGAATCTGGCAAGATCTTAAGCCCCAGAAAACATCGCTACTCGATATACCGCTTGAGTACCTTCAGTAACTCATTAAGCCGTCTTTGACCTTCGTGAGGATCAGCAGCACCTGCAATACAACTTTTTGTGTGCTGTTGAATCACCACTTCAGCAAAAGATTTGAGTGCCCTTCGGACGGAGACGACCTGTGTTAAAACATCACAACAATCTGCATCGGCAGCAACCATCCCCTCGATAGCCTTTAACTGACCGGCCACTTTACGGAGCCTTATCTGGAGTGCTTTTTTTTCCTCCGGTGGGTGGTGATGAGAATGATCGTGGTTGTGCCCGTGAGTCATTAACGATGAGTAGTAAAGTTCTATAGAAAGATAATCAAGAGCTCTTCATTCATTGGCAAGGGGTCAGGGGGTATGGGGTTTTGAAAGCATTTGACAGGTCGATCCTGTATTTCAATCTGGCTGCATCAAAAACAACGAACCAATGCATTTACCAATTTTATTTACTGTTGATAAACAAAGCCACATCTCGAAGCTATGCTGGGATTCCATCATCTTTACCATGGTCGTCTTGTTTGGAACTTCTCTTCCTATTCATGCAGATCCAGCAACACTCCCCGATTCTTTAAATCTTCTCTCCCAACCCCGAATAGCTGGAGATTGCTGTGGAATAAGACCATCTGCCGAGACCCATGGATTTGTTCTGAGCGCGCAGTCAGTTTCAGATCTTCTGGGTAACACGACTGGCGGTGCGGCCACCGGCACCACATATTCGGGTTTGCTGAATATGGGGCTTGCCCTGGATTTACAAAAGGCCGCCGGATGGGAAGGTGCCTCGTTTAAAAACACCTGGCTCTGGTTGTATGGCAGCAACCTCTCTTCCCAGTATATCGGCAACGCCCTTAACGCAAGCAGCATTGCCGGCTTTCCGGGGTTCAGATGTTACGAATTGTGGTTTCAACAGAACCTATTTCACGATGTGCTTTCAGTCCGTTCCGGATTGCTTGGACTGGATACCGAGTTCATGTCTTCCGATACAGCATCACTTTTCGTGAACAGTACATTCGGAGCACCAGGTTTGTTTACACTCAACATGCCGAACAGCGGCCCAACCTATCCGATGGCGACTCTGGGTGTGAGACTAGCGCTACAACCATTCTCTTGGTTGACGCTAAGAAGTGCACTTTCCCAAGCTAATCCCTTTACCCAGCAACAGAATGCTCGTGGATTTAACTGGAATTTCGGTCCTGCGGGAGGACTTCTCTCGCTTAACGAGGCAGTTGTTTCATGGAACAAAGAACCGCAGGCAAAGGGATTACCTGGAACCGCAAAGGCTGGTTTCTGGCTCCAGAGTGGACAAAATCCCTCCGATAGTGATTCAGCCGATGTAACTACCTTTGCATTCGCTTCCCCCGAGAATCGTGCATACAGCAGCGGTTTTTATGGAATCATCGACCAACAACTCTACGCTGTGACGAGCAAGCCATCTCCATCCGATGGCAAAAATGCAGTTGAGGGAGGAAAGAACTCATCTGCTCAAGCTTCATCGGATAGTACTGGATCAGGGCGGGGTCTGTCTTCCTTTGTTCGTATCGGTTTTTCTCCACAAACTGATAGCCCAGCAGGTTTCTACTCCGACACCGGACTTGTTTACACAGGTCTTATCCCCACTCGAGCCTCCGACCGCCTTGGGTTTGCCTTCGGCTATGCTAGGATGGGTAATCAGTATGCGTCTCTTGGTAGTGTTTCAGGTCTTCCTGGAGTTGGATATGAAGCTGTGTCAGAACTTTCCTATTCGGTGCAGGTGTCACCTGCAATATCCATCCAGCCTGACCTACAATACATCATCCACCCAGGCGGCTCCCAGCTGTATGGCAATGCGTTTGTCGTGGGTGTGCGTGCCGTGGTGAATTTTTAGCAGAGTATAAGCCGGCGAATACAAAGAGTCCGGAGCGGAATCATTAGAATGAATGCAATCGCTTGCGAAAACATGAGTTTCGGTATTTTTGATGTAAGGGTCTAGGGGGTATGGGGTTAGAAATTAATTTGACAGGGCAAGAGAGTATTTCAAATCTGCTCGCCAACGCCCGCTAGTATTCAACCCTCACCATTCAAATCCTTAATTCCATGCATATTCCCGATGGCTATCTCAGTCCTTCCACCTGCAGCGTTTTGTTTGCTGGAGCCATTCCGTTTTGGTATGTCGCCATGCAGCGACTAAAGAAAGTTTTTAGTGCAAGGTTGATCCCTCTCATCGCCCTCCTCTCAGCGCTTTCCTTTGTAATCATGATGTTCAATGTGCCTCTCCCAGGGGGCACAACAGGACATGCGGTCGGGATGGGCATACTTTCCGTCGTGCTGGGACCGTGGGCCTCAATGGTTGCCATTTCCATTGCATTAGCCATTCAGGCCATCTTCTTTGGGGATGGAGGAATTACTTGCTTTGGGGCGAATAGTTTCAACATGGCCATTGTTGGGTCACTCGTGGCCTACGGCGTCTATCGTCTGATCTCTGGTAACGCTTCGCTTGAATCACCGCGTCGTATTGTTGCGGCTGCTCTTGCGGGATACATTGCCATCAATGTCTCAGCATTCTTTGCGTCGATAGAATTCGGACTTCAACCAATGCTTTTTCATACTTCAGATGGGGCTGCCCTCTATGCTCCCTATCCGCTTTCGATCGCCGTTCCCGCCATGATGATAGGACACTTGTCTTTTGCAGGAATTACCGAAGCAGTGATTTCGGGATCACTTGTTGCATATGTACAAAAAACAGATATTGAACTTTTGCGTTTCACCGCACCAGCTGGAGTTGTTGATAGAGAGCCCATACCGTCCGAGCAAGTTCCCATTAACCTGAAACCTTTATGGCTAATTCTCGCGGTTTTAATGGTTCTTTCCCCGTTGGGCCTTTTGGCTGCAGGTAGCGCATGGGGTGAGTGGAGTTCTGAGGATTTTAAAAACCCTGAGGTGCGAAAGCAAATTGCAGCCGCTTCTCAGAATGTGGCTCCGCCCGACAACATACCAAGTGGTTTTGAAAAATTGTCCAAAGCCTGGACTGCTCCAATGCCGGACTACGCTCCTGCCTTTGTTAAGAGTCCACAACTCGGTTATATTCTCTCTGCAATTTTTGGAACTGGCCTAATTCTACTTCTGATTTTGTTCGTAAGTTGGCTGATAGGTCTTGGGTTGAATGTGACAAGAGGAGCTAAAGCCTGAAGGTCAAAATCCATCTCCCCCCTGAGAAAAAAATTCACCTTTCCAATAGCTAAAAAAAGACCCACCCGCACAGAGGAGCGGGTCTTTTTCCGCCCCTCCCTCCATTAAGGAGGGAAGGACTCGCACACCCTTTCGATCAGGCGTGCTACCCCAGAAAGGGCTCAGTTGTTCCAGATCGCACCAGTCTCGGCGTCGAACAGGCCGTAGAGGGCTTCTCCTCTGCAGACTGCCGTTTGGGGACTTGCTGACTTGTGTGCCTCGGTAAAGGCATTAAACAGACTCCAAGCCGTGCGGGGCTTGAAGTCGATATGCTCTGGACTGCGCCACTCACTCAAGACGTCTGGAATCTGAGCGGTGGTGATGGCACCTGCATCCACGGCACGCACAATGATGTCGTGAGCCCTAGCATCCCGAATCTTGGTCTCCTTGTAGTGGAGAACCCGACGATCCAGATCTGTCAAACGGTTCCCAAGCTGACCAACTGCACGGGCTGTGAGATGCCTCAGATCCCGCTCCGCAAACCGCGTATGTTTACGACTGATCTGCACCTGACCACTGAAGGCTAAGTTGTCGCAGACGAAGACCCTTGTGCCAGCGACAAGGCCAGCTGGATAGGTCTGATCGTGGCTGTTCCTGAGTCCCACCACCCAGCCAAAGTCGGAGATGTTCCGATTGGGCAGAGTGACACTGAGGACTCCAAAGTACCGATCTCCATTGTGGCTCAGTGCATGGGACTCCTCAGTGATGTCGAATCCACAGCTTCTGAGCTGAAGTTCGATTTCATTCAAGACACTGGTGTGACTGAGCGGATACCAAGTGCGTGTCGCCTTGGGTGTAGGAACCTCATAGAGGCTATTGCGGTTTACCAACTCTGCCCCGCAATGAAGCAGCATTCCCTTGGCAGGCTTGGGAGCCACCACGGGATCATTTAACAATATGTTCATTTTTGCGTTTGGTGTTGAAACGACAAAGGGCCGGAAGCGTGATGCTTCCAGCCCTTCATCGATAGTGTTGTTCTGACTACTTTTTTGAGAAACCTCCGAAGGCTTCCCTGATTTTTCTGACGGCCTGAGTTGCCTCTACGACAATCAGGATGACGGTTACTGCCCTAGCGGCGTACACGAGGATGACTCTTTCGATCATGACGCACCTCCTTCCCTGCATTCGCTGAAGAACTCACAGGCAGCACACTGGAGACCAGGACTCGGGACAAAGTCCTCCCGTTCCACTCCATCCATGAAGGATTCGATGGCGCGGAAGAGCTTTGTCTCCTGCTTCTGAGTCACGGGCTTGTGGCGCGTGATCAGGAGCTTGGGAGCCTTGGTCTTGATCAGGTGATGCAACTCGAACCCTTTCTCCTTGCTTCCGGTGGCTTCCCTGTAGAGGAGTCCGTAGGCCGTGAGCTGGGTTTCGTTCTTATGGAGTACCTGTTCTTCATTGGGTGTCTGAGCCGTGGTCTTGAAATCCACGATCAGACCTCCTGGACGAATCAGATCAATGAAGCCCCGAAGGATTGGAAGTCCATGTTTGGAAAGATCGGCTTCCACACCGACCTCCACTGCTTCCGGTTTTTCATCAGGAGGCACAGGTGTTTCGCGGAGATACATCTCTACTAACCCCCATGCCTTGTCCCGCTGAATGACCTCCTCTCCCTCCTCGAAAACCACAGGTTCTTCCGCTTGGGAAAGAGCCCAGTGATTCTCAAAGTCGGGTTTGATATCCTCTGCCTCGCAAGGTTGGCCCATCCAACGCCGTTTGCTCCATTGCTGGAGTCCGGCATGGACAGATTTACCCACATGGAGAGCTGCTGATGCCGGCTTGCTTATCTTCTCCACATAGCGAAAGAAGAACTTGAGCCTGCATGAATGAAACAGGTTGAGCCGTGAGGCCGAGACCGGTTCATCCAGCACACTTTTCTTTTCCTGATTCGGAGGTTCGACCAGAGCGATCATCTTGTCCTCCATCCCGCAGGAGTTGTTCCCCTTCGGTTGCTTTTACCTCCATAGTCCTCGATCAGACGGTCGATGAGACCGCTGGCTTGGAGTTTGTTGAGGGTGTGGACTTCGGGGGTACCGAACATCTCCTCAGAGAGGCTTTCGATGTCCCCGCGTTCCAGATGGTTGTCGGCAATGAGTTTGCCGATGAGTGCCTTCTGCTTTTCAGAGCAGCGCCAGACGGGTGAGCCGACACTATTGCCGTTGTTTGATCCGTTGGTGCCATTCTGAACGGGTACCGGAGTTCCACTGCTTCCATATCCGTGCTCAGGAACAAACCCAGTGGATTGGATTTCCTCATCCACGCTCTTTTGCAGGGTGAGGTAGAGACGGGAGGCTTCTGCCGCCACATCGTTGATGTTGGTGATCTCTGTCTCTACGGAGACAGAGAACTGATGACTGCTGTAGCCTGGAAGACCGAGGCGTTTGCTGTAATTGGCGATTAACTTGAGTGCCATTGTTTTGGTGGTTGTTTCCAGACACGAAAAAAGCCTGTCGTAATGACAGGCTTCTTCGGACTGGGATTGTTGTGTTTCGGTCGGGATCAGCCTTTAGGAGCTAAATCCCGATTCCATTGGATTATGGAGAGATTAGAGGGCGTTTTTACCCTCCCCAGCCTTTTAAAAGGCACTTTTCACCATCTGGATCCGCCTGAAGCGACCACTCGCCCCAGATCGCGGATGAACTTCCATTTTCGCTTGATGGAAGGAGTACCAAAGGACGCCGGCAAGCTTCCCCGACTCCGCAGATACACCATGAAGGTTTCACAGAAATCCTCCATGGGTTTCTCAGCAGCGTATTGTGTCACAAAAAATTCTGGATCGTACTCAAATTCGACTTTTGACCAGTAACCCTTTCCAAATACAGCCCTGAATTGAGGCCCTTGCTGGATAAGTTTAGGGTAATAGTGAGCGAGAGCGTGCCCATACTCATGACGTACATAATCCCTCAACGACCCCCGTTCCTGTTCCCATGTCCCCCATGGCCACGGAATCCACTTAGGAATGTAAATGTGGCCGACTTCAAAACCTAGTAAATGGCCGATTGAACTGGGATGGTCATGATAGAAAAACCCGCCTGCACTCAGCACATCGTGATTTGGTATAAGACACCAGTGAACCTCAGTTTTGAGAAGCCTGCTCCCCTCGTTCCAGAAACCTGCAAGGGCTAGCTCCGCCTGCGTGTCTATAACAGCTGAGTCCAAAGCCGCTTTGCTTACTGATGAACCCTTTTTCATAGTGATGTGTAATTATTGTTGAGATTTATATCTGCCAATTGCAAATGTAGTTTTTTACCCTCCCCAGAGCCAAACCTTTGACTTCAAAGCCCCCCATAGGAAATTACCAACCGCTATATGGGGCAGAATTCCAGTTCCAAAAAGCATCCTAGCAAGAAGGATGGGAACATTTGCCAGCATTGTGGCTGCAATTCCCCTGTGGATGCCATTTCCTGTAATCAATGCGCCAAACCTCTGGTATTGAAGGTCAAAAAGAAGATTTCGATCTGGTGTATGGGTTCGGTCGATAAAAAGGTTCTCCAAATCCTTGCGCGAGGTCTGGAGGATTCCTTTGGGATAGGAGTGGTGATCCAGCCCTCCCTCCTGAACGAAAAACCTTCTCTGCGACCTGAATGGAATGGAATCTCTGCAACGGTTTTCCTGAATCAAGTCCACAGGAGGCATCAAAAGAAAACCTTCGTAAACCTCGGAGTGACCGAAAGGAATATCGTCCCGGATGCTAGGCATAACTTTCTCTTCGGGTACGCCTACATGGGATTGCCTGCCGCCGTTGTCAGCCTACACCCGCTTTCAGATGATCACCCGTCACCCCCAAAGCTTGCTGCAAGGCTGTTGAGAATCGCAGTCCATGAAATCGGTCACACCCTGGGCCTTAATCACCATGAGTACGATGAGGGGATTGATTGCGTGATGATTGGCGACGAGGAAATGGATTGCCTCGCATCTGTCGATCAAGGATCAGCAAAATTTTGCGTTAAATGTAGAAAATTGATCCAGAAACACCTAAAATAGAGGTAAGCGACTATGAAAAAGTATATCGAAGCGGCAGTGGAAAAAGTGGGTGAATATTTGAAGGATCTAGAGATCAGTATTCATGATGACCGCAAACATATTGCGAGGTTGATTCCTGATCCTCTGTTACCACATCCGAATCCGGATGAAGGAGAAAGTTTGGACATTCGAGGATATATCCAACTCGACACCTATAGCTGTGGTGCAGTCGCAGGTTGGACCATTCTCAAAGCGGTGTATCCTCAGTCTAGTTGGAAGGATTTTTACACAAAGTGCCCCCCCACTCCAGATGATGGGCTTAACGATACGCCATTGTTAAAAGCCCTGAGGGCCTCCGGGATTGGAGTCAGTACGAAAAGGGATGGATTGACTTTTGAGGCGATCAAGAAAGCCATTAGATCAGGCTTCCCCATCCTCACCATTTTGAGTCGTCCAGGAAGAGACGAAGCCCACTGGGTAGTCATCTACGGCTACAGTGAAACCAAGAACCGCAAGTCGCAGTTTGTTTATGTTGCAAACAATAACTTCATGGGACTGCATACCGAAACTCACGGAGGGCCAAATCCCCTGACCTATCGGGAATTTGCCAAACTCTCGAAGCAGTTCAACTCCTATGTGTGCTGGGGTAAGTAATCCTAAGACTCAATAATCTCCCTGAAAGCCTTCTTAACAGGAATGAAGGAGATAGCTCTATAAGCTGGAATCCTGACCTTCAGGTTAGATTCAGGATCGTATCCGATTCGCGAGTGTCGAGTGCGGACTCTAAATGTACCAAATTCAGACAAATGAAGAACCAGACGTCGCTTGTCCTTAAAATAATTCATGATGCTTTCTAACGTGACATCCACGAATTCCAGCACTTTTTTTTCACTCGGCCGATATTTGCCATCGACGAGCGACTTTCGTACGGCTTTTACGAGATCCTGTTTTTTTTGCATAGCGTTAAGGATGCACAAATATTTATAGATAATCCCCAGGCTGCCAAGACTCAAAGCGTCCGATCTCACTCAGAAATACTAGGGAAGCATCTCCCAGCAACCCATTGCGGTTTTTTGCGATTGATACCGTGGCGGGGGCTCTTTTCGCCGTTTCCAGGCTTTTTTTGTCTATTGAATCCTCCTTGTCCTGCCTCTCCCCTGCGGCAGGCTTGAAATAACCCTCCTCCCGCTCCAGAAAACAAACGACATCGGCAAACCGAGCTATAGGAGCGGAGAGCTGAGGATCGGTGAAATTCTGCAAATGATCGGCAACACGATTTTCCAATCCTCTTGTCAGATCAGCCAGTACGAGGATCGGAATCTTGAATTCCACTGCCAGTGTCTTGATGCCCGATGAAATCTCAGCGATCTCCCGCTCATGATTTTCTCCAGATTTCCAAGATGCCCCCATGAGATCCAAGTGATCAATGACGATCAGGCCAACTCCTTGCTGTTCGACAAGGTGTTTCACACCCACGCGAAGCTCCTCAAGGCCAAGTTCCGCAGGATCTTCAATGAAGATCATGCTCCGATTCAGATCAGTGCATGCAGAGGTCAGTCGATTGACTTCGTCCTTGCCCATGTATCCATTAATGATGCGTTGAGGAACGACTTGAGCCCGTGAGAAGAGCATGCGTTGAACCAACTGTGCCGCGCAACATCCGAGACTGAAGAAACCGACCGGAACATCCTGATCAACGGCAACATGCTCGGCAATATTGATCGCCAGAGTAGTTTTGCCCACCGAGGGAGAGGAAGCGATGACGGTTACCTGCTCAGGAATCAGCCCGGTCGTGAAAATATCCAGCAAGGAAAACCCCGTTGAGCGGGGTTCAACACACCGTTCCAAATGCTCGATAAGAAGTGTAAAAACATCAGGTGTAATGAAGCCAGAGGATGCTCCCTTGCAAATCGGCTTTGGAGATCCATTTGCTGTGTAGAGTCTTTCAATCGCCACCATTGTCGCAGCGAGGTGCGGCTCCAGTGGTGGCGTATCCGTGTTGGTAGTTTCTGTGCTCATGGTCTTCTTGGAAATAGATGAACTCTTTTTACCTCCGAGGTGGATGGGCTGAATACTTGAATTCCTCACTCGCTGGGCACATGAGGGCAATATGGGCCGTGCAACTGTTAAAAACCGGATCCACCTTCAGCTTTCCAAGGGCAGGCAGACGCTCCGTGCGATTCAGTGAATGGGCAATCTGCTCCACTTCGCAGAGTCGCTCCTCAGTATCGGAACACCAATCCAGTCCTTCCCCATCAGTCCAGAATGTATCGGTATTCAGCTTCCGATGGTTTTTATGGATGTAGTGGTTGGTGAGAGCCAAGGAGCGGCCTTTTGGGGGCTTCTCCTTTGTGGCCTTTCCATGTCCAGGACGCTCGATCCGGAGTTCCTCGCCTACTTCAGTACCGCAGATCAGTGACATGAAGGGGGTCATGGTCTTTACACCCATTAGTCCGTGTTGCAGCTCATTGAAGCTTTCAGAATTATCGCACACCGTTCTGATGGCATAGGTGGTCGGTGCGTAGGAGAGGGATTTCTTCACACGAGCCGCCGGGGCCTGATTCATCGCGAGGGCCCAACCTGGAGCCACTGCCGTAATCACTCCCAGGAACCCCGCAAATCCAAGCGAGGAATAAGCAGGGATCCCGTCACGGACATAATCAACGACAATGGTGTACTTGGCGATGTCCTGCGGGAGCCCCCAATCCATGTATCGCACCATGACAGGTTGCTTGGCCTTGTTGTGATAGATGCCTGCGGAACAGGCCGTGGGAAAAATCCCACTCTGGAGCTGGGTGAAGTCGTAACTGCAATTTGATAGAGCCAGCATTGAGGCTGGGATTCCGGTGGCCTTGGAGAGACCGATGGACTCCTCCATCAGTTCATTGGAGAGGAATCGGCAGGGGATCTTGGCAAGAAGTGATGCCACTCCCTCCTTCTTGCTGAGCAGAGGACGGAGAGGCGCTGGTAATAGCTCGCCACTGACTTCTAGCATGGAGTCGGTGAGTTTGTTCACGAGACCGGCTATCTTACGGCCAGGAGCAATCCAGCGTTCGCGGGATGGTTCTTCCAGATCGACGGTAATCCGTGGGATGATACGAGGCTTCCGCCTGACTGTCGGAGATTTTGTGGTTTTCATTGAGTTTTTGGTGATGAGCGCAACCGCTATTGGAGCAATGCGATAGGTTTTTTGAGATGCAGGTAGGCTGCGGTTTTCTTGGCAATCTCTGCAAAAATTGGGGCGGCGATGAGCCCCCCGTAATTGCTCTCAGTAGGGACACTTGCCCTATCCACAACGACCACAGCCACGACCTGTGGTTGATCAGCCGGGAAATACCCTGCAAAAGAGGTGACAAACTCCGTTTCAGAATATCTCCCATCAGGATTGATCGCCTGTGAGGTGCCGGTCTTTCCTGCAATTTGAAGCCCCTCAACCTGTGCGAGTGGGCCTGTCCCCTTGTCTGTAACGGCAAGCTTGAGCGCCTGATTCAGACTTGCCGCGACGGATTCAGGGATGATCCTGACTCCGTTTTGCTTGATGCCATGTTGATCCTGAATCATCGAAGGCCGAAAGAGTGTCCCTCCATTGGCGATAGTACCGTAGGCCATGAGGATTTGAATGGGAGTTACGGTCACTGCCTGACCAAAGGCCATTCTGGCGAGCGTGAGATCATCAGCCTTTTCCTTCGGGATAACCGATCCCTCCGACTCCCCCTCAAGATCAATGCCGGTCTGATGTCCAAAGCCAAAGTTCTGAATCAGCTCACAGTATTTTGCGGCACCAACATTCAATGCCAGCTTGGCAGCACCGATATTGGAGGATTTCGACAGGATCTCCGAGGGGGTTTGGTTTCCCAAGGGGGTGTGATCCTTGATGGTTTTTCCTCCTACTTGGAAGGCTCCATTTTCGCAGAAGATGGGACTTTTATCATTCCCCCGTGCATCCATCATGAAG
>Ga0007801_10000493_pt1 | contig 12972 bp, 13 predicted proteins | sample CryBogmetaGMA2M_FD_60372 | JGI IMG/M metagenome (GOLD analysis project Ga0007801, IMG submission 60372) | Freshwater microbial communities from Crystal Bog, Wisconsin, USA - MA2M | ecosystem: Environmental > Aquatic > Freshwater > Lake | place: Crystal Bog, Wisconsin, USA | collected 2009-07-06
ACTTAGGGATCATCTTTAATTACGGCCTCAACTTATGAAAGCTCAGCAGATGAAGCGATTGTTATATTTCCTCTTTCTTTCTTTAGTTGCTAGTTGTGCATTAGCGGAAAATTACCCTGTTAGACCAATAACGATGGTTGTTCCTCATGCGGTAGCCGGTACTAACGATATTGTGGGTCGACTAATTGCGCCACCATTTGGTGAAGCTTTGGGTGGAAGTGTATTGGTAGAAAATAGACCGGGTGCTGCAGGCAACATTGGCACACAAAGTGTGTCTCGCGCCCCCAAAGATGGCTATACACTCCTCTTAACGATCAATAGTAGTCATGCTATTAATCCGGCGCTATATAAAAACCCTGGATTTGATCCTTTGGGTGATTTTGTATTTCTCTCTTACATTGGTGCAACTCCTTATGTGCTTGTTACCAATCCAAGTTCGCCATATAAGACTTTGGCCGATGTTGTCGTTGCGGCAAAAAAGAAACCTGGGGAACTTGCTTATGGCTCAGGTGGTAACGGCACTCTAAATCACCTTCTTGGGGCAATGTTAAGTATGAGTGCTGGCATTGATCTATTGCACATTCCTTATAAGGGCGCCTCTCCTGCAATTAATGATGTTTTGGGTGGCCAAATTCCTTTGGCTTTTGCAAGTTTGCCTTCTGTTCTGGGATTTATTAAGGCAGGAAAATTACATCCGATTGCAATCAGCTCAAATAAGCGCTCTTTAAGCGCTCCAGAGATCCCCACTATGGCTGAAACATACCCAGATTGTGTAGGTGAGGTTTGGGTCGGCTTGTTTGCACCAACAGGAATAAATCCAAGCATTGCAAAAAAACTTCAGGACTCAATGTCTAAAGCAATGCAAAAGGTTGATTTACGTGAAAAATTAATAGCACAAGGTTTAGATTTAACTCCACTGCCAACAACTAACCTATCCAATTATCTTAAGGAGGAGTTGAGTAGGTGGGCCAGAATCGTTAAATCCTCAGGGGCTACGGTTGATTAGGCTATGCGCCTAAATCGTTTCAACCTAAGATCTATACTCAAATTTACAGACTAGTGGGCTGTCTGATTGTTTAAGGGCGCTTGCGTTCAACTATAAAGCAAGGGGAAGATGATGGATTGGGGATTAAAGGGTAAAACTGCTTTAGTAACAGGCACTAGTCAGGGTATTGGTAGAACAACAGCTAAATTATTAGCCAACGAGGGCGTTCAAGTGGTCGCCGTAGCAAGACGCGTTGAATTGGTAGAGCAGTTAGCCAAAGAAGTTAATGGTGCAAATGGCGGAAAAATTATTCCCTTGGCGGTTGACTTTTCTGTCGATGGAGAGTCGGAGAGAATTGCAAAAGAGGCCGAAGCATTGCTTGGGCATATTGATATTCTGATCAATTCTGCAGGGGGAAGCCGACCCGTACCGTTTGATGCTACTAAGGAGCAGTGGTTAGAGGGTATGACCTTGAACTTTTTTAGGATCCGTGAATTGACCCATGCACTTGTTCCTGGGATGCAAAAGCAGGGTTGGGGGCGAATAGTAACCTTTACTGGAACCTCAGAACCGCGCATGTTGAACGCAGCCTTTACCGCTAAAGCGGCTGTGCACGTTTGGGCAAAAGCGCTTTCTCGCGAAGTTGCCGTCAATGGTGTGACGGTTAATTGTTTGCAGCCTGGCCGCATTCGCACTGAGCAGATTCAAAAGCGTTACCCCACGCTAGAAAGCGAGCTTGAGTATTCTCGCCAAGAAATTCCGGTGGGTCGTTTTGGTACTACGGAAGAGATTGCGTCGGTTGCATTGTTTTTGAGTTCACCGCTAGCAAGTTATGTCACTGGAACAGTTATTCCGGTAGACGGTGGCTCAAGCCGGTTCGCTTTTTAATCTTATCCTTATTTAGCCAGCCCTTGCATTCAAATACCGCTCTAGAAAAATTAGCGCAATTGGCTAGTGCTATAGACTACGATCAACTTCCCAAAGAGCTAGTCGCTAGAGCGAAAGACTTATTGATCGATACTGTGGCATGTGCTTATGGGGCCTTTAATAGCCCCTTGAAAGAGGCTCTTGCAGAGCTGGTGCATTCTATAGGGGGTAACCCTCAAGCGACATTAATCGGAGTTGGAGGATCCACTTCTGCGCCTTTAGCTACACTATTTAATGGCAGTTTGATTCGATACTTAGACTGTAATGATTACTATTTTGGTAAAGATCCTGGCCACCCTAGTGGCAATTTTGCAGTAGGTTTGGCAGTGGGTCAACGTGAGCGGGTTAGTGGTCAAGAATTTATTGCCGCGATGGTGATGGCCTATGAAATCCAACTGCGACTTTGTGACTGTGCTGGCGATCCATCTCTTTGGAAACGCGGGTGGCATCACTCCACTAATGCAGCCTTTTCTAGTGCGGCCTTAGCGGCTAGGTTATCTAAGATGAGCGCTACGCAAATGGCGCATGCTATGGCGATTGCAGCAAGTCATCAAAATACACTTGCGCAACTGCAGAACGGAGGCGTGGCTAATATGAAAGCTACTGCTGAGGCTTGGGTTGCTAAGGCAGGAGTTGAGGCTGCCTTGATGGCAAAGGCAGGCATCACTGGCCCGCTAGACTTGCTTGAGGGTTCGGCAGGTTGGATTCGAGCAGTAGCAGGTGAGTGTCAACTTGAGAAACTGTTGTCTCCGGTAGAACATTATTTAATGCTCGATAGTAATCTCAAGCCTTATCCTGCTGTTGCGACCACGATGTCATCGATTGCCTGTGCTATCGCGTTGCATCAAGCAGCGCAGATCAATTTTGCCGACATTGAGAAGATCACGATTCGCCTGCCCTCATTTGTTTTGGGGACCCCGGCTGCCGGTGAGGATCGTCGCTATCCCAAAAGTTTAGAGGCCGCCCAACACAGTTTGTATTACTGCGTAGTTGTTGCTATGTTAGATGGCGCATGTCATGAAGCTCAATTTACTAATGAAAAATTACGTTTGGCTATGATTGAGCAGTTGCTTGCAAAAGTGCAATTGCTTGAAGACAAAGTATTAACACGAGGATGGCCAGCTGCTGGTGGTGGCGTCGATATCACGATGATAGGCGGGCAATCATTTACCAAGACCATCACCCATCCACCGGGGCACCCTCGCAATCCATTATCTGAAGCTCAGTTATTGGAAAAATTTAGCGCTTATGTCGCTCCGGTGTTGGGTAAAGATAGGGCCGAAAAGCTATATCAGCAACTAAAAACCATTGAGGATTGTGATAATCTCAATCGATTAAGTCCATACCTCGTGTGAGTAGAAGAATATTGTTTTTCAAAAATAGAAGGTGACGCCGATGTTAAGAGTGTTCTTTTTTGTGCTGATGTTATTACTCTCTGCCCAGTCTGGGGCGCAACCATATCCCTCGAAACCCATTAAGTTAGTTGTGCCTTTTCCTCCTGGCGGGGTAGCCGATATTATTGCTAGACCTTTAGCGGAGAGTCTCTCAAATTATTTAGGTCAGTCCGTGGTAGTTGACAACAAGGGCGGGGCGACTGGCACGATAGGCGCGAGCTTCGTAGCCAATGCGCCTCCTGATGGCTATACATTGCTGCTGGGCACCTCTAATGAAATCACCATGAGCCCTACCTTATTTAAAACCTTGCCGTACGATCCCAATACCGCCTTTACCCCAATTACTCCTGTGGGGGATTTTCCGAATGTGTTGGTTGTTGGACCTAGCATCACCAGTAAAAACTTTAATGAATTTGTTGAGTTGATTCGTTCTAAACCGAATAGAATAACCTTTGCCTCGTCTGGAGCCGGAAGTACCAACCACCTCACTGCGGTGCTGTTCGCAAATCAAGCCAAGCTCGATATTGTGAATGTTCCTTATCGAGGAGGTGGTCCAGCCTTGGCTGATTTATTGGGCGGCCAAGTCGATGCTTTATTTGCCACTTTGCCTTCGGCTATGGCGCAAATTAAAGCGGGAAAATTACGCGCATTGGCAATTACAGGCAATACTCGCTCTGCGGCGTTGCCAGAAGTTCCAACCATTAAGGAACTTGGCGTTCCTGGGGTGACAGTAACAACTTGGAATGGTGTATTAGCCCCAGCCAAGTTACCGCCAAAGCTTGCCAAGCAATTGCATGAGGCCATTGTTCATGTGGCTGAGGAGCCTGGTTTTAAAGAAAAAATGCTGTCCGTCGGAGTTGAGCCAACGACATCCTCTTCTGCCGAATTTAGCGTTCGAATCCGAACCGAATATGAAAAATGGTCTACGCTGATTAAGCGTTCAGGCATGACTATTGAGTAAGCCATCAGGAAATTTAAGAGAAAGATAGCATGAGTAACTTCTTGGGAACAGGGGCGCCGGCACTTTGGTTAGATGTAGTGCCAGAATTAAAGGCGCTGGTATTTAGCAGAGCCCTCAGTTATCTATGAAGCCCTCAAAGAAGTCTTTATTTTTTGAAGATGGAGGGATGATGGAGTGCGGAGACCTAGGAGAGATCATGACTCACTTACTTGTTTCTCAAAAGTAGGTCACCAAAGCCATTACACAGTTTATTACACAGTCCCTTTTTACACTGTAAGCTATTGTAATCATTGGATATTCAAGCATCAGCGAATTCTTCTAAGGCGTAGGTCGCACGTTCGAATCGTGCTGGGCAGACCAAAAATACCTTTAAAAACTAATTGATATGCCGTATGTGGGGCTGTTTTGGTCCATTACACGGTTTGCTTTAAAAGTTGCAGGCATAAAGCTCTAAGAATTTCACCTAGAAAAGAGTAGTCAAAAGGATGAGCTTTGTCTACGCAGTTGTTACTTTAAGTAACAGTTGCGATTTATTTTTATAAAGTTATTATTCAGCTAAAGATAAAGCAAAGATTATTTACAATGTCTAATACTAATTCAAAACTCAAGTCTATTGACCGCGATACCCTTTGGGATCGGGCTTATCACTCTCTAAAGACGGCGTTGCTGGCCGGACGTTTTGTACCTGGAGAGAGGATTATTTTACGAAAAGTTGCCGATGATTTGGGGATTAGTCTTACTCCAGTCAGGGATGCGGTCAATCGCTTAATTGCGGAAAATGTTTTGGATCGTGGCGGTGTTGGGCAGGGTGGCGGTGCAGTTGTCCCTCTCTTGAGTGCCAAGCAATTTAGTCAATTGATGATTATTAGGGGTACTTTAGAACCCATTGCGGCCGCTGCTGCCGCAAAGCTAGCCACGAAAAAAGATCTATTGGTTGTTGCCAACTCGCTAGCCAATATGAAGAAGTTTGTTGCTGATGGTCAAGTTGATGACTATCTTGAGGCGCATTATCAATTTCACTTTGGCATATATCGACTGTCCAAGTTACCAATTATTTTGCAAACGATTGAAAGTGCCTGGTTGCGCTGTGGCCCAACTCTTACCCTAGCCCTTCCCGAATACGTTCCAAGCATGAAGCGCCACAAATATCATGTTGCAACCTTAACTGCGCTCAAGCAAAGCAATGCTGAAGCGGCCGCCGAAGCAATTAGGGCGGATATTGATAGTGCTCGATCAGATATTTGTAGTCTTCTTGACTAACTTTAAGTTTCTTCGGCTTTAAATATTTTTAATTCCTTGCGTCAATACCGATAAATCTTTTGGTATGATAATGTTGTTTGTTATAACATTCCGAGAAATAGTGAAATAGGAGAAGACATGCAGTTATATGAATACAAAAAAGCAGTCAAGCTAGCGCTAGCCTTAATCATCGGTGGCATGTTATTAAACATAAGTTATGCCGCAGACTTTCCAACGAAAGAAGTTCGTTTGATAGTCCCATGGAATGTTGGCGGATCGAATGATATATCTGCGAGACTGATCTCGCGGATCTTGTCTGAGCAGGGAATAAATGTACTAGTGGACAACGTTCCTGGGGCAACTGGTGCAATTGGGATGACAAAGGCTGCCACGGCTGAGCCAGATGGATACACCATTGGAATGGGTACAAGCTCAACTTTATCAATGATCGCTCAGAATTTAACACCATTGAGAAATGATCAATTTGCACCTATTGCACGTGTGACAACAGATCAGTTGCTATTACTTGTTCCCGCAGATGGCCCAGCTAATTTAGAAGCTTTTTTAGATACAGTAAAGAAGAACCCAGGAAAAATATCTATTGGAACCCCTGGTAGCAATAATTTAAATCATATTTTTGCAGTGATGTCTGGCAGGGTAGTTAATACTGACATTATTACTGTTCCGTACACGGGCGGATCCAAGGTGGTTGTTGACTTGGCTGGTAAACAGCTGGATGCTGCCGTGTTAAAGCCATCTGAAAGCAAGGCGCAAATTGATGCTGGACTAGTAAGGCCGATTGGCGTATTTGCGAATGAGCGAATTAAGAGCTTGCCAAACGTACCCACCTTTAAGGAAAAAGGGTATGACGTATTTCCTTATGGCCCACTGGTACAGATGGCATATCTCGTTGCCCCTGCAAAAACTCCACCAGCAACACAGGAAAAATTGATTAGTATTTTTAACAAAGCCATTCAAGACCCACGCTTTAAACAAGTATCAGAGGATGGTGGATCAAAAGTGGATGAATTAACCGGAAAAGCTTTGGGTAATGAAATTAATGCCGTTACCAAAACGCTATCAGTGGTTGGAAAAAAAGTCTTTGTTTCCGAAGCAAAATAATTTAATAGGTTGAAATAAATAAGTCATGTCTAAGATTAAAAAAGTTACTTGCCATGTGGTTGCTGCACCAGTTGCAAAGCCCTTCACTTCATCAAGAGGTTGGATTTACAAAACTCGTGGTTCTTGCATTGTTGAAATTGAAACGGATGATGGCATAGTGGGTTGGGGGGAGTGCTATGGTCCGTCAGCCGTAGCTAAGAGCTTTATAGACACTCAGTTTTCACCACGTATTATTGGGATGGATCCATTTGATGTTGAAGTTATATGGGAGGAGCTTTATAACCGGATCAAGGATTACGGCACTAGTGGGATGGCTATTTCTGCGATTAGTGGCATTGATATTGCTTTGTGGGACATCATTGGTAAAAGCTGCGGTCAACCCATTCACAAATTGATTGGTGGGTCGTATCGTAGCGAAGTTTCTGCTTATGCCACAGGCTTATATTTTATTGATATGGACCGATTGATTGAAGAGGCTGTGGAAGAGGCTCTTGAATTTAAGGGTGAAGGATTTGTTGCAATCAAAATGAAAATCGGCTTAGGTGATCCTAAGCTTGACATAAGGCGCGTTGAAGCCGTTCGCAAAGCCATCGGTGATGACATTCGCTTAATGGTGGATGCTAACCATTGTTTTACTGTTCCGCAAGCAATCAAAATTGGACGCGAATTAGAACGTCTTAATATCGAGTGGTTTGAAGAACCCATCTCTCCGGAAGATATCGATGGTTATATCGAGGTGACGCGGGCACTTGATATGGCTGTTGCTGGAGGTGAGAATGAGTTTACTCGCTGGGGTTTTCGTGATTTGGTGGTACGTAAAGCAATGGATATTATTCAACCAGATGTCTGCGCTGCTGGTGGGATTAGCGAGTGCAGGAAGATCGCAACCTTAGCAAGCGCCCATGGCGTAGAGTGTGTACCTCATGCTTGGGGTTCTGCGATTGGCCTAGCGGCAACGCTACACTTTATAGCAGCATTGCCGGATCAGCCGCCAAGCTTTCGAGGTAATCCCCCTCTTTTAGAGATGGAGCAGTGTGAGAATCCATTCCGCGATCTTTTATCGATCGAGCCCATTGTTCAGCAGGGAGGAAAAGTAAAGATTCCAACAGGACCAGGTCTTGGAATTGAAATTAATCGCAGTGTATTAGATAAGTATCGTGTTTCTTGATGCCTGATCCTCAATGAGATTTCTTACCTTTAAAAATGAACACGGAGTTCCTGTTGCCGGTGTTTTATTACAGGACGGCAAGTGGGTTCTAGATTTATCCCATGGTAGTTGTCATGCTATTTTGGGATCAGCTTCTTTAAGCGTTCTGAACCTTGTTCAAGATGGCTTAGAGGTTTGGCGAAAAAGGATTGCCATATTTATAGCGCAGAATCAATTTAATCTCCAAGCCCTGAAGGGGTTGGATGGATTGCAACTGTGTGCGCCAATACCTATTCCGGGAAAGGTTGTTGGTGCGGCGTATAACTTCACGGATGCACTCGATGAGCGTTCAATGCCTTACCCTAATGAGCCCGTTATCTTTATTCGATCAGGAAATACCGTCATTGGGCCAAATGATCCAATCCTCATCCCTCCAGATGTGGGCAATGTAGGTTATGAGGCTGAGTTAGCAGTAGTTATGGGTAAGCGTGCATTATTTATAGAGCCTAATAATGCTATGAATTATGTTGCGGGTTATATGGTGCATAACGACATCAGTGGTAGCGGCATGATTAAGCAAGATAACGGAAACTTTGTTCGGGGCAAGAATATGCCAGCTTCCGCCCCTCTCGGACCCTTTTTAGTTACTGCAGATGAAATAGAAAATCCTTACACCATTCAAATTAAGTTGGATGTAGATGGAAGGGTTTTGCAGGACGGTACAACTGGCACAATGCTTTTCAAAATTGCGGAATTAATTTCCTATATTTCTAAGAAGATGCCGCTGGAGCCTGGCGATATTATTGCAACAGGGACGCCTGCTGGACTTGCGATGGTACATAAGCCAACTGCATGGCTCAAGCCAGGGCAAACTGTACGTGTGGAGCTTGAGGGGTTGGGAGTGTTAACCAATCCCATTAAAGAAGGAGTACCATTTCTTGAGTAGAAGATTCAAAGTTCTATTAACTAACCCAATCCATCCGGAGTGCCATCAAGCGTTAGCAAATGAATGTGATGTGGTGGTGGCGCCTGACACAAAACCCGAGACTCTTAAGGCGCTTATTGCTGACTGTGACGGCTTAATTGTTCGCTGCCAGTTGCCTCAAGATATTTTTGATGGGGCCAGGCAATTAAAAGCAGTAGTGCGTCATGGCGTAGGTTTAGATTTTATTCCTGTAGATGCAGCCACTAGAAGGAAAATTCCAGTGGCCAACCTGCCAGGCTCAAACACTAATGCTGTAGTTGAATATTGCTTGGCTGTAATTTTTTATTTTCGTCGTCGCTTAGATTCGATCGATTCAAAGTTACGCAGTCAGGGATGGGCAAAAGCTCGCCCACTGGCCGACCCCTCAACTGAGATAGCGACTACTACGTTAGGCCTTATTGGTTTTGGGGCCATAGGCAGCAAATTAGCAAAGGTGGCAACTAGCTTACAAATGAAGACGATTGCTCTTACGAGGCGTCCTGAGGTCTTGCCAAGTGGGGTGCACTCCGTTACAAAAATAGAGTTATTTTCTCAATCTGATGTGATAGTAGTCTGCTGCCCTTTGAATGAGCAAACACGAGGGCTGGTCGACCAAGCTTCAGTTTCAATGATGAGAGAAAATGCGATCCTTATTAATATTGCTCGCGGACCAGTGGTCGATACGCAAGCGATCATCAGCGCACTAAAAGCAGGGAGCATTGCTGGTGCAGCCATGGATGTACATGACCAGCAACCTCTATCTGGAGAAGAGGCGGTCTTTGATTGCCCAAATTTATTGCTTACCCCTCATATAGCTTCTATCACTGCTAGCAGTATGCATGGCATGAGTGAAGGATCTGTAAAGACAATTCTTGCCATTCTTAATGGTGTGCGTATTGAAAATATCGTTAATCCAGAAGTATTTCTTTAAGTGAGAAAGCCATAATGAATAATCCTATGCGTATAGTGAAATTAGAAGCCGTTCCGATTTCTTTTCCAGTTCCTGAAAATAAATCCGTTCGACTGGGAATTGGTAAATGCGTGAAACGAGACTCAGTCTTAGTACGTATTGAAACTGAGGATGGTCATATTGGTTGGGGTGAGGCTCATCATGGTCGTGCTCCTGGTGCCATTGCCAAGTTAATCGATACGACCATGCGGGAGTTGGTATTAAATCAGGACGCGACGGATATCAACGGCATTTGGGCCCGTGTTTATAAGATGCAAATTTCTAGCCATGGAACAGGAGCTGCAGCAGTGCTCGCCTTAAGTGGCATTGATATTGCTTTGTGGGATATTTCCTCACAGATCACGCAGCAACCCCTCTATCGAATGCTGGGTGGCGCCTCAAAGAAGATCAAAGCCTATGCAGGTGGAATTGCTTTGGGCTGGCAAGAGCCATCATCATTGGCACAAGAGGCGCAAGAACATGTGGCAACAGGTTATCGCGCTTTAAAACTGCGGGTTGGAGATACTGCTGAAAAGGATATTCTCAGAGTGCAAGCAGTTCGTAAAGTAGTGGGTAGCGAGATTGACTTATTGGTTGATGCTAATACAAATTACTCCTTATCAGATGTGCGTAAAGTCATGCCAGCCTTTGATGAGGCCGGTATAAGCTGGTTGGAGGAGCCTTTTCCTCCGCAGGATCGTAAGGCATATCGCATGGCCCGCAGTTTAGGAAGAGTACCCTTTGCAGCTGGAGAAAATCATTACACACGTTACGATTTTGCAACTCTCATAGAGGATGGCGATGTGCAGTTTATGCAGCCCGATCTATCGAAGACCGGCGGAGTAACAGAATCTGTGCGAATTGCAGCTATGGCCAGCGCTAATAAGTTGACTATTAACCCTCATACATCAGCTACAGCTATCAATATGGGCACAACAATCCATTTTCTCTCTGCAATTGATAACCCTGGATATTTTGAAGGGGATGTCACTTCATTAAATCCATTTAGAGATGAGATGATGAATAAGGCTGCCTATGAACTAGATGCTGATGGTTTTGTGCGCCCTTATGAGGGGGTTGGTATCGGGATGAAAATCAACCTAGACTTTGTTAAGGATCACCCATTAATTGATGGCCCATGTTATGTATAGGCCGGATACTTTGAGATTAGAGCATTTTTTTGCTCAAACCATTAGAGAGAGTCGAGCATTTACTTATCCCGAAAACTCTAAAAATATTTATGCTGAGGCATACCTAAAATTAGCATCCTGGAGATATCAATGAGTTTACTAATTACACCTGAAAATTTATCTAGACCATCTTTTGTAGGACTAGTATCCGGCGTGGATCTTACTAAATCTATGGATCGAGAGGTAATCAGTGCTATTGATCGCGGTATGGATCAATATGCAGTACTAGTCTTTAGAGATCAGCCATTAACTCAGAATGAACAAATTAATTGCTCGATTCAATTTGGGCCGCTTGATTCTGGCTTACGAAAAGCAACTGGTGCCCCAACGCGTTTTAATCATGAGCAGTTAATAGATATTGGTAATGTTGCCCTGGATGGATCTATTGCTAATTCGGATAATAAGAAGCTCATAGGTGTTTTGGCAAATCAGCTTTGGCATAGCGATAGTACGTTTCAAAATCTACCTATTAAATATTCGATGCTCTCTGCTGTTGTGGTACCAGAAGAGGGCGGCCAAACACAGTGGACAGATTTACGAGCCGCCTGGAATGCTTTGCCAGAAAAAACAAAACAGTACGTAGAGGGAAGATCGGGATGGCATTCTGCATTTCATTCCCGTATTTTATTGGGGGATGATAGCTATAGTGAGGAGCAGTTATCAAAATTTCCTTCAGTTGAACGACCATTAGTGCATATTCATCCAGGTTCAGGGCAAAAGGTTTTATTTCCTAGCGTGCATATTACTCATGTAAGCGATTTAGCTGTACCGCAGGGAAGATTACTAGTTGCGGAATTACTTGAGCATGCGACTCAGCCCCAGTTTCTTTATTCTCATCATTGGCGGTCTGGAGACTATGTAATGTGGGATAACCGCTCAACACTTCATCGTGGAACCCGTTATGATCTTTCTGCCAGAAGAGATTTGAGAAGAACTACCACATTGGAGCGTAACTACTCAGCTGTAGAAGTTGCCGCCTAACAGCTAACTCTATACTTTAAAGGTGCTTTAGTTGATAAAACTAGTTTGTAAGATTTTCCTCTCATTTTCTATAATTTATACAGGCGCATCAATTGCCTATGTATATCCGACAAAACCTGTAAAAGTAATCGTACCTTTTGCTGCAGGCTCTGCTTCAGATACCGTTGCTCGTTCTGTGGCCGAAAGGCTGACAGCTTCAATGGGTCAACCTTTTATTGTTGAAAATAGAGCTGGTGCTGGAAGTACCATAGGTAATGATTTTGTAGCAAAATCAGCGCCCGATGGCTACACTTTGCTAATATCAACAGCGGCCTTGCCAATTGGCGCTTCTGCCTATTCAAACTTAAAATACGACACTAGTGCATTTGTATCAGTCACAGTGTTTACGAACTCGGCCCTCGCATTAGCAGTAAATCCTAATTTTCCAGCAAAGAATATTGGAGAGTTTATTGAGTATGTCAAAACAAACCCCGATAAGGTTAATTTTGGATCTCTAGGCATGGGAACCTCCCATCATGTTACTGCCGAAAAACTTAAATTAGATGCGGCAATATCCATGGTGCATGTACCATACAAAGGATCAGGGCCAGCGCATCTTGATCTAATGGGCGGTCAAATCGAAGCTATGTTTGATAATTTAGTTGCTCTGATGCCTCATTTCAAAAGTGGTAAGTTACGGCCACTAGCGGTTACTACATTAAAGCGACATCCACAGTTACCAGATGTTCCGACCTTATCTGAGTCAGGCGTAAAGGGCTTCGAGGCTGTGGCATGGTTTGGAATGGTAGCGCCTCCTGGAACCCCTAAAGACATTATTAATAAACTAAATGCTGAGGTTGTAAAAGCGTTAACTACTCCAGAAGTCCGTCAACGATTAATTGAAGGCGGATCTGAAGTTATTGGCAGCTCTCCTGAAGAGGCCGATCGATTTCTAAAGTCTGAAATAAATAAATGGGGCAAGGTTGTTAAAGCAGCAAAGATTAGCGCAGACATTCAATAGTAATTTTTTAGTTTAAGGTGGTTTTTTTCTAGCTTAGAGAGTAGTGAAAGCTACAGAAACTGGAATCCTTTGGTCCTAGGTTCAAGTCCTGGTTAACACACCATAAAAGCAAA
>Ga0007801_10000498_pt1 | contig 12955 bp, 12 predicted proteins | sample CryBogmetaGMA2M_FD_60372 | JGI IMG/M metagenome (GOLD analysis project Ga0007801, IMG submission 60372) | Freshwater microbial communities from Crystal Bog, Wisconsin, USA - MA2M | ecosystem: Environmental > Aquatic > Freshwater > Lake | place: Crystal Bog, Wisconsin, USA | collected 2009-07-06
GGCGAGTGGTACAGCAGTTAGCTTAAGTACAACCAACTCCAATCTGACCAATGTCTCTACTTCGACTGCGAACTTATCGTCTAGTCTGAGTGGCACCAATTCTACTTTGGCAAATGTTTCTAGCTCAACGAATTCTCTTAATTCATCCTTTAATCAGCTCTCATCAAGCCTATCTCAGACTATTGGTGTTTTGTCGGAAGTAAGCACAATTGTTTCAAGCTTAAGCACAGGGTCAGGCACTTATATTCCTGGGGGTGCAGGAGGTACTGTTGCAGCTAGTGCATCGAATGGAATAGCAATTGGAAACAACTCGAATGTAGGCACAAATTCTGTTGGTGCAATTGCAATGGGGAATAATGCAGTTGTTGGCTCTAATTCACCAAATTCAATGGCTTTAGGGAATAATTCTGCAGTAGGAGCCAATTCTCCTAATTCCATTGCTTTAGGCGGTGTTGTTAATTCCAATGTTAATAATGCGGTCGCTATTGGAGCAAATAGTGTTGCGACTGCGCCCAATACAGTTTCCTTTGGAAACCCTGCAAATCCAAGTCAAAATCTGAGGCTAACCAATATTGCGCCTGGCATCTACTCTAATGACGCAGCTACCATGGGCCAGTTAAATTCAGGTTTGCAAACAGCTTATCGTGGAGTTGCTGCATCAAGTGCCTTAGCCATGATTCCTGGGCCTCTTCATGATGGCACCGTGGCGTTTGGCGTTGGGTTAGCTGGTTTTCAAGGCAATACCGCATTGGCAATCGGCGCCAAAGCACGAATTACAGATAATATTAATGCTTCATTTGGGGCTTCTTCTACTATGAATACTAATTCTAATTCGGCTATTGTTGGTGGCGGACTGTCTATACAGTGGTAGCAGTGCATTTTTACGATGGAAGGCAATAAAAGATGCATCCTGTACTTGAAGCAATTCCAGTTGGCAGGGCGCTAGTCAAGGCCAAGCATGGCTTATTTTTAGTATTAACTAATGATCTTTATATTGGCAAATGTTTGCTTGGATTTGGACAGTACTCCGAAGGAGAGTTGAATTTACTTTATCAATTAGCGTCTCCTAATTCAGCAGCTATTGAGGTTGGGTCTAATATCGGGGCTCTTAGTATTCCTATGGCTAAATATTTGGCCGGCATTAACTCTCAAATATATTGTTATGAGCCGCAGCATGAAATCTTTCAATTGCTCAATGCAAATTTTGCCCTAAATGCTATAGCCAACGCATTTGCAAGTCCTGTGGCACTGGGCGGGCAACTTGGGAATGCCAAGGCGCTAGTGATCCCAGACTACGGGAAGTTTGAAAATTATGGCGGCGTTGCTTTTGGCTTGGTCGATCAACTTTGCACAGATCAAGGCCTTGTTTTAATGAGTACCATTGATGAGGAATTTAAGAGCGTCAACCAACCAATCTCGTTGATTAAGATCGATGTTGAGGGGTCGGAATTGCAGGTATTGTATGGTGCGCAAGAAGTTATTAGGAAACATCGGCCGAATTTATATTTTGAAAACGATCGATTGGAGTTTTCTGAAAGGTTGCTTTCATTTGTGGGCGACTTAGGCTATGTACTTTATTGGGATTTTCCGTTATTGGTAGATAGACAAAATTACTTTCAATCCGAAGTAGAACCAGTTTTGGATGGAATAATTTCAATTAATATTTTGGCGCTACCCCGAGAAAAAAATATTCCTGTAGCAAATCTAAAAATTGTTGATGACATTTCCTGGCATCCGCTTAGAGGGCAAATTTCATGAACGTATCAATAAATCAGATTACGATTGGGATTAGCATCTTTGTTAAGGGGGATGGAACATTTGGTCTCTTTGAAAATGGCCTACGACAAAATGTAATATTTTTGTATCAACTTTTTAAATCAATTCCGAATTTTAAGGTCTATCTCCTTAACCATGGTGATGGCGAGCCCATAGAAAATATTGAGCATTTGGGTGTTGACATGGCAGATATCGTCAGGACTCCTACGGTTGAATCCGACCTAGATTATGTGATTGCCATTGGCGCTGCTATGGACGTCGAGACCCTAAGGCGAATTCGCGAGAATGGTGGAAAGACGATTTGTTACAAGGGGGGGAATGGAGGGGTGCTCTCCATGGAGGCGGTGGTGTGTAATCCCATTCATTCGGATGCTGAGCGGTATTTTGATGCGGGCTTATATGATCAAATTTGGATGACACCTCAACATATTCATACCTATAAAGGCTGGTGCGAAACACTGTATCGCTGCCCTGTTTTTGAAGTTCCTCAAATTTGGGCTCCCACCTTTATTCATTCAAGACCAAAAGAGATTGTTGAGAATTTTATGTACCAGCCTGGCGAGGCGGCTAAAAAAGTAGGGGTTATGGATCCCAATATCACCATTATGAAGACCTCTCACATGCCTATATTGGTGGCTGAGGCGGCCTATCGTCGAGCACCTGAATTATTGAAGTCTTTATTGGTGACCAATGCAATTGATTTGGCGGATGACCCTCACTTTAGTTCGTTTTGTAATTATTTAACCATTTTTAAAGATGGGATTGCTACGGTTGAGCCCAGATTTGCAGGGGCAGATTTTATTGCAAACCATGCTGATGCTATCGTCACTCACCATTGGGAAAATGGGCTAAATTATTTGTACTATGAGGTTCTTTATGGGGGTTATCCATTAATTCACAATTCAGAATTTATTAAAGATTTTGGCTACTACTATCCAAGTTTTGACGCCCTAACTGGCGGAGAAGTGTTGGCTTATGCATTAAAGAATCATGATTTAGAAATAGAGGAATATAAATATAAGACAGGCGCCTTATTGGCTCAGCGCCATCCGACATCAAAATATTCGGTCGATGCGCATTTGAGGCTTTTGGAGGCATTATGAAACAGCGATCAAATTTGAGAGTCGGTATTTCGATTCAGGCGAACTTAGTCGATCCAAATTTATCCTTATGGTCAAATGGCATCACTCAAAATATTGTTTTTTTGGGCATGCTACTTCAAAAACTACCTTGCGTCAGCGAGGTGAATTTGGTATCTATCTCACCAGAAGGGGTAGAGCAATGTGAGCCCCATTCCATAAGTACGCTTTTTGGTATCCCCACGATTTCCTTGGAGGATGCGGTTCATCACCTTGATGTCATTATTGAGCTGGGTATGCGAGTTCCAAAAGAGGCCGCTACGCAATATCGTAGGACTGGTGGAAAGCTGGTTTCCTATGTTGCTGGTAATGTAATGGTGATGAATATGGAGGGGGTGGCCAAGAGGCTTAATTATGGCGAAATCCTAAATCATGCCGGCTTTGATGCCGTTTGGATAACGCCCCAACATTGGAAGACCAATGAAAGTTACATGTTCTTTACCCGCTCTGAATGTATTTATAGAGTCCCGCACATTTGGGACTCTATCGCAGTTAGACATGCCCAAATGAGACTACAAAAACCCTTTAGTTGGAAGCCCGTTGCCAAAGGTGAAGGTTGGAAAATTGCAAATTTTGAGCCTAATGTCAATGCTATTAAGACATTCCATATGCCTCTTTTGGTTTGTGAGAATGCTTATCGATTGAATGCTGAGTTAATTAAGCATGTTTTTTTAATGAATACCCACCATTTGATTGGACAAACTCATTTGGAGGAATTTGTGGCGGCAACTAATTTGGGTCGCGATAAGCGCGTGACTTGCGAGCCTCGAATGCCAATAGTCGATATTCTCTCTTGCCATGCTGATGCGGTTGTAGCTCATCAATGGGAAAATAATCTTAATTACCATTACTGGGATACTTTGTACGGCAGTTTTCCACTCATTCATAACTCGGATGCATTGAAGGGGGTTGGCTACTATTACCCTGAGTTTGATCCGATTGCGGGTGGCAAGAGTTTACTCAATGCGATCCTAAACCATGAGGAGAATTTAGCGTCTTACAAGAAAAATGTTGCTGAATTTTTATGGCACCTCTCCATTGAAAATCCAGGCATTCAACAGGTGCACCATGAATTGCTACAAGTTCTATTTACGAATGATGAAAAAATACCCCCCAATCATTTGTAGCATTTTATTTTTCCTTATGTTTTCCAGTAACGTTTGGGCGCAATCTGGAAATGTTTCTGAGGCTCTGAGGGTATTAAAAGGGCAATTAAGCCAAATTGGATTAACAGTCTGCACCCAAAAGATCATGGACATATCAAAATTTTTGATGGCCAATGACAATGTAAATTTTGTTTTGGTGCCAGTTGGACCTGTAAATAGTGGAATTTTGACGCTTACCATTGCCAATGTAAACCCCAAGACCAACGTGCGCTCCTTGAATACCTGGGTGATGTACGCTAATTTAAATACGTGCTCAGGTGCTTATGAGCAAATAAACCATTGGGAGGCTTCCTGCGAGCAGGTGAAAAAAGAAGTATTTAGCAACTTTGGTGAATTAAGGCCTTTAATTGGCGGCATTTCCCAGGCCAAAATGAGTGCAGATAATCATGTTTATTTTCTACCATCTGGGACTGGATGCACTTCCATGAAGCAGGAGGCCTTTCAATGAAAGCAGTTTTATATTTTTTATTGTTAATACAATTTGGAGTCTGCAATGCCCAGGCGCCAGTAAATGCAAGATTAACCCCCCCAAGTTTTGCGGACACCGTTTTAGTGGAACTTAAACAAACTGCGTGCAGAGGTGAAGCGGATAATTTTTTCAAAATGCTCACACTTGGCAATGCAGGTAGCGGCTCTTATCTTGCGCCCACAAATGCCAAGTTGTTTCTCAATAAGAATCTCATCAATATTTTTTTTAAATCTGAAGATGAGTATCAAACTCGTTCAACCATGTATGTACTTCGTACCTTTAACCAGTGTGAGCTGTTTGGAGAAAGGGTTAAAGCTGCAGGAAAGTCATGTAAAGAAACTCTCAACTCAAAGCAATTTGAGGGTCTGACAGTTTGGACCGATGCAAACGGTTCTATTACTCTGCGCAATCCTCAGGGGTCAACGATTGCATTCTTGTTATCAACACCTGATTCTTGCGCAATAGTGGAGGTGATGAATGGAGCTTCAAATGAAAGTGCCCTTTTTCCAAAGCCAATTAACCAGTGTTCCAAATTTGAGTCTGAGATCAGAGGGCTGACGATTGCAAGCGGAATGGAATTTCCAGTCGTGGGAATGGATTCATCTTATATTAAGGCGGGAGTGATTGCGCAGAAAAAAAGAAATGCAAACGAGATTATGTCTTACGTAGTTGCAAAAAATAGGAAAAATTTATGCGATGTAGCAATTAGGCAAACTCAGTTTTGGGTTGGTCGATGTGAAGACATAAAAGATCCAGAAGATTTTATGTGGAATCCAAAAGGCTATTCAAATCAAATGTTAGGAGGTGGAGCTCGAACAGAGCATAAAATGGAAATAACTAAAGATCAGATTAGCCCTACAAGTTGTCTAATCTCCAGCAATAGAGTATTTTTTGATCAATAGTTTTGCGGATTTAATCTATGGACCTTTGAAGTTCACGTGAATTTTTTAAGGGTGACTTTAGTTTTATAAAAAAATAGGACTTAATTTTTATCCCCCTCATATTTGGGGTGGGTAAGTCGCAATGTGTAACTTCCCTTCAGCAAAGTGTGGTGATAATAAAAAACCATTTATTTTTTGCGAACACTCATGAGGCCACTATCAATATTTAATTGCCACAATTGTCTTAGTCCATGTCTATATTCTTATTCTAGAAATATTTTTATGGGATAAACCAGGGGGGGTAAAATTTTTTAATCAAGACCTAGATAAAGCCATCACATCAAAATCGCTGATTGCTAATCAGGGCCTTTATAACGACCTTTTAGCTGCGGGGTTATTTTGAGCTTGTATCTCGGCACTGCAGGCATGTCAATTAAAGTATATGTATTGTTGCATTTTTATTGTGGGTCTCTATGGATGCGTAACTGTAAGTCGTAGAGTAATTTATATTCAAATAGCGTCTGCTACAGGGGCTTTGATTTTAATTTGAGTGTCATAAAACTCATTTCAGATCAGGTGACGAAGGAGGGGAAATGATTGCATCATGGGCGCAGGACATTCTGCGATGTCCCGAAACCCTCGGAAAACTTGAGAGCGTTGCTTTGGGTCAAAGGCGATGTAGTGATGGAAGGTATTTTCCTGATCGCGATGGCATCACCTCTCTAGTGTATCCATTTCAACTCGCTGGAGATGACGCAAAAATGAATCGTTTGTACGAATGTCTTGCTCCGATATATGATGCTTCTGAGCGCATTTTTGGCCAGATATTAACTGGCGTGAATATGCAGCAAGGACGCCGTAAAATTATCGATCTTCTTCCGCTGAGGCCTGGTATGCGGTTACTGGAAGTGTCGCCCGGTCCCGGTGTTTTTCAATCTATACTGAGAAGAGCGCTTGGAGGTGATGCGGAAATAGTATCGGTCGATTTGTCAATCAACATGCTAAGACAATGCAAGAAACTGCATGCCTCCGAGAGGATTGAATTGGTTCAGGCCAATGGACAGCATCTACCTTTTGCTGAAAACTCATTTGATGCTCTGTTTCATTTTGGTGGCATTAATTTGTTTAACGATCCTGATCAAGCGCTTTGTGAGTTCGTTCGAGTTGTTCGTGCCGGAGGTATTGTCTCGTGGGGTGATGAAGAAATGAGCGCAAACTTTTCTTACCCATTCGCACGTCGTATTCTCCCCTTTTTTAATCCTGGCTTTAAAAAAATACCACCAAGTTTTCCGGATGGCATTGTTGAAGTCACCAAACACGTCGTCTATGATGGGCTTGGATACCTCACTATTGCAACAAAGGCTTAAGGAGTTGTCGTCGGTAATTGAAGTTGAGACCCACTATTTCATAGAAATCAATTCCTTAGTAAAAACCTCGCAATGGTTGTATTGATGAAATCTGCAATGCAACTAATGATTCTTCCGGTTTTCTGTAACCTAAGTTGAGAGTTTCCCAATTAAGCAATGCGTCGTACGACTTTTATCGCAGATAAAGCGGGCCAGATTCATTTCAAAATTATCAGCCGTTAACTAGAAATAAAATTCATTTCACTTTAATTGGTCAAAGGGTTTCCAGAGGGGGCAATTCCCCCCCCCATTTTTATGGGGTAGGTTATCTAAGAAATTGAGAACATCATTTGTAATAGGTGACAAAAGTAAGCTTTTGAGTGGCTATCAGGCCTCCATTTCGGCGGTGCTCAAGAAGAAATGATGGCAAAGATGATGCAATATTCTTGGCTTAATTAGGGGTGCGATCTTGAAAAATCTTAAACAATTGAATTCTGCTCATGAGGCTTATGGTGCTCCATATGGCAGATTGGAATCGTTTGTTATCGAGTTACATTCTGTTGCTCATAAGCTAGAGGCATTCAAATATATTGACAGGCAAGATTTACATAACCTTCGATTGTTGGCCGATTCGCTTTCTTTTTTGAATAAAAAATTTCGTCTTCAGATAGTAGCTCGACTGGAAAGTTGCCCCGACAGTCTTTTAGTTATGACGGATGATGAGAGATAGTTTGAGAAATTCTCAATTGGTCAGCAACAAAGGGAGTTAACCATTCATGGCAAGACTCAATGACGGCTAAAGTAGGAATTTAACCAGATAGATCAAAGAGTAGTCACTAATTTTTTGCTTGCTAGTCGATTGATTTCGAGATTTAGTCTCTTATAGTATTCTATGGCTAATTTGGTTAATGTTACCTTTTTGATGCGTCCACCTACTTCATGAGGTTTGGTTGACAGCAATTTTTTAATCAGCAATCTTTTAAGAGCCGCATGAAGTGTTGCCTGAGAGCCTGCACTTCTTTGACAAATTAAATCCCCAACAAAAATAGCCTGCTCAGAGAAATAAGCTTTAGCGGCCATATCTAGCAATTCAATTTCATAATGACTTAAGTCAAATCGCTTATTAAGCTGTTTCACTTGGCCTACGAACTTTAGGTATTTTTGCATGATGATTCCGTATTGAAAAATTATGATTTTTATACATGAATGTACATGGTTTAAATATCCCTCAAATATGGGGATATTGATTTGCAAAGCGCGAGCCCAAGATTTTGAATTCCCTTGTCTTTTTTCGGGTTAAGGAGAGAAAATTCAGTCATCTGAGATGTTTGAGAAAAGGGCGCATACCAATTTCGCGCTTGTGAGGATCTGAGGTGCTCAAGCTAGCTACTCACACGTGAATATCAAAACAGGTTTCTGCGCATGCAAAGCATCGGCGCCAAATATATAACCTCTGTCTGCAATGGATCGCTCATTCTTGCGGCAGCTGGAATTCTTCGGGGCCACAAAAGTGCATGTCATTGGAGCTGGAGCAAATATCTCCCACTATTAGGTGTTGAGCCCATTAATCAACGAGTGGTAAAAGATGGAAAATTTATCTCTGGCGGAGGTTTAGAGGACTAAAACATTTCTGCACATTGGGTCTAAGCTGGTTATGGCCCACCGCCCTAGAAGCGCGGAATCTATTGGCTTCCAGCGATTTCGAATATCTCCCAAATGGCATCGACAGCATCGTGTTTTTAATGCCTTGGCATTTTTATATTACTAGTAGTATTCTCAAAACATGACCAATCTCAATATCAAAGTTTTAGAAAATCGATTGATAGCGTTCTTGGATGTTTTTGGTTTTCGAGAGCGTGTGAAGAGAGAAACTCATTGAAATTTATGGGCAGTTCATTAAAGAAGCTAATGAGCAAGTTTTTACAGATGGGGCACCCCCAGGTATACAGGAGTGTGTAGGAAATTTTGCTACAACAAAGTTTGTCCTTCACTAAATCGTATTGGTTTCTCGCCCAATAACTTCATCGCAAAACATCAGCAAATTCATTTTTTCATCAATAGTATTGATGGAAAAAGCAATGCAAGAAAATTTGCCATTTCGTGGTGTGATAACTAAGAATAATTTTATTGCAGATCTTCAAAACAATTTATTTATTAGCGAAGCATTTAAAGAGCTATCTGTATTGGAGTGCTCTATTGAGTTCTCGGGCTGCTGTATTTTGAATGATGCGGCTGATGAGATATTGGCAGGTATAAATGGCGGTCCGCTTGAGTCAAATCAGGACCTCAGAAGGTTTCCATTGGTATTATTTCCTGTGCCACTAAAAGAAGAAAAGACATCTCAAATGTGGTGCTTAAATTGGCCTCATATGTTCCTGCGTAATAAATTGCAGAAATCCAGTAATTATCTCGTTGAGCCAAAAAAAACACTCAGAAATTTGTAGTTTTTGTCGCCAAACTGCGCGGAGTAGATAGGCAAGCGGTTGATGCGCTAGGAGGGGCTTTATTTGTTAGATATATGGTTACCACCAGCCAGTGTCGCCTTCAGTTTGTTGATGTTAATGAAAACTACATAGATCCACACAAAAACTTAGAGCTCAGATTTGATCCAGTGCTCTAGTTGGTGCTGATTCCATGGTAAAGATCTCGCAAGCTAACCTGATTGATATATTGCACTTAGATACTGCCTTTTGGGCCATCTCACGTCTGTGGGATGGCCTCACCACTTTTTTGTGATGGCCTCGTTCAAGATCTCTGCTTTCAGTTTCTCTTCAATGTACATCTTCTTAAGCCTGTCATTCTCAGCCTCAAGCTCTTTCATACGAGCCATCCTCGAGGTGTCCATACCACCATATTTAGAGCGCCACTAATAAAAAGTAGCCGTGCTAATGGCCAGCTCACGGCAAATATCAGGCACTGCTAAGCCAGCATCGACCCGTTTTAGGGCTTCCATGATTTGGGTGTCGGTAAATTTGGAACGCTTCATGTAGGGCTCCACTAATTGAGAAAATTCTGCCTTTAAGGCCGGTTAGCTTGGGAGAGGATTACCCCATTTCAAATAAAAATTCTAAAATAGATGTGTGACTACTTAGGTGATAGCCCTAGTAACGTGCTCTTGTATTGTTAATTTATATGGACTAAATTAGCTTTAGGTTAATGTACTAAGTCTATCTTAAGTAGCAAAAATTACCTGAGGAGCGAAAAAGTGATAAAAATTCGATTGCGCTCAATGGTGATTTTATTGGCAATAATTCCACTCATACTTTCATTGTTAGCCATTATTTTTATTATTCGTCAAAATAGTATTCAGTTGGCGGAGAGGCAAATTCAAGCCATTAAGCCTCTTCTAATTCAATATCACAAGAAAGAGCTTAAGAATTTTGTAAAAATAGCACGACGCTCGATTGTGATTTCAGATGATAGGTCGGCAAATGTTGCGGTCGAGAAAAAGGCTGCACTTGAATTACTCCGACGCATGGACTTTGGGGATGACAACTATCTCTATGTGTATGACACTAAGGGCGTGAGTTTGATGCATCCTCGCCTGAAGGATCTGGAGGGAAAAAATCAGTGGAAGTTGCAAGATGGGGCTGGAAAGCCTGTTATTCAAGGGCTTATATATGCTGCATTGGCGGGCGATGGCTATATGGAGTACATGTGGAATCGGCCTTCAACCGGGGTTGAGGAGTCCAAGCTAGGTTATGTTGAATTAATCCCAGAATGGGGTTGGATAATTGGGACTGGATTATATTTAGATGACTTACAAGGTGCTATGGAGCTAATTTCAAGGGCGAGCACTGCAGCCGCCCAAAAAACCCTCAACCAAATTTTGTTAGTCGCCTTGGTTGGTCTTATTTTTGTTGCTGCTGGCGGTGGAGGTCTTGGCTTATATGAACAGCGATCGGCCAATAAAAAATTACGTGCAATGGCGAGAAATGTAGTCTTATCTTCAGAGATTGAGAGATCTCGTGTAGCTCGAGAATTACATGATGGAGTGATACAAACGCTGGCATCAGTTAAGTTTATGTTTGAAACTTCGCTACTCAAACTAGAGCAAAAAGCCGACGGAGCAGAATCATCCTTACGCGAAGGATTGGCCCAGATGCGCAAATTAATGGCTGATGTCAGGGGGATTTCTCATGGGTTGAGACCTTTAATCCTAAGCGACCTCGGTCTTGAAAGTGCGATCAAACAAATTATCAGGGAGTTTTCTGGTCGCACTAATATCCCTGTTACTGCGAAAATTTTGCCTATACCGGGTATTTCTGATTCTATGGGCACTGAAATTTTTCGCCTTATTCAGCAGGCGCTAGGAAATATCGAAGTGCATGCAGAAGCAACCCAAGTATCGATTCATTTGGGCTTCACTTCTGATGGTTTGACAGTGCAAATCAAAGATAACGGCATTGGATTTAATGTAAAAGAGACGATTGAGGGTGTGCGAGCGGGGCATGGTTTAACTAATATGCGTGAGCGCGTGGAAATGTTGGGTGGGCGATTCAAGATAACGTCACGTCCAGGGGAAACCTTGATAGAGGCTAATTTAGACGAATCCATAATTAAGGCTTAGTCCCCCACACCATGAATGCTACATCCAGTTTAAGCTTGAATGAGAAATCCTTTGCTATCAGTATTTTGATAGTTGATGATCATCCTATAATCCGGCAGAGTTTGGTTAATATGCTTATAACTAACGGCGCCCCTTTTCAAGTTCTAGGGGCCGCTAAAAGTTCTGAGGATGCTTTCGAGATGATTGAGGTTGGCTTGCCTGATGTTGTGCTAACTGACCTACACATGCCATCTATGTCAGGTTTTATGTTGATTGAGTCCCTTCGAGCTCGCTATCCGAGTATACGTTTTCTGGTCTTTACCGCATCCCTTGAAGAGGAATATATGCTGCAAGCTTTTGATATTGGCGCACATGGCTATTTAGTAAAGGATGCTGAGGCTGCAGAGTTATTGCAAGCTATTGAGGTTGTATCGAGGGGTTATACGCACTTTCCAGCCGGGCTTGCTCGTGCCTTAGAGCGGCGAATGAAGAAGCCAGAATTAATAGCCAGAGAGTACGATGTACTCAGGCTTATAGCCGACGGACTGACAAGCAAAGAAATTGCAAAAATTTTAGGAATTGATCATAGAACTATTGAAACCTATCGTTCAAAGATTCGCCAGCGTTTTGGCTTGGAGAGTAGCGCAGCCCTACTTCGATTTGCTATTGAAAACAAAAACAAAAACAAAATCTAAATTTCTTCACTGGTAGTAATTACCCGTTTTGAAAACATGTAATGCGTTAGCACAACTCTCTCTGGGGTAAACCATTACGTGTTCTTCGCCTGTTTTTCTGAGTGTGCCCAGCTTTTCATTTTTAATCTGACCTTGGATACTTTGCCTGCAGCTAAGGATGACATAAGGCTTCAACTTTAGTTATTTATTTCCTTAAATTAATTCGCTGGTGATACGCAAGCATGCAAATTATGAGCATAATTCACTCGAATCTCTTGGCTTTAAGGATTGTTTTTTAATTTATTACTCATGGAGACTTTATGAACATTCGTCGTCACATTTTTGCATTAGCTGCTTCTGCAATGCTTGCAACCGGTGCTTACGCTGCCGATATCAAACTTGGAGTTACTGGCCCATACACTGGCGGCTCATCCTCAATGGGTGTGAGTATGCGTGATGGTGTGCGTTTAGCTACAAAAGAAATCAATGCTGCTGGTGGTATCAACGGCAACAAGATTGTTTTAATTGAGCGTGATGACGAAGCAAAAAACGAGCGCGGCGTTCAAATTGCTCAAGAGTTGATCAATAACGAAAAGGTAGTAGCTACTTTGGGTTACATCAACACTGGCGTTGCGTTGGCATCACAACGCTTTTATCAAGACGCAAAGATTCCAGTGATGAACAACGTGGCAACTGGAACATTGATCACAAAACAGTTTCCTAATGCAGCTGAAAACTATGTTTTCCGTAATGCCGCAGCCGACAATATCCAAGCCCCAATGATCGCTAAAGAAGCGGTTGAAAAACGTGGTCTGAAGAAAGTGGCTATTTTGGCTGATTCTACAAACTATGGTCAGTTGGGTCGCGAAGACTTGGAAAAAGCCTTGAAGACATATGGCGTAACACCAGTAGCGGTTGAAAAGTTCAACATTGGTGACGTAGATATGACTTCACA
>Ga0007801_10000499_pt1 | contig 12940 bp, 7 predicted proteins | sample CryBogmetaGMA2M_FD_60372 | JGI IMG/M metagenome (GOLD analysis project Ga0007801, IMG submission 60372) | Freshwater microbial communities from Crystal Bog, Wisconsin, USA - MA2M | ecosystem: Environmental > Aquatic > Freshwater > Lake | place: Crystal Bog, Wisconsin, USA | collected 2009-07-06
CCCCATCGTGCAAGGCCCGATGACGCGGGTCAGCGACCGCCCGGCATTCGCCCGGGCCGTCGCCGACGGCGGCGCGCTGCCGCTGATTGCCGTGTCCATGCTGACCGGCCCGCAAATCCGGCCCATCCTCGAGGCGACGCGGGACCTGCTCGGCGAGAGGCCCTGGGGCGTGGGCATCCTGGGCTTCGTCGCGCCCGCCTTGCGCGAGGAGCAGATTGCCGAAGTCCGGCGCATCCGCCCACCGTTTGCCATCATCGCCGGCGGTCGGCCCGACCTCGCCGCCAGCCTGGAGTCCGACGGCATCGCCACCTATCTGCATGTGCCGGTCCCCGCGCTGTTGCGCCGGTTCCTGGCGCAGGGCGCGAAGCGCTTCATCTTCGAGGGCAGGGAGTGCGGTGGGCACGTCGGGCCGCTGTGCAGCTTCCCGTTGTGGGAGGCGATGATCGAAGTGTTGCTGGAGGCGGTCGCGCCGGCCGACGCGCCGTCGGTCCACGTCCTGTTCGCCGGCGGCATCCACGACACCATTTCCGTCACCGTGCTGGCCGCCATGGCCGCGCCGCTGGCCGAGCGCGGCATCCGCTGCGGCGTGCTGATGGGCACGGCCTATCTGTTCACCCGCGAGGCGGTCGAGACCGGCGCGGTGGTCGAGCATTACCAGCGCGAGGCGGTGGCCTGCGAGTCCACGGTGCTGCTGACCAGCGCCGTCGGCCATTCCAACCGCGTCGCCTACACCGCCTTTGCCGACGAGTTCGAGCGCGAGCGGCTGGCGCTGCTGAAGGCGCACACCCCGGCCGACGCCATGCAGGCCGAATTGGACAGCATCATGCTGGGCAGGCTGCGCCTCGCCAGCAAGGGCGTGGCCCGCGACGCGAACGGCGAGCTGGTCGAGGTCGAGGTCAGCCAACAGGCGGCCTCGGGCGTGTACATGCTGGGCCAGGTGGCGACCCTGCGCGGGTCGGTCCACCGCATCGCCGACCTGCACCGCGACGTCTGCGAACATTCCGCACTGGCCATCGAGGCGGCGTCCCGCGCCCAGGCCGCCCTCGCGCCCGACCCGGACACCGACGGCATCGCCATCATCGGCATCGCCGGCATCGTGCCCGGCGCGGCGACGCCGGACCGCTTCTGGCGCAACATCCTCGACCGCGCCGACGCCATCCGCGAAGTCCCGCCCGACCGCTTCGACATCGGCCGCAACTTCGACCCGGACAAGGCCACCCGCGACACCGCTTACAGCAAATGGGGCGGCTTCATCGACGACGTGCCGTTCGACCCGATCCGCTACCGCATCCCGCCGGCGGCGATGCCGAGCATCAGCACGACGCAATTGCTGGCGGTCGAGGCGACCCGCCAGGCGCTGGCCGATGCCGGTTATGCCGACGGCAACTTCGACCGCAACAACACTGCGGTCATGCTCGGCACCAACGGCGGCGGCAGTTTTTTGAGCGAGCAGATCACCGCCCGGGCCATGCTGCCCCACCTGTTCGGCGAAACCGACGAGCGGGTGCTGGCGGCCATGCCGGAATGGACGACCGAGAGCTTCACCGGCGTGTTGGCCAGCGTGGCATCGGGCCGCATCGCCAACCAGTTCGACCTCGGCGGGCCGAATTTCTCAGTCGACGCGGCCTGTGCCTCGTCGCTGGTGGCGATGGACTTGGCGGTGCGCGAGCTGGATTCTGGCCGCAGCAACATGGCAGTCACCGGCGGCGTCGACACGTCGCAAACACCGTTCACCTATGTCGCGTTCAGCAAGACCCAGGCGCTGTCGCCCACTGGCCGCATCCGCGCGTTCGACCAGTCGGCGGACGGCACGGTCATCAGCGAGGGCGTTTACATGGTCGTGCTCAAGCGCCTGCCCGACGCGCTGCGCGACCATGACCGCATTTACGCCGTCATCCGCGGGACCGGCGCGTCCAGCGACGGCAAGGGCATGGGGCTGACCGCGCCGAGGGTCGAGGGGCAGCGCCGCGCCGTCGAGCGCGCCCTGCGCCGCGCCGGGTTTGGCATCGACACCATCGGGCTGTATGAGGCCCACGGCACCGGGACCCAGCTCGGCGACCGCACCGAGCTGGAAACGTTGATGCGGCTGCTGCGCGAGGCCGGGGCCGCGCCGTATTCCTGCAATGTCGGCTCGGTCAAGGCGCTGATCGGCCACACCAAGACGGCGGCCGGGGTGGTCGGTGTCGCCAAGGCCGCCCTCGCGCTGCACCATCGCGTGCTGCCGCCGCACGGCAGCATCGGCCAGCCGGTCGAGCCGCTGACCGGGCCGGACACCCCGATCTACACCTTGGCGCGGCCCAGGCCGTGGCTGGCAAACGCTCGCCACCCGCGCCGCGCCGGGGTCAGCGCGTTCGGCTTCGGCGGCACCAACGGCCATGCCGTGCTGGAGGAATTCCCCGGCCAGCGCGGCGCCGCCCCCGGCGCGGCCCTGTGGCCGTGCGAACTGTTGCTGTTCGGCGGGCGCACGGTGGACGAATTGGTGGGCCGGGTCGCCGCCGTGCGCGACGCGCTGGCCCGTGGTTGCGCGCCGCGCTTGGCCGAACTCGCCTACGCGCTGGCGCAGGAGACGGAAGCCACCGGGCCTGGCCCGCGCATGGCGCTGGTCGCCGCCGACCTCAAGGAAGTGGCCACGGTGCTGGCCGCCTTTGAGAAGAAAATCCGCACCGGGGTGGCGGACGAGGCGGCGGCGCAGGCCCTGTTTGCGCCGGTCGCCAAGCCGGCGGCGGACCGCGTCGCCTTCCTGTTCCCCGGCCAAGGCTCGCAATACCTGAACATGGGTTGCGAGCCGGCCCTCTATGTCGAGGACCTGCGGGCGGGCTTCGAGTTTGCCGACATGCTGCTCGCCGACGGCGACGGGCGGGCGCTGAGCGATTGGGTGTTCACCCCGGCGGCGGTCGACCCGGCGCACGAGGACCGCATGAAGCGGGCGCTCAACCGCACCGACCGGGCGCAGCCCGCCATCGGCGCCTTGTCGGTCGGCTTCCTCGACTTGCTCGAACGGCTGGGCAGTGCCCCGGACATGCTCGGCGGGCACAGCTACGGCGAACTCACCGCCCTGCATGCCGCCGGCGCACTCTCCAGACAGGCGTTCTTCCACTTGTCGCAAGCCCGCGGGCTTGCCATGGACCAGTGTTGCGGCAACGGCGGCATGGTCAGCGTGGTCGCCACCCGCGAACAGGCGGCGGCGATTGCCGAGGGCATTCCGGGTGTCGTCGTTGCCAACCACAACGGGCCGTCGCAAACCGTCATTTCCGGCCCTGCGGAGGGGCTGGAGGCGGCGCTGGCACGCTGCGCGGCGGCGGGGCTGCAAGCCACCCCGCTGCCGGTGGCCGGTGCGTTCCATTCGCCGTTGATGTCGCCCGCCGTGGAACCTTGGGCCGCCGCGCTGGCGGCCGCGCCCCTGCGCGCGCCGCGCTGCCCGGTGTACGGGAATTCCGACGGCACGCCCTATGCGGACGACCCGGCGGCGGCCAGGGTCAGGCTGCGCGAGCATGTCTTGAACCCGGTCGAGTTCGCCGCGCAAATCGCCAGAATGCATGCCGACGGCGCGCGCCTGTTCGTCGAAGTCGGGCCGGGCAAAATCCTCGGGCGGCTGGTGTCGTCGATCCTCAAAGACTTGCCCCACCAATGCATCGCCATGGACCCGAAGCAAGGCCAATTGCGCGGCTTCCTCACGGGCCTGGGCGCGTTGGCGGTGGCCGGGTCCATGCCTTGGCCGTCGCGGCTGTTCGAAGGCCGCGACCTGGAGTCCGCCGCGCTGGACCGCCTGTTCGAGGCATCCAAGCCGGTGGCGGCGGGGGCCACCGAATGGCGGCTTAACGGCACCTACGCCCGTCCGGCGGCAGGCCCCGTGCCGGTGCAGTCGCCTGCCATCCCCGCACCCGTCGCCGCGCCCGCTTGGGGTGGCGACGCGCCGGCGACCGACCGGCAGGACCCTGTCCATGCCGACGGCGTCCTCTCCGCCTACTCGGCCTATCAAGAGACCATGCGCCAGTTCCTCGCCCTGGAAGAGCAGGCGCTCGCCAGTTTCATGGGCCTTGCCCACGGCGGCGGGGTGACGGCCGGCCTGACCCGGCCCGCCGAGTCCGGGCTAAAGCCGTTCGAGCCTTGGGCGGGCCGCGCCCTTCCCGCTGCCGCCGAACCGGCCGCCTTGCCCGAACCGCCGGCGGACCCTGCGCCGGTGGCCGTCCCCGCCACCTCCATGGAGGACTTGCAAGACACCGTCCTGCGCGTGCTCGGCAAGCAGACTGGCTACCCCGTCGAAACGCTGGGGCTGGACCTCGACTTGGCGGGCGACCTCGGCATCGACTCGCTGCGCAAGGTCGAATTCTTCACCGCGCTGGCGGACACCCTGCCGGCTGCGGAGCAGGCCGCCATCGCCGGTGCGATGGACGAAATCATGGCTTCCACCACCATCCGAATGCTGCTCGACCGCTTGCGCGCCCTGCTGCGGCGGCCTACCGGCTTGCCTCGCGCGCCTAGCCCCGCGACCGTCGGCGAAGCCGTGGCCGCGCCCCCCGCCGCCAAGGGCGTGGCGGCCCCCCGGCGCGACGGCTGCCCGCGCTTCCTGCCGACGGAATTCGGCCTGCCGGTCGACAAGTCGCGGGCCAACAGCCTGCGCGGGACCGTGCTGATCACCGAGGACGGGCTGGGTGTCGCACCGCTGCTCATGGAAAAACTGAGCCAGGCCGGCTTGGCCACCAGGCTGGTCGGGCGCGGCACGCTGGCAGACCCGGCGGCGCTGCGCGACTGCCTGAACGGCGGGCCCGGCGACATCTGCGCCATCCTCCACCTCGCCCCGCTCGCGCAAGGGCCAATGCCGGAACGCTTCGAGGACTGGCGGCGGCTGGTGCAGACCGAGGCCAAGTCACTGTTCCACCTCCTGCACACGGGCGGGCAGAGTCTGCGCAAACCGCAAGCCGCCCCGTTGCAGGTGCTGGCCGCCAGCCTGATGGGCGGGCGCTTCGGGCGCGACGGCGCGCTCGGGCCGGGCCTGCCGACCGGCGGGGCGGCGACCGGCATCCTCAAGAGCCTCGCCCTCGAATGGCCCGGCACCGTGGTCAGGGCAATCGACCTCGACGGCGCCCAGAGCAGGGCGCAGATGGCCGAGTCGCTGTTCAACGAATTGCAGTACGCCGACCCGCACCGGGAAATCGGCTATCCGCTCGGTGTCCGCACCGTGTTCACCAACATCCTCGCGCCGCACCGGCAAGGCGGCGAGCCGGCCGCCCAGCCCGCCGGGGATTGGGTGGTGCTGGCGACCGGCGGGGCGCGCGGCATCACCGCCGACACGCTGCGCACCCTGGCCCGGCCCGGCATGACGGTGGTCCTGTCCGGCCGCGCCGCCAACCCCGGCGCGGAGCCGGCGGAGTTTGCCGCGCTCGGCGATGCCGCCGCGCTGCGCGCCCATTTCCTCGAACAGGCCACCCGCGCCGGCGAGCCGGCCACCCCGGTGCGCATCAACGAGCGCGTCCAAAAGGTGATGCAGGGCCGCGAAATGCGCGACACGCTGGCGCAATTGGCGAAGGCCGGCGTGCATGTCGCCTACCGCGCCTGCGACATGCGCAGCGCCGACGGCGTGGCCGCGCTGCTGGATTGGATTTACGCCACCCACGGCAGGCTGGACGCGCTCGTCCACGGGGCTGGCATCATCGAGGACAAGCTGCTGGCGGACAAGGACTGGGACTCTTTCGACCGGGTGTTCGACACCAAGGTCGACAGCGCCTATTTGCTGAGCCGCTGCATCCGCCCGGAAACCCTCAAGCTGGCGGTGTTCTTCGGGTCGGTCTCGGGGCGGGCGGGCAGCCCCGGCCAGACCGACTACGCCGCCGCCAACGAGGTGCTTAACCGCTTCGCCTGGTGGCTGCGGCAGCGCTGGGCCAACGCGCGGGTGGTCACCATCAACTGGGGCCCCTGGGCCTCCTCCGGCATGGCCACGCCGCTGGTGCAGGCGCAACTGAAAAAGCGCGGCATCCAGCCCATCGACGTGGATGCCGGGTGCGCCTTCTTCGCCGACGAGATCGCCTGGGGGGCGATGGGCGATGTCGAGGTGCTGGCCGGTGAAGGGCCGTGGGCGGAGCTGCCGCCGGACGCCGGCGAGGGCGATGCCCGCTGGCCGCGGCCGGCCGGGAAGGCGGGATGAGCGCAGCGCCCGCCCGCCCGTTGCGGACCGTCCATTTCAGCGACACCACCCTGCGCGACGGCGAGCAGATGCCCGGCGCCGCGCTGTCGGCCGCCGCCAAGGTGCAGATTGCCAAGGCGCTGGCGGTGGCGGGTGTCGCCTCGCTCGACGCGGGCTTCCCGGCCTGCGGGCGGGACGAGGTCGAGGCGATCCGGCGCGTCGCCAGCGAAGTGCCGGGGCCGGTCATTTCCGCGCTGTGCCGGACCGTCCGCGAGGACATCGACAAGGCTTGGGACGCCCTGTCCGAGGCGCGGCCCGACCGCCGCGCGGCGAGCCTGTTCATCGCCACCAGCCCGCTGCACCGCAAGCACAAGCTGCGCCTTGGCGAGCAGGAACTGCTGCACGTCATCCGCAACAGCGTCGAATACGCCAGGCAGCGATTCGACATCGTCTCGTTCAGCCCGGAGGATGCCAGCCGCACCGAGCCGGAGCTGCTTTGCGCCGTCTACCAGGAGGCCATCGACGCCGGCGCCCGCGTGGTCGGGTTCCCGGACACCGTGGGCGCGCTCGCGCCGGACGGGGTGCGCGACGCCATCCGCCGCATCCAAGACCGGGTGCCGAACATCGGCCAGGCCGCGATGGCCTGCCACTTCCACAACGACCTGGGCCTGGCCACCGGCAACACCCTGGCCGCGCTGGGCGAGGGCGTCGCCATCGTGCAATGCACGGTGAACGGCATCGGCGAGCGGGCCGGCAACACCGCCTTTGAAGAAGTCGTCATGGCGCTCGCCCTGCACGGCGAGGCGATGGGGCTGGCCAGCGCCGTCCACACCGAAACGCTCTGGCCGCTGGGCCAGTTGGTGGCCGGGCTGACCGGCATCCCGATCCCGGCCAACAAGGCGGTCACCGGCGGCAATGTGTTCGCCACGGCGGCGGGCATCCACCAAGACGGGTTGCTGAAGCACCCCGACACTTACCTGCCGTTCCGCCCCGAACGGGTCGGCGCGCCGGCCATCCGCCTGATCCTCGGCAAGCACAGCGGGCGCGCGGCGTTTGCCGACCGGCTGGCCAAGCTCGGCATGGCCGTCGACGGCCACGAGCTCAACGCCCTGGTCGACCTCGCCAGGTCGGCGCGGAAGGAGGACTGGGACGATGCCGACACGCTGCTGGCCAGCACGCTCGCCAAGGTGCGGGACGCAGGGCTTAACTAATGATTTCAACTGCAACCGATGGGGACTCCATGCAAAAACACCAGCCGCACGTCCGCTACACGGCGGACTCCTACGACGAATACACGGCGGGCTTCGTCAAACCCTTCGACGACCTGCTGGCCGGCCGCATCCTTGAGGAAGTCAGCCCCGGCCAGTCCGGCAAGGTCATCCTGGACATCGGCACCGGCACCGCCCGTTTCCTGCTGCGCCTGGCCGGCCTGGCCGAACTCGCGGGCTGGCGCATCATCGGCACGGACGTGTTCGCCGACATGCTCGACCGGGCGCGGCGGACGGTGGGCGAAGAAGGGCTGGTCTGCCGCATCGAACTGCTGGAGCAGGATGTCCACGCGATGGACCTGCCCGACGGGTTCGCCGACATCGTCATCAGCCGCTCCACGCTCCACCACTGGGACGACCCGGCGCGCGCCCTGGCGGAGATCTACCGGGTGCTCAAGCCGGGCGGCGTCGCCATCATCCACGATGTCCGCCGCGACCCGGCCCCGGCGGCCATCGCCGAGTTCAACCGGCTGCGCGCCGAGGCGGGGCTGCCCCCCTCGTTCTTGGAGGAGAAGTTCACCGTCGCCGAAGTGGAGGCGTTCCTAGTCGCCGCCGGGCTGTCCGCCCACGCCAAAGTATTGGCCTCGCAGAAGGGACTTGCCGCCCTCGGCCTCGCGGTCGAGATGATCAAGCCGCTGCATTGAGGGGAGACCCGGCGGCGGATGCGTTTTCAACCTTTGCAACCCATGGTACGGTAATTATGACTGCCTATTCGACGACCCCGCTGGCCGACACGTTCGGACAGATCATCCAGCCCCATCACCCCGACGGCCTGCCCGACCCCGAGGCGGCCATGCAGCGCTTCCGCCAGAGCGGGGCGGTGCTGCTGCGCGGCTTCCCCTTCACGGTGGAGTCCTTCACCGCGTTCAGCGACCGCTGCTGCCCCCGGTTTTCCAAATACGTCGGCGGCGGCATCCGCTTCAAGGCCCTCGACCGCGCCGCGCGGGACGACAGCGGCACGGTGCTGTCCACCACCGGCAACACCCAGTCGTTTTCCATCCCGCTGCACGGCGAGATGTACTACCAGAAGGACCGGCCCGACCTGCTCTGGTTTTACTGCGCGACCCCGCCGCTCACCCGCGGCCAGACCACCCTCGCCGACGGGCGCGAACTGTTCGCCAGGCTGACCGAGCAATCCAAGCAACTGCTGCGCGGCCAGCGCCTGAAGTATGCCCGCGACCTCAGCCGGGACGAGTGGCGCACGGCGTTTCTGACCGACGACATCGACGAGCTGCGCAAGCTGTGCCAGGTCAACGAACTGAGCCTGGAGGTCAGGCCGGACGAGTCGGTCCTCATCGACTTCGTCGAGTCGGCGCTCACCACTTACCAAGGCCAGGAAGCCTTCATCAACAACGCCGTCCTGATCTGGAGCTTCGAAAAGGGCCTGCGCGAAGGCTACGCCGCCAAAATCTTCGGCGAAGGCGACGTGCCGTCCAAGCCGCACATGGTCGTCCGCCTCGAAGACGGCTCGGAACTGCCGGACTGGCTGATGGACGACATCGAGCGGGCGTCGGAGGAGGTCACCGTCGACGTGAACTGGCAGGCCGGCGACGTGGTGATGGTCAACAACCGGGGCATCCTGCACGGCCGCCGCAAGACCGTGGGCGAGGAGCGCGACATCCTCGTCCGCCTCGGCCACTTCTCCACGCCATGAAGGCCGCGCCCACGCCGCCCGTGGCGGGCACCGCCGCCGTCGCCGCAGGCATCAGGGGCCAGGCGGTGGCGTTGACCAACCGCACCTTCGGCACCCAGCCCCTGATTGTCCACGCCCACGGGCCCTTGCACAACAAGCCGGCCTGGCCGCGCATCCGCGAAGCCGTGTTCGCGCTGCCGACCCAGGCGCTCGGCCCGGTGGAGGGGCTGACCCTGCTGACCTGCAACAACGGCCACGAGAACATGGGCCTGTTCGAGCGCAGCGCGGCGAAGCTCGGCATCCCCTGCATGGTGCGCGGCGAAGGCATCACGCCCTGGGTCAACAGCCTGCACAAGCCGCGGGTGATCCTCGACGCGCTGCACGAGATCGACACCGAGTACGTGCTCTACGCCGACTCCCGCGACGCCGTCCTGCTCGGCAGCCCGGAACCCGCCGTCCGCCGCCTGCAGGCGATGGACGGCTGCGAGCTGCTGTTCGGCGGCGACCGCATCAACTGGCCGGCGCTGCCTGGCTTCAAGCGCTTCGAAATGTCCCTCCCCGGCGCCAGCGACAGCGAGTTCCGCTTCCTCAACGGCGGCGCGTGGATCGGCAGGACCGCCTTCTGCCGCGAGTTTTTCGCCGCCGCGGTCGGCGTCGAGCCGGTGGCGGAAGCGCCGGAGTCCGAACAAGGCATCTTAAAGGCGATGTTCCCCCGCTACCACCCGCGCATGCGGCTGGACTACCGCTGCGAGATTTTGCAGAACATCGGCTTCGTGTTTGCCGACATCTTTGACTTGGGCGCCGCGGGGGTGCCGGGCTGAACCCGTTTGCCTCCCCGCCGCCCTGAGGGCCCGCGCCGCTTTCGCCGCGCCAGCGCACCGGACTCCTGACCTGCTGGCGCGGCCCGTTTTGCGGCGCGTTTTTTTTTGCCGGCGTCAGTATCCCTTCGTCAATGAGCGGCAGTCCGCCCTTGTCACGTTTTGCCCAATGCGCGCGACCGGATAAAATGGAGCAGCGCCGAACGCGACACGCCCATGATCTTGGCGATTGACGCCTTGGAGACCTGCTTGCCAAGCAGGACCCCGATTTCCGCCTCTTTGCCGTCCAGCCTGGATTGACCGTGCGAACCCTTCGGGCGACCGGGCAAATTGCCCTTGGCCCTGGCCGCCGCCAACCCCTCGCGTGTCCGCTCCGAAATGAGGTCGCGCTCGATCTCGGCGAACAGCCCGAACATCGTCACCATGACCTTGCTTTGGATGTCCTGCTGCTGGCCGTTTAGCTGGATGTTCTCCTTGATGGCGACAAACCGGATGTGGTTCTTGACCAGGCTGTCGACGACTTGGATGATTTGCCCGACGCTGCGGCCCAGTCGCGACAGTTCGCTCACCAGCATCAGGTCGCCCGCCCGCAAGCCCGCGCACAAGCCTTCCACCCCGCGCTCCTTCAACGTCTTGCGCGAGGAAACCGTCACCTCGACGAAATCGTCAACGTGCAGGCGGTGCTGATGGGCATAGTCCAGAATCGCCAGCCGCTGGCTGTCGAGTCCTTGGCCACCGGTGGAAACACGCAAGTAGGCGACGGTTTTCATGGGGCGGGCAAGGGGTGTCGAAGAATAGGCCGTTTCCGGGGTTTTGTGTACAGAATCGGTTTATTATAGCCGACCGTTTTCATGGTCGTTTATGGTTCATCAAAACGGCCGTTTCCGTAGCCACCCCGAACCGGGCCAACCCCCGCAACCCAGCGCCGCCGCCTGCCCGGCGATTCGCCCCAAACACTTCCCGGCAGTGCGCCAGTTTACCGATGCCAAGCCGTCCGGCGGGGCTGCATGGCGGCCCCGCAAGATATTCGAACGGCGCTTTCGGGTTTCTCGGTGGGACAGGCGCAGGCATCGAATGACCGACTCTTGGCGTAGGCGCGTCGAGGGTCACTTAAGTCAAGTAATAGTAACTTGACTTAAGTCAAGTTGGCTTGGCGATTCCAGCCACACGCGCCTCTTCCGCGAGCCGCCAGCCCGTTGGCGAATGCCTTTTCCGAGGCCCGGAAGACGCCGGCCTTCATCCGTTTGCGCCGCCGCGTGCCGCAAATTCGACGGGGGCTGCCGGCGCACAGGCGGATGCTAATGTATATACATTGTATAAACCAAATAGCTAATGGGTCCGCAGCCGAATCGCACACGCCGCAAGCGCCAGCCCGGGGGATTCGCGCGCGTAGGTGCAAAGTTCGCATCGTAGCGCCGCGTGCCGCCGTGTTCCCGGGGGATTCGCGCGCGTAGGTGCAAATCCACTGCGGGCGGCATCCAACTGTCTGGGTTGTTTGACGGTTGTTTTGACAGGCAAGCCAACCCCATTGCGGGAGAGGGGTTTAGGGAGGTTTCGGCGGGGGAGGCATCAAGCAGCCGATGCCGCGCATCGGCCCGGGGTCGCAGCGCCAACGCCCGCCATGGCAGGCGAGGCAGGCTTCGGTTTTCCAATCGCAAGACAAAGCAAGCGCCGAGGCTACGCGGCGCCACAACATCAGCCGCTTTCGCCTATCTGCGCAATACAAGTCAAGGTAACTTGGCTTAAGTCAGGTCAAGTTGACTTGACTTAACTTAAGTCAGGTCAAGTTAACCCTGCTTGGCGCTTCCCGCCGCAAACGCCTCCTCCGCGAGGCGCTCGATCAGCGGGACCAGTTGCCTGCGCAATATCCTCTGCTGGCTGGTGTCCGCGGACTCGGACAGGTAGCGCAGCATCTCAAGGTGGTAGTCGTTGAGCCGGACCGAGACGTTGTACTTGGGCGCGCCGTTCGGATCGAAGGCTTCCCACGGGCGCGCCGCCCCGCCCAGGCTCTTGTCCCTCGCGCCGGCGGCGAACGCCTCCAGCGCCGCCGCGTCGATGTCCGGTTCCGGCCCCGCGGCGCGTTCTTTCGTTATCGGTAATGTGAACTTTGACATGGCCTTACCCCCCCGTGCCGTATATTTCGTGCGCCAGCGCTTCGATTTCCGCGGCGGCCTTCCGATTGTCTGACTCGACCACGCCCAGCCCGTCGGAGATCGCGTCGCGGTAGGCTTTGCGCTCGCGGATGACCGCGTCGGACAGGCTGAACACCGGCAGCTCCCGCAGCAGCTCGCGGGCCTGCCCGGCCTCGTTGACGGCCGGGTTGGTCGGCGCCATGGAAATGATCAGGCGGGCGTCGAGCGCCGGGTTCATCCCCCGCGCCAGCGTGACCAGCTCGTTCATGTGCACCGAGGTCTCCAAGTCCGGCTGGCTGGCCCGCAGCGGGACATAGACGACGTGGGCGGCGACCAGCGCGGTGCGCAGCTCCTCCGAGTCGCGCCCGCCGGCGTCGACGATCACCTCGTCGTAGCGCTTCGCCGCGTCGCGCAACGCGTGGAACACATTGCCGTGCTTCTCGGCGCAGTGCACCCTCGCCGCCGGCACCCGCGCGTTCCGCCGGTCCGCCCAGCTGCTCGCCGTCATTTGCCGGTCGGTGTCGATGATGAGCGTGTCCCGCCCCCGCCGCGCCAGCCAGACCGCCACGTTAGTCGCCAGCGTGCTCTTGCCCGTGCCGCCCTTTTCCCCGCCAAACAAAAGAATCATGACTTGCCTTAACTTGACTTAAGCCAACTTAAGTTGACTTAACTTAAGTTGACGTTGGTTGATGTGACTTAATTCTAGCTTATTTCGAGCCACCTTGCCTTGCCAAGCGGATTGCGCGGGTTCCCGAGCCAACGCCTGAATGCCATCATCCCCAAGCCCGAATGGCGGGCGGCCCCCATAGAAGCGGCCCGGCGGCCCATGGCCTTCGGGTTAGGCGCTGTCGCATAACTGACCGCAATCGTTTATAGTTCGGCGACGAACATTTGCAACAGGGCAAGGCCACGCCTCCCGCACGCCAAGGGCATTAACCGATGGTCAAAAAACCGTACACCCCCCCCGC
>Ga0007801_10000501_pt1 | contig 12901 bp, 5 predicted proteins | sample CryBogmetaGMA2M_FD_60372 | JGI IMG/M metagenome (GOLD analysis project Ga0007801, IMG submission 60372) | Freshwater microbial communities from Crystal Bog, Wisconsin, USA - MA2M | ecosystem: Environmental > Aquatic > Freshwater > Lake | place: Crystal Bog, Wisconsin, USA | collected 2009-07-06
TATGAAAATAAAATTACTCCTCAGCTTATGTTTTATTAATCTGCTCTCTTATTCTAGAGCAGAAGAGCGCATTAGCTTAAATATCAATGCAAATTGGGCTTATGTTTATGGCGATGTTAAAGACGCTGAACTAGACTCGTTAAATACAGCCCAGTGGAGCACGCTGAATTTGCCACACACATGGAATGCTTTCGATGGGCAGGATGGTATTAAAGATAAAGCCTCTGTAACAAGTCGCATGTCAGGCGACTATGCTCGCGGTACGGCTTGGTACAGAAAGAGCCTTGTAGGCTCCCTAGAGTGGCAAGGTAAGCAGATTTATATTCAGTTTGATGGAGCAAACCGTCGCACGGACGTATTTGTCAATGGATCCCTTGTAGGAACTCATATCGGTGGCAATGCGTGTTTTCGTTTTGATTTAACACATGTTCTGCACCTTGGTGAGCCTAACCTAATCGCAGTACGTGTGAATAATGAAGGTAATGATAGCATACCACATTCAGCAGACTTCACATTCTGCGGAGGAATATACCGGGATGTTTCTTTAGTTGTTACAGATGCTCTTCAAATAGAAACTATGGATTACGCTTCGTCAGGTGTTTATTTAAAACAAACGTCCGTTACAAATAAGTCAGCACTAGTAGATGTAACTGTAAAGGTAGCTAATCATACCGCTCGTGCTAAAGACGCAGCTGTTCATGTTTCAATTAGTGATGCAACCGGAACTATTATTGCTGAGAGTAGCACTCTAGTATCCATTTTATCTGGAGGAAAAACTGAAGCCTTACTGCCTTTTACATTAAAAAATCCTCATTTATGGAACGGTCGTGCTGACCCCTATCTTTATAAGGCTCATATTGAAATTGTTTCTGCTGGAAAAGTGACTGATATGGTAGATCAACCTCTAGGACTACGTTACTTTAAAGTAGATCCTAATCTTGGGTTTCTACTCAACGGCAAGCATTTGGATTTACATGGAGTTTCACGTCATCAAGACCGTATTAATAAAGGGTGGGCTATTTCACCAGAGGATGATCGTGAAGACTTTTCACTTATTAAAGAAGTTGGAGCTACTGCAATTCGAGTAGCTCACTATCAACAGTCTCAAACCTGGTATAATTTAGCCGACGAGACAGGCATAGTGATGTGGTCTGAGGTTCCTTTTGTGGATGAAGCGACTCCATCAGCTGAATTTTTCAATAATGCACTAGAACAAATGCGTGAACTCATTCGTCAAAACTATAACCATCCTGCAATTTGTTTTTGGGGATGTGGCAATGAAAATTCAGATAGTACACAAGCCTTTATTGCAGGAATGGGAATCTATGGACCAATGGCGGAACGTCTCATTCAAGCCTTACATGCAGAAGCTAAAGCTGAAGATCCAACACGTTTAACAACCTATGCGTCGTACCACACTGAAGAAAAGTATTCCTTTAGTATTCCAGGCATGGCTAATGCAACATATCAGGGAGAACCACAGCGCTGGTATACAGACGTGACTGCGTTTAATAAGTACTTTGGATGGTATTACGGCGAAGCCGGTGATAGTGCCATTTTCCTGGATAGCCTCCATAAACGTTTCCCCACTCAGTGTATAGGAGTTAGTGAGTACGGTGCTGGCGCTGCACTTACACAGCATGAAGACGTTGATTACAGTAGTACGCCAAGAGTTGCTATGAATTATCGACGGGCTAATGCGTTCACGAAGAAACATCCAGAAGAATACCAAGGCTACTACCATGAAGAAACATGGAAGGCATTTAAAACACGTCCTTATATCTGGGTAAAATTTGTTTGGAATATGTTCGATTTTGCTTCTGATTTCCGAGACGAAGGGGACACTCCAGGACGTAATGATAAAGGACTCGTCAGTTATGATCGTAAAACACGTAAAGATGCGTTTTATTTTTATAAAGCAAGTTGGAGTAGTGAACCAGTGCTCCATATCACAAGTGCTCGTTTCACAAACCGAACCCAAGCTACAACTTCAGTAAAGATCTACTCGAATGCATCTGAAGTAGAACTTAGTGTTAATGGCATTTCTTATGGAAAGAAAGCTGTCGATAACGGAACCGCTGTATGGAAAGAAGTAAAGCTGACGGCAGGTTCTAATGCAATTCATGCAGAAGCATTGATTGAAGATAAACAGATCCAAGATAATTGTCAGTGGACTTTAAACTAAACGCTATCTGAATAAACTTAGGTTTTAAAAAGCCACTCCTATGGAGTGGCTTTTTCATTCATATATAATACCAAAGCGAGAATATTAAGGCTTACTCAAATCAGGTATTTCTAGTCTCTGACTAAGTCCTAATAGTTTGTTTTTAAGCAAAGTATAATCTACAGATTGAACTGCTATTTTTTCTTTAAGAGCTATGCTAGCAGCAACACCTGCTGACTCACCTAGAATCATCCATACTGGTTCCATACGTATTGAAGCCATAGCAACATGACTTGATGAAATGCATACAGGTACTAGTAAATTTGTGCATTGCTCAGACTTCGGAGTAATACAGCGGTAAGGTATTTTATAGATACCCTGGTGTTTAGAATCCAAATAGAGTTCTGAACAATAACCACCCATTAAAGCCACTTGATTATCAAGTACTACCGTTGCATATGGCCACTCATCAAAGCCGTAAGATGCAAGACCTACCGAATCCTCAGGGTTTGTTAAACCCTCTAAATCATGCTGTGTAAGTATATACGTCGATACCATACGCCTAGCTTCACGCACATATAGTTGATGGGGATAGCCCGAGGTATCATCAAACATCCCTTTTTGTAAACCAACACGAAGTGCAATTGATTTTTGCTTTTCAGGCACACTTGGATCGGTTCTTAAAAAATAGGTTAAATTTCGTATATAGTTCTGTTGAGCTTTCCATATTTTTGCCCGTGTTGCGTAATCTCCATCTGGATATTCAGCGTTACTGCCATAATTTGTCGGTGCGAACAAGGCTCGTGCTAAATTTCCTACTACAAGTGAGTATATATAACCATTAGAAGGTTCCCAAGCGCCAAGTTTACCGCGCATTCTTCGACCGGTAAAAATATCGATATGATTTTTAAACGCGCGTCTAAATAATTCAAACTGAGCTGGATCATAGTCCTTTAATGGAGTGATAGGTAATTTATCATCACCGTAAGTATACTTCCACCTAAAGCCATAGCCCATAGTTAGTAAATCTGCAGAACCTGCCTTTAGAAGTGGTCGATTTTGTACCATGGAAATGAGTCCACTCGTTGGATCGCCAGGTTTATTATATGGATCTATATTATAAATACGCATGGGATCTTGAGCTCCAGCTAAGGTCTCGTTGTATGTATCTCGAGCTTCACGTCCATAGGTGTAACTCACACCTGACTTGGCCATAAGATCACCTTCGTAAGAACAGTCGATGAAGATACTAGCATTAATTAAAAGATCATGCGCTTTAGTAGGTTGAGCAGGAGGACATCCCAAATCATCAAAGGGAGCGTAATCTAGATTTACAGCAGTAATCTTTGCTTTATCGCGAACTACCTCACTAATACGATGATCGAAAATTACTTTAATAGCATACGTTTTGAGCAATTGGGCATAGCAATCGCGGTACTGCGGATCGTTATAGTTGTGTTTTAGAATGGGCCTAGCAGAACCACCAACTGCTTGCTGACGTCCCCAATCAACGTTAACAAGGCCACTTCCAGTCATACCTCCTAACCATCTGCTAGGTTCTACAATAATTACTTTTGCTCCCTCACGTGCAGCAGAAACAGCAGCCATCACTCCGCTGGCATTTGCTGCGTATACGCAGATATCGTAATTTGTATCTATTGTACTAGCTTTTATGTCGTTTAGTTGAGTAATAAAATAGATTGCAGATACAATTAAGCTAATTGTTTTCATTGTAGTAAGAAGCTAGTTAATATGTATTTATCAGCAACTTTGATTTAGGTATTATTCAAAAATATTCATTCTAATTTGGGCTTAATTTAAAAATCCTAGTTTAGCTTAAAATCTTAGAAAATTTTATATCTTAGATGCCTACGATTTCTAAAAATCCATCACTGAAGCAAATTGCAATAGAGTGTAATCTAAGTGTTGCAGCTGTCTCTATGGCTCTACGTGGACATCAACGTGTTTCTAAAACAACAATCAAAACAGTAAAAGCAGCAGCCAAGCGGATTGGGTACCGTACAAACCCACTTATTAGATCTGTTATGTCTTTAGTGCGTTTTTCTCAATTTTCTAAAAAAAATTGGATTACGATCGCTTTCATATGGCTTGAGGATACCCCAGAATCAATTGCTGAAAGTAACTTTTTAACAAAATTAATTCAAAGTTTAATACAAAGAGCGAACAGTCTTGGACTGAATGTAGAGCAATTTTATTTGAATAATGATGGAATGACGGTCCAGAGACTTCAGAAAATACTCATAGCTCGTGGCATATCCGGTATTATTTTCTCACCTTCTAGACAAAGTTCAGTAGTCAAGTTACCCTTTAATTGGGTTAAATTTACAACTGTTATTATAGGTCATACACCATGGGAACCAGAATTTAATCGAGTAGGACATTATCAATACAGTGGTATGCGTCGCACCTTGCAAAATGTATTTAAAGCTGGTTATAAAAAGCCGGCTCTAATCATATTTGAAAACTCTAATGAGCAAACGCTTAAAAGCCACGAATCTGCATTTCTAGCACATTACCCAGATTCTAAAAATGGGTTAAAATCGATATTTCACATAGCTGGTGATAGTGATGAGCTGCGCTTTAAAAATTGGTTAAAAGTCCTTAAACCTGATTCTCTAATATCAACATCTATAAGCACATTAAATACGCACTCAGAGTGCTTAAAACTATTTCTAACTTATCCTCACGCTTGCCTAGATGTTTTTAGTGGTATGAATCTTGCAGGTATAATCCAAGATTTTAATGCCGTTGGAGTTAACGCTGTAGATTTAATGATCACTCAATTACTCCATAATGATCTAGGAGTACCTGTTAGACCTAAAGTAGTTATGCTAGCTGAAGGTGAGTGGTACTACGGTAAAAGTTTACCTAGGTTAAATCATTAAGATATACTAAAATTGCGTAATTTTAGACATAAAAAAACCCCTATTTTAAGGTAGGGGTTTTGGGATAAACCTTATAGATTAATTGTAAATCCTAAAGTATAGTTAATAGGAGTTCTCAGAGCATAGCCTGCAGGAACCGTTTCAAGAGCAATGTTTGTTACATCACCATTGCGGGGTCTTAGGACTGTATTTGATAACTGAGCACCGGGAACATCTAAGAAGTAGCTTGGTGTAGTATTATTAAATAAATTTTGTACATTTAAATTAACACTCATTGTATGTCCTGAGTGTAATTTCCACGAATAACCTAAGCGACCGTCTCCCGTAATATAAGGTTTAGCAAATACAGTGGTATATGCATCTACAGTAGGATCATCAACTGTAGCTGCAGTATTTGCAGGGTTGATGATCGTATCAGAGCCACGATAACCAACTACATTACGACCTCTATAATGAGCACCAATACCTACAACAAAGCCTTTTAGCGTACCGGTACGAAATGTGTAGTCTGTACCGATGTTAATTATCTTTTCCATAGAACCAGCTAGTTTTTGTCTACCTAGAACCATATTTGGAATTACACTGGTTTGTATGCCATTCCATGCATTAACCGCATTAGTAACTTGTGTCTGATTAATCTGAGTGGGTGTATTTACTGCTGGATTAATCGATGCTACGTTAGTGGAACTAATTAATACACCGGCATCTGTTAATATTTGGCGAGCCACTGTATCTTGAGCTAAGATGTATGCCCTTGTGTCTGGAAACGAATCAGACTGCCAAGATCTACTGTATGAACCATTTGCTAATAGACGCCACGAGCGTGTTAAATTAGCTGTGATTTCAATTTCTAGGCCATGAGATTGTTGAGTTTGAGTATCACGCACTACGGTTGGTAGTAAACCAACTCCACGCGTATTACCATCTCCTGGATTTAAGTTTCCAACAGGAGCAGTACTGTAAATAGTGTTATAATTACCGACTACACCACTTGGAGGTGATACAGGTGAATTCTTTTGGTATGAATTATAAGCACCAATACTTAAAGATAGGCGTCTATCAGGTGTATTAATACGAACACCAAAATCAGTTCCATGTGCTGCTGTAGGAGGCAATAGTGTCGTATTGAGCCTCTGTACAAGTAGATTTGGGTTAAAGGTGGTGGAAGCATTACCGTAGATTCCTAGCCATTTTAAAACGTTATATGTAGCACCTGTTGAATATGTATTTGATGCTACATCTAATGCAGGAGGGTTGTAATCATCACGGAATTTATCCCCAGCATATTGTGGCTGTGCTAGAATGCTACTAGATGCAGTGCTACTAGTTGCGGCAACTGATAGACGCGGACGATTATCGGCTGGCTGAGCAGGTCCTGTAGCAACACCAGCAGCACTTTTAGGTATATAAGTTAATGTAGACCAATTTGCTGGTGCATCAGGCTTAAAAATAACACCACTTCCATTCCAACCCGTTGGATAGTCACCTGGTAGTAAAGTGTTTCTCGTTTGAAGGTGTGTTAAGTCTCTGCGGAGCGCGCCAATCATTATTAGTCTGCCATGAAACAAGTTTAAGTTTGTAGCCGTTTGTACAAATTTAAATTTTGTTAAATTACTTGCAGTATTATCCTTACGCGTTGCGTCAACAACCCACTGAGGCGTAGCAGTGACTGATGTACCGTCTTGATTTTGTAGAGTCATAGCACCGAGATTTGTATTGTAGAAATCTCTTCCGCCTTGGTCTAAATATAAACGATTCCATAGTGCAGTGCTGGTTTGACCTGCATCCCAATAGCGTGCATCAGGACCAATCGCCTGTAGCGGGAGTAGATATAAATAACTTCTCTTCTCTTGACGCTGGAAATTAGCACCGCCCATTACACTGAATTGTATTTTACCAAAACTAATATCTTTCAAGTATGCTGCCTGTGCACGTAAAGCACTCAGCTCATACCAACGTAAATTTTTATAGGTCCAAAATTCTGTGTAAGGATGGCGGAATTCTGGATTAGCAGCACCATTGGGAAGTGTAGTATTAATATCGATGTATTCCGTATTCATTCCACGGTTTACAGCATTATTACCCTCAACGGTTGTTTTATTTGTATCTCCTGCGACCTCAAAAAATAAACTATCACCAACTTGATGTGTGTAAGTTAGAGCAATATCGCGAGCTAGCTGTGTTTGAGTAGGTTTATTGCTTGTCCATAAATTAGTGACCTTTTGCGTTGGTACACTGAAATAAGATGAACCACTAAGATCAGTATCATAACGTCCATTTGGTACATCATAACCATAAAGCATCGGTTGATTTGCGTAGCTTACGCTACCACTAGCTATACGATTTCCACCAATATAGTTAGAATTTGCTGCTGTACTACTTCCAGCCGCACCTTTTGTTCTAAAGAAATTAGCGAAGTTGAGGACATTTGAAGTGTTAAAACCAGTTGGATCATAAACCCATAGAGGTGATAGCGATGGATTAGCGTTACTTGTTCCATATGATAAGCCTTGCTGTGCTAGTACTGCAGCAGTTGGTGAATTTGCAGGTAAAATTGGACCTGTCATGGTTGTTTTGCCATCCCAGGCTGAAACTTGATCTAAAAGTGAAGTAGGGAAGATTTTAGCAGATGTTGCCATGTATTCACCGTCAAATTTTAGACTAGATTTCGGCGTCAAATTATAAGTACCTGCAGCAAAAATACCTTTTTTATGGCGCCATTCATTTTGACGGAATGTATTACCATAATCGACAACTGCATCTAAACGAATAGCAGCTTTAGCATTTATAGGACGGTTTACGTCAAACGTAACGCGCATTTTATTCCATGAACCATACTGGAAAACAACTTGATTAATAGTCTTTGTCACAAGTGCTTTTTTAGTCATTGCACTAGGTGTTCCTCCGAATTGTGCAGCACCAAAAAGAACTGAGTTTGGACCACGTGCAAAGTCGAAACGATCTAATGCATAAGCATCTGTGTTAGAGTTATAGGGAAAGAAATCTCTTTCAGGGTAATTTGACTCACTAGGAGCAGATCCTCTCATGGTGATATTGATAGCAGGAGAAAATCCGTAACCCTGATCTGTATTATTACCAGGATTACTTGTCATATTAGTAGCCCAGTCAGCTGCTTGGGTTAAATCAGTAATATTAAAAGCATCTAAAAACTCTTTTGTAATAACAGAATATGCAACTGGCGTATCTTTAAGGTCACTTGCCAATCTACCACCCGCAAGGGAACTGGTAGCAACGAAACCGTCGTCTTTTGATGTATTAACTGAAAAAGGAGATAAAACTACAGCAGCATTATCTGCAGCTGCAGATTGAGCACTTGCTGAAATTGCTGTAAGTGCGCTTATACTCAGTAGCATAACTGATTTAACTAAATAAGTTCTTAAAGACTTATCTGCTCTTAATGTGAGTGTATTCTGTGGTGTGTTCATAGGGTTTGAGTCTTAATGCACGTTTCTAAATTACTTTTGAAAGTATTTTTGATCTAAGGTTAGCAGCTTTCTATATATATATTTTACAAGGAATTGTACGTATTTGGAGCGTAGTGTAGGTGCAGAATGCGCCAAGATTACGCCTTAAATAGGGGTAGTAATATTTATCTGTAATTTTATTAACAATTCAATTAACTTTCCTGCTTAAACGTTAAGCATAAATCAAAGACTTTTGTGTTTGATTCTCTTAAATCAATTAATCAGTAAATATACATAAATCACTAACGTATAACTGTTTATATTATCTTAAGATTAAAAATAAAAAATTACTTACCGTCCATTATTAGGAATGCATGGGATAATGTTTGTATCTTAAAACGCTAAACCTAATTACCATGATTAATTTCAACACGAGGAGTCTAGCCGCTTACTTTTAATTTATTTTTAAAATAGCTAAGAACTAACAAAGTAGTTGCTCGCGAACACAAGAACTAGGCATATCGATTCAAAATAATGAGCTAAATTTCACATATCTCACGTATGCTTGTAACATTTATCATTCTCGGTAAAAGTAAGTCTTATCCCAAAAAACTCATCACTATTATGCATTTTCGTTTTATAAATATTTTAGCAAAAATTGCCCCTGCGTTTGTTTTAGGATTACTAAGTTTTCATGCTCGAGCAGAAGAAACTCCTAAAGAGTTATTATTAAATGACTCAATAGCTAAAGCATCGTTGCAGTATACATTCATGTTAGACGACTTACATGGAACAAAACTTTTACCACGTACATACGTTTCGAATAAACGCATAATGGTTAAGGAGAATGATTGGACGAGTGGTTTTTTTCCTGGATCTCTTTGGCTTTTATATGAACTAACCAAGCAAGAGAATTTCAAAATTAATGCACAATATTACACGCATTTACTGGATAAGGAGCAATTTGATCACGGCACGCATGATATCGGTTTTATGCTATACTGCAGTGATGGAAATGCGCTACGGCTTACTCATGATTCACAATATAAAAAAGTGCTGCTTAATGCTGCAGAGTCGTTAAGTACACGGTTTAATCCTAAAGTAAGTGGTATTAAATCCTGGGATGCCAAGCCTTGGACTTATCCCATAATCATTGATAATATGATGAATCTTGAACTCCTAATGTGGGCTTCACAAGTTGATCGTGAGAAAGATTTTAAATCTATTGCAGTAGCACATGCTGATTTAACCTTACGCAATCATTTTAGGTCAGATTCAAGTACGTATCACGTTGTTGATTATGATCCAGTGTCTGGATTAGTGCTCCAGAAAAAAACTCATCAAGGAGCAGCGGATGAATCAAGTTGGTCACGAGGACAGTCCTGGGCTATCTATGGCTACACTATGATGTACCGTGAAACCGGTAATCCTAAGTATTTGAAGCAGGCTCAGAAAACAGCACTTCTTTTTATAAATTATCCTACTATGCCAGAGGACGGTATTCCTTATTGGGATTATAATGCCCCTCAAATACCTAATGAGCTACGAGACGCTGCAGCTGCTGCAATTATGTGTTCAGCATTATTTGAACTCTGTGATTATTCTTCAGGTGCAGAGAAACAAACCTTTCTTAATTTCGCTTGGAAGCAACTTACTTCACTTACAAGTAAGAATTATTTAGCTACTCAAGGAACAAATGGCGGCTTTTTACTGATGCACGCTACTGGACACCATCCTAAAAATAGTGAATTAGATGTACCCATTAATTATGCCGACTATTATTATTTGGAATCAATAATTAGAGCTAAAAAACACTTACAGTAAGCTGCATATTCAAGCTTAGGCCTGCTTAACGCTTAAGCTTTACCATCCATTGCTTCTGATAATAGTAGCGCACTAGTTATAGCCCATGAAATTTACCTCTATCTTATTATTTCTTTTTGTAACTGCACTTAATCAGATTAGTGCTTTTGCACAGACACTTACTAAGACACCAAGTACACAAGTTGACACAGGTGACAAGCATTCGAATCAGAGTTTAATTAAGCTCGATTCAGAAGCTACTAGCACTGAACGTCTTGCCTGGTGGAATGATGCTAGATTTGGAATGTTTATCCACTGGGGATTATACTCACAATGGGGCTGTCATTATCCAGCACCTGATGGATCACTACGTGATGGCTTAGGCGAACATATGATGCTGCGTCTTAAGATTCCACGCGCTGAATACGCCAAAATTGCTAATGTCTTTAATCCAACACAATTTAATGCAGATACTTGGGCAGGTATTGCAGCTAATGCTGGTATGAAATATATGGTTATTACTTCCAAGCATCATGACGGATTTGCTATGTTTAATAGTATATCAAGTGATTATAATATTGTAAAAAGAACACCTTGGAAAAGAGACCCTGTAAAAGAATTAGCTGATGCATGTAGAAAACAAGGTCTCAAGTTTGGTGTGTATTATTCATTAGGTCGTGACTGGGATGATGCTAATTCCCCAACAGAAGTAAAATCAGATGGTTGGACACGCAGTAACACGTGGGATTTCCCTGATGAGAAAAAGAAAAACTTTACATTGTATTATGAGGGTAAGGTAAAACCACAAGTTCGTGAATTACTTGAGCTGTATCATCCTGATATACTTTGGTTTGATACTCCCGAGAGAATAAGTTCTAAACAAAGTAAAGAACTTCTCTCTTTGATACGCAGTCTAGCTCCTCAGTGTATAGTGAATCAACGCGTAGGCAATCGGTACGGTGATTACCGTGTTGCTGAACAAGAGATTCCATCAGGAGGTTGGAGCGATCCCTGGGAATCCTGTATGACATTAAATAAGCACTGGGGATACTACATGGGAGATGAACAATTTAAAACACCCCAAACCGTAGTGCGTAATTTAATTGATATCGTAAGCAAAGGTGGAAATTTGCTCCTGAATGTTGGACCTACAGGCGAGGGAATAATACCTAATGGTTCTGTTACTCGTTTAGCAATCGTAGGAGAATGGCTCAAACGTAATGGTGTGAGTATATACGGTGCTAAGCAAAGTGCAATCCCTGCACCTGTATGGGGTAGGATAACTGCAAAAGCTAATGATCCTCAGCACAAGATATATCTACATATTTTTAATTGGCCTAAAGACGGACAATTAATTGTACCAGGAATATCAAAAGTTAATTCTGCAGTACTCTTAAATAATTCAAGTGTATTATCTACAAGTTGCGATTCAGAAGGCCTTCATATCAAAGTTCCGAGGTCTGAACCCGATGTTCTTAGTTCAACAATTCAATTAACTCTTTAAAAGCAAATTCCATATATTTTAAGCTATTAGAAATGTTGAAAATTGTCACTTGATTGGTGCTTACAGTTTATCACCATTTTAATTCGTAAGTATATTCAAGGTGATACTGTTTCAATTAGATTCATATGTTATTTTTAGTATTCCAGTTATTAGAAATAATTGTTAAATTCAAAATAATTTAAGTGAACGTTTTGGGTTAACCATAAAAAAGACTACATCTCGTATTTACGAGAATGTAGTCTTAGATAAAAAGAATGTTAATTAGATAATTCGATTTAGAATTATACTAGAAACTACGTTTGACGGTGAACTCAGCTTGGATTCCAGGAAGTGCTAGAATAGATCCGTTTCCATATACTGAATTAGGTGGTGACCAATTTAACTGGTTCGTTAAATTAAGTACAGTTAAGTGGAAATTCCACTTATCATACTTATAGTAAAGGCCACTATCTAATGTATATTGAACAGGAATGACGAGCGTTCCTGCTGTGTTGTTATTCATTTCACCAGTAATCACGGTGTTTACGCTGAATCCGAATCCATTATCAAATGTATATGCTAAGAGTGCATTAAACAAATTAGATGGTAATCCGGATACTTTAGTAGTTGAGCCAATTGCAACGGTAGCATTCTTTGCATTACCAGGAGGCAATTCACTTGCACCACCAAATAGACCATATTGATAACCAGCAGAAGCTTTAGCATCAACATGAGAGTAAGATATTGTGCCGTAGAGATGCTTGCTTGCTTGGTAATTTAATTCAGATTCAAAACCCTTATACTGATATTGTTGGATAACAGTGCTGCTAGTGCTTTTAGAAGTACGCTTTTGATTATAAGCATCAAAATTTAAGAATAATTTATTATTATCGAGGGAGAATTTAGCACCAATTTCGTATAAAGAACTAGGTTGCTTGAAACTTTCTTTGTCTAGACCAGTACCTGCACTGTTCCATCCGGTTACACCTCCACCAACACCAACTGCACCAGAGGTGTTTTCACTATAGTTGTAGGTTATGTACTCACTTGAATTTGCAGTACTTTTATGCACCAAACTAATATTGTAGTTAGGATCAGTTACTCGGATACTTGCTGTAGG
>Ga0007801_10000502_pt1 | contig 12882 bp, 10 predicted proteins | sample CryBogmetaGMA2M_FD_60372 | JGI IMG/M metagenome (GOLD analysis project Ga0007801, IMG submission 60372) | Freshwater microbial communities from Crystal Bog, Wisconsin, USA - MA2M | ecosystem: Environmental > Aquatic > Freshwater > Lake | place: Crystal Bog, Wisconsin, USA | collected 2009-07-06
CTTGGCCAATGTCAGTGCCGTGCCAAAGCCGCTGTTCATCAATGCTTTTTGCAGCGTTTCCTTGGTGAAGGCGGTGCGATGGGCCATGTAAACATTGCCATTACGGATCGATGCATTGTGTCCGTACAAAATGTCGAGCGGGGTAATGGGTCCCATACCCGAAATATAGGCAACCGAGTCGAGCCCGTTCCCCGCGATATAGGCCGCGACCGATGCAATATCAGGGCATGTAAGGACCAGATATCCGTCGTCGGTTAGGACACGGCGGAATTCGCTCAAAGCGATCAGCGTTTCGTGGGGGTAAAGATGTTCGATGTTATGCGAGGAAAACACGGCATTGATTGATGCTGTATCAATTACGGAAAGATCTGTAATCGAGGCTATAACATCTGGATTAACGCTCGGATCGATATCCAATCGAATTTCCTGCCACTCGTCACCCGTAAAGCCGAGGGTTCGAGGCCCTTTGCGGGCCGGTCCGCAACCCACATGAAGAAAGCTTTTGATCGTCATAATCGATTTCCTAGATGCTAAAACGTAAAGATGACGCTGCGTCGTAGATTTATAAATGAAATAAGTATTGAAAAGCTCTACGTCAAATTTCTGGAATGATATTTTTGATAAATGTGTCAACGAACCCTAAAAGATGGATTTTTCGAGAGTTGCCGTGTCAGATACAATCGCCGGCCCGAATTTATGCACGCTGTAATTGTTAAATCGTCCGACTCAACCTAACGTCAATTGAGTTGACGCAGCGTCATTTCCGGTTTGGAGGGTGAGCCCGCTGGTCCGTCATTCCTATTGGGGGTTACATTCATGCGCCTGATGTCGGTCTTTCGCCAAAACTCTGCGGTATTTCCGAGTTCGGAGGATCAGGATCCACGGCCCGGAATGGTAGCGCTCAGCGAGGTTGCCAAGGATCGTGGCCTATCGCTTGAACTCCAGATTAAAAACGACGCCGTGCGTCAAGATTTTTGTGATTTGATTGAAGAGTTGCGCCATGTCGAAATGATGCGGGAGAAGTTTACGACCGTGGTTCACCGGTTCGTATCGAATCTCGATGAATTAGAAATGCTTCGGACCGAAAACGCGGACGTAAAGGCGGCCTATGCCGAAGAGCGCGCGCGCGTTGAAGAATTGCAAAGGGTGGCCGCTAAGGTAGAGCCTGATCTGGTCCTTCTCAAAGAGGCCAAGACGGGGCTATTGGCGCAGGTGCAGCTTTTATCCAATCGTGTTGTGATGCTCGAAGGCGATGTTTTGCGCGAGAGGGCCGAGCGCCGGAGTCTCGACGAGCGGCTTTCGCTTCGCGAGAGCGAATTGGGTATCGCGCAGGCTAAACTCGCTGAGTTTGATGATGTTCGGGCGGATGAGCGGAGCGAGATTGATCGATTAACGGCGTTGCTTGATCGTCAAGAAATCGAATTGGGGCGCGCAGAAAGCGCTTTACAGCATTCGGAAGAACAAAGAAGGCTCTTAAAAGCGGTGTTGGATGAGGCAACCAACCAAAATGCTCGGCTAAGCCGACAGGTCATAGAGCTAGAGCCCTCGATTGACCATTATAAAATGCAGATTGTGGAGCTCCAATCGAGCATCGAGAAAGAAAAGCTGGCGAAGGAGCAAGTAAGCTCAGACCGAATTGAAGGACTTGAGCTGTTGCGGGAAGAGCTTGGCAGCGCGACGGCGAAAGTGTCTGCTGCCGTGGCAAGGGCTGAGCTTCATGAACGAATGCTGGCTGAATCACGGCAAAATTATCGGGAGAAGCTTGAGGAGCTGCGCGCCAGTGAACGCCGCAGCATTGATCTTACGCTCCAGCTTTCAAACACGCAGCGGAAATTGGAGGCACTTGAAAAGGAGAGCGAGACGATGCGCTCGAAACTGGTCCAACTCGAGCAGGAAAGGGGTCGATACAGCGCTCAGCTAGAAGCTCTCTCCACCCTTATCTCGCAAAAAGAGGCAGAAATAAAAATGGCCAATGACCGGACGGTGTTTGTTTCGGCCCGTCTTGAGGAAAGCCAGCGCTCGGCTAAGGCAGAGCGGGACCGTCACGATGCAGATCTTTCCCTCATGCGGAGGCTGTTTGACGACGAAAAGCCAGCGCCTCCGGTTGAGCTCGGGCGGCACCAACTGGCTCAACACGGTGCCAATGCGGATACTTCACAGGGACTGGCTGAAAGGCCAGCTCTTCCAAAAGCGAGCGATGGCTTGCTGGCTTTTGATAGCAGAACGGAGCTCGCCGGGTGCGAGCATCTATCTCGCAGCGGAGGCGAAAGGTCGCCGGATCCCGTGCTTGCGGTTATTGAAGGATTTGGAAGGGCGGGGCGGCTGGATAAAAGCGCAAATCCTTCGCTGACAAAACCGCGGTATGAAGGCCAGGTGGACGACGATGCGAGCCGGATTGCGAACATCGTTCGTGTCGCACAAGCCTGATACGTAATTCTCAGTTCGTCAGATTGATCTCTTGAAGGCGAAATTCGTCGCCGTTCTGAGCCGTTTTTCAGCGTTAGTCGACGAGCTTGAAGCACCGCGTCGTGCGGCTTCAGAATTTAACACATCATGCGAGGTCGAGATAAAGCGGACAGATGAACTGTGCGAGGCCATTAATCGTCTCGGACCAGAAATGGCGTCTTTCAGCGAGGCTAAAAGGTGGGCTCATCGCTCAGGTAAAGCAATTGACGGCAAGGGCTGAGGGCGTTGAAACGGATTACGAGCGCGAACAAGCAGATCGGCGTGATATGGCTGACGCGCCAGTTCGATGACGCAGCGAGTTGCTAACCAAGATAAATACAAAAGGCGTCCAACCGCCCACGCCTTAATAGGTCTGTAAAAAGAAGTGGGCGTGAGGCCTTCTACCTGTTTATCGCTCGACAGCGACGGACAGTCAGGGTTACATCGCGTTCTATTGTACAGGAACCCTCGCTATGACCTTTGTAATTCTTGGACTTATCGTCTTTCTCGGCTTTCATTCGATTGGGATGTTTCCCGCTCTCCATGGTCGGCTCACCGCCGCAATGGGTGTGAATGTTTACAAGGGTGTTTCGAGCGTTTTCTCGCTGGTTGGCCTTGTTATCTTGTTTGATGGCTTTGGCGCCTACCGGGATGCTGGGATGATCCAGATTTGGAGCCCGCCTTCGGCGCTTAAGCACCTGAATTATCTGTTGATGCTCGTTTCGTTTATCTCGGTTGCTGCAGCCTATGCGCCTCGTGGACATATTAAGATGCGGCTTAAGCATCCGATGCTGGTTGGCGTGAAGGCTTGGGCACTGGGTCACTTTCTCGCGAATGGCGATTTGGGCGGGATGATTCTGTTTGCTGCTTTTTTGGCCTGGGCGGTTGTTGATCGGATTTCGTTTAAATGGCGCCCGGCTAGCACGGCACCGGTTCCTTCACCACGGGTTTTGGGCGATGTCATCGCGGTTGTGGCGGGTTTGATCGGTTATCTGGCTATGATTTATCTCCATCCGATCCTCATTGGCGTCAACATTATGGGTTGATTGATTTTTTACTTTTACTCTGACGCCGTGCTTCCTTATAGAAGGGCGTCTCTTATTCTATTGATTGGCCCAGCATGTCCGACATTTTTCGTGAAATCGATGATGATATCCGCCGCGATCAGGCGATCGATGTTTGGAAAAAATATAGCCCTTGGTTTCTTGTGGCGGGTGCTTTGATTGTTGCTTTAACCGGAGGCTATCGGTTTTACCGGCATTACGAGACGCAGGCCTCGGAAGCGATGGGAACTCGCTTTCAAGCCGCATTAGAAGCTTCCGCCGCGGGCAAGCCGGATGATGCTATAAAGGCGTTGACCGGCATCGCCTCTGAGAATGCCGCGGGTTATGCGTTGCTTTCTCGGTTCCGGCTGGCAGTTGAGCGCGGTGCTGTTGATCCAGCCGATGCTGCCAAGCAGTTTGAATTGCTTGCTGCAGATGCATCGATCGTTCCCGTGCTGCGCGGCCTTGCTCGGCTTCGTGCGGCTACACTCGTTGCCGACACGGTTACGCTTGAGGAATTACAAGCCCGTTTGCAGCCCTTGATCGTGCCGGGTGGCACTTGGGCTGGAAATTCCCGGGAATTGCTCGGCTTGAAGCTTCTAAAGGCGGGTGACATGGCTGGCGCCGGTAAAGCCTTTGATGAAATTATGACGGATGAGATCGCGCCTGCAACACTCAAGCAGCGCGTTCAAGTCTACCTTGCTCTTGTTAAGGCAGGCAGTAAGCTCCCTTAAGGGGCTTGGCCCTCAATCGATCGGAATTCTCATGTCGTTCACGGTCGTCCTCGTTGGTAGGCCGAATGTCGGCAAGTCGACGCTGTTTAACCGCCTTGTTGGTAAAAAGCTGGCGCTTGTCGATGATCAGCCTGGTGTGACGCGCGACAGGCGCGAGGGCGAAGCGCGCCTTGGTGATCTCGATTTTAAAGTCATCGATACCGCCGGTCTGGAAGAAAGCGCTGAAACAACGCTTACAGGGCGGATGCGCTCCCAGACGGAAGCCGCCATTATGGATGCCGACGCGATTGTCTTTATGATCGATGTTCGCGCTGGGTTAACGCCATCAGATCGGCATTTTGCAACCCTTGTGCGCAGGGCGGGCAAGCCGGTGATCCTTCTGGCCAATAAGGCTGAGGGCAAGCTTGGCATGATGGAGTCCTACGAGGCATTCGGACTTGGGTTGGGCGACCCTATTCCTTTCTCCGGCGAACATGGTGAGGGCTTAGCCGACCTTTACGAGGCAATGCGGCAGGCGCTTCCTTTACATACCGCACGCCCCGAGGTCGACGAATTTGCCCCTGAAGAAATATTGGACGAGGACGCGGAAAACGATCCCGCGCGGCCCTTGCGGATTGCCATTGTTGGTAGGCCGAATGCGGGTAAATCGACGCTGATCAATTATCTTTTAGGCGAGGAGCGGTTGCTCGTTGGTCCTGAAGCGGGGATTACGCGCGATTCCATCGGCGTTGAATGGAGCTTTCGTGGCAAACCGATGAAGCTGTTTGATACAGCCGGGATGCGCAAACGCTCGCGGATTGACGACAAACTCGAAAAAATGGCCGTATCGGATGGGTTGCGCGCGGTGAAATTCGCTGAAGTCGTTGTGCTGTTGCTGGATGCGACGATCCCGTTTGAGAAGCAGGATTTGGCGATTTTGTCGGTGATTGAGAAAGAAGGCCGCGCATTGGTGGTCGGCGTCAACAAATGGGATTTGGTGGCGGGCGATACAGGGCGGTTTAAGAAGCTCGTCGAGGATACCGAGCGGCTCTTGTCGAATGTGAAGGGCGCTACGATTTTGCCGCTGTCGGGCTTGACTGGCGAGGGAGCCGATAAACTGATCGAGGCTTGTATTGCCTCAGCGGCCGTTTGGTCGAAGCGCGTTTCAACCGGCCAGCTTAACCGTTGGTTGGCCGGCGTGTTGGAAAAGCATCCGCCACCCGCTGTTTCAGGGCGCCGCATTAAGATGCGCTATGCGACGCAGGTTAAATCACGCCCGCCGCATTTTGCGATTTTCGGTAATCAGCTTTCAGGGCTGCCGGATAGTTATACGCGTTATTTGATCAATTCGCTGCGTGAGACGTTTGGATTGCCGGGAACGCCCATTCGGGTTTCGCTGAGGGAAACGGAAAATCCGTTTGACCGGCAGAATAAGGGTTGATGGTTAGGGGTCGTGTTTTTTGGTCATTGCGAGCGGTGAGCCAGGCAACCCAGCCAACAGAAATAGTTGAAATACAAAGTGTCCAACGCGCTTTAGTCGATATCGTCAACTGGTTTGCTTCGCGTTCGCTCGCAACTACGGGGCTAAACAGGGCGACCAAAATCCAAAATTTTAGGCTCAGCGCCCGAGAAATCGAAGAGGCGACCTGTTTCCGTCCAGCCCGTTGATGCCATGTCCACAAGATGGGGCGCAAGTGCTGATGGTTCGCGCAAGGTTAGGGGATCTTCGCCCGGCACAGCGGATGCGCGCATATCGGTACGCAGGGGGCCGGGGTCTACCATCATGACTTTGATCTTGGTGGAGGCTACTTCTTGCGCGTAGGTGTGGCCTAGCGCTTCTATGGCAGCTTTCGAGATGCTGTAGCAACCCCAATAGGGTTTATGTTTCCAAGCGGCTCCTGAACTCATCAGGATCACACGCCCAGCGTCCGAGCGGGCAAGCAGCGGATCCAAGATGCGGATCAGACGCCAATTGGCGGTGACGTTGACGGTCATCACGTCGTCCCAATCCTTCGGCATCACGTGGCCGAGCGGAGAGATGGGACCCAAGATCGCGCCATTGCCAAAAAAGATATCGAGCTTGCCGAAGCGATCATAAATCGCGCCACCCAGACGGTCGATCCCGTCCATGTCCTTCAGATCTGCTGGTACGAGTGTTGCACCGTTTGTGGATACCGCTCGTATTTCGTCGTCTAACTCTTCCAACGCGCCCGTTGTACGCGCGAGCGCGATGACATGGGCGCCTTGTTTGGCGAATTCAAGCGCGGCCGTCCGGCCAATACCGCGTGACGCTCCGGTGACGAGCGCAATCCGCCCTTCGAGTTTACCCGCCATTGTTTAGCCAGCCTCTGCCAGAAGAGAAAGTTGCTTCGGCGATTCGCCCGATTGGTCGGTGAGACCCGTCGGATAATCGCCCGTGAAGCAGTGATCGGTGAATTGCGGTTGCGCAGCGCTACGGCCATTCTCGCCCATCGCGCGATAGATCCCGTCGATAGAGAGGAAGGCAAGCGAGTCACTGCCTATAAATGCGCGCATCTCATCAAGACTATGGGTCGCGGCCAAAAGATTATTCCGCTCGGGCGTATCGATCCCGTAAAAATCGGGGAATTTGATCGGCGGGCTTGAGATTCTGAAATGCACTTCGCGCGCGCCTGCATCGCGCATCATTTGTACGATTTTGATTGAGGTGGTGCCACGCACAATGGAATCATCGATAAGAATAATCCGCTTTCCCTCAACGACGGCGCGGTTGGCGGAGTGCTTCATCCGTACGCCCAATTCACGGATGGACTGGGTCGGTTGAATGAAGGTGCGCCCAACATAATGGTTGCGGATAATGCCGAGTTCATAAGGTATGCCTGCTGCCTGCGCATAGCCTAAGGCGGCAGGAACGCCCGAATCGGGGACCGGAATGACGACATCTGCCGCAATGCCGCTCTCGGACGCCAATTGCGCGCCCATCGCTTTACGTACCGCGTAGACGGATTTGCCATGCACGATTGAGTCGGGGCGGGCAAAGTAAACATATTCAAAAATGCACGGACGGGCAGAAAGCACACCAAAGGGTTTGATCGATTCAATACCCGTCTCGCTGATGATCACGACTTCGCCGTTTTCAACGTCGCGGACAAAACGGGCGCCGATGATATCGAGCGCGCAGGTTTCAGACGCCAAAATGTAACAACCATCGAGTTCGCCCAGCACCAAAGGCCGAATGCCCAGCGGATCGCGCGCGCCGACGAGCTTTTTATTGGTGAGGCCTACGAAGGAATAGGCACCTTCGAGTTCTTTGATCGCATCAATAAACCGATCAACGAATTTAGGCCGCGTGCTACGGGCGACCAAATGGAGCACCACTTCGGTGTCGCTTGTGGACTGATAGATTGCTCCAGAGCGGATCAGTTGGCGACGGAGCGTGATTCCGTTGGTGATATTGCCATTGTGCGCTACCGCAAAACCACCGCCATCCAGCTCCGCAAAGAGCGGCTGGACATTGCGAAGAATGGTTTCCCCGGTTGTCGAATAGCGCGTATGGCCAATGGCAGCGTTGCCCCGTAGCCGCTCAATCACGGACCGTTCTGAAAAATTATCGCCAACCAGCCCCATGCGGCGCTCGGAATGGAAGCGCTTACCGTCGAAGCTCACAATACCTGCGGCTTCTTGGCCACGATGCTGAAGTGCGTGCAATCCTAAAGCCGTGATGGCTGCCGATTCGGGATGCCCGAATATGCCGAAAACGCCGCATTCTTCTTTGAGGCGATCCGCATCGAGATCAAAATCGTCGTTCGTCATGGCACATATCCCGACTGTTACGGTGGACATATGCGCTTGTCCGCACGTGATTTCAATCAAAACGCGGCCTTCTTCAACAGAAGTTGTTTTTTATGGAGTCTTCGGCTGCGTCGTTGTGTCGCTCGGCGTGCCGTTTGCGGGATCGGAACCCGTTGCTTTTGCTTTCAGCTTTTCGAGGAAAGCGGGATCGGCCGGTAGGAGGGCGATGATTTGATCGCCTGATTCTTTTAAAAGAGGGCGAAGCTTCGCGTCCCGTATCCAATCGGGATATTGTTTTTCTCCGACGAGTTTATCGAAGAAGAGAAACGCGATCGCGGCTATGAGGAACCCACGCGCCGCCCCGAACAAAAATCCGAGCGTTCTGTCTAGCGTACCGATGCTTGAATCAAGGATGAGATCGGAAATTTTCACGGTGATGATGGTGGCAAGTACCAGCACGCCTAGAAAGATGATGGCGATCGCGGCAGCAAGTGCCACTTGGCGGTTGGCAATGTGGGGTTCTAAATAAACCAGCAATTTGGGGTGAAAAAGATAAGCCGCAATGGCTGCTGCCACCCATGAGCCGATTGCCAGAACCTCACGCGCAAAGCCGCGGACGGACGCCAAAAGGCCAGAAACGAGAATAATGCCGATGACCAAAAGATCGAGAAGGCTGACCGGTAAATTGCTCATAAAATTTGGTTCCGTCGTTGAACGTAGGAGGACTTATATCGATCCGGTTCTTAACCTTAGCTGCGGGACATCGCCGCTTATAGTCATTGCGGCCTTAGCCGTCACGTCCCTTTCATTGCATATACCACCCTATGCTTGCTTTACTTGCCGCTTCCCACTGAGAATTGCTGCCACGAGATCGGCGACATCTCCCATCGCGTGTGTATCAAGGCTCGTTTTGCCCACAGCTTCAAGCCCAGCACGGGGAATAACCGCGGATGCAAAGCCAAGCTTGGCTGATTCTTTCAACCGTGCAGCGATTTGACCGATGGGGCGTAGGGCACCGGTTAAGCCAATCTCACCCATAAAGACGCGATCGGCGGGAAGGGCTTGGCCTGAAAACGAGGAGACGAGTGCCGCGGCGGCGGCCAAATCAGCGGCGGGTTCATTAACCTTCAAGCCACCTGCGACGTTGAGATAAACGTCATGACTACCAAGTTTGAGCCCGCCATGCGCTTCAAGCACTGCAATGACCATCGACAGGCGGCTTGGATCCCACCCCACAACCGCCCGTCTTGGTGTGCCGAGCGAAGAAGGCGCGACAAGCGCTTGAAACTCCAAGAGCATCGGGCGGGTGCCCTCCATGCCGGCAAAGACGGCGGTTCCAGCAGACGTGGTATCCCGGCCTTCGAGGAAAAGGGCTGAAGGGTTCGGCACTTGTTTTAGCCCTAAGCCGGTCATTTCGAACACGCCTATTTCATCGGTTGGGCCGAAACGATTTTTGGCGGCGCGAAGGATTCTGAAATGATGCGCACCATCGCCTTCAAAAGAAGCGACCGCATCGACCATGTGCTCCACCACGCGGGGGCCAGCGATTTGACCGTCTTTGGTGACGTGGCCGACAAGGATCACGCTGGCACCACTTGTTTTGGCGTATCGAATCAAGGCTTGGGCGGAGCCGCGTACTTGGGTGACGGTTCCGGGTGCGGATTCTACTCCTTCCGACCACATGGTCTGGATGGAGTCGATGATCACGAGAGAAGGGGCCGGGCCTTTGGAAAGGGTCGCGATGATATCTTCAACATTGGTTTCGGCAGCAAGCTCAACCGGAGCGTTGGAGAGCCCCAATCGATCCGCCCGAAGACGCACCTGTCCCGTCGCTTCTTCGCCTGAGATATAGACGACCCGCTCGCCCATCAACGCTAGAGCAGCCGATGCTTGCATCAAAAGGGTCGATTTACCGATACCCGGATCGCCGCCGAGCAGGATCACCGAGCCCGGAACAAAGCCGCCGCCGGTAACCCGATCAAGCTCCTCAATGCCGCTAGGCACGCGTGGGGCTTCGGGTGCTTCGCCAACCAAGCCTTCAAGATCGAAGATGCGTCCCTTTTTGCCGCGCGGAGCGCTTATACCGCCAGGAAGCGGCGCAACGGCTGCTTCCTCGGCGACCGTGCTCCAGTTGCCGCAGGCATCGCATCGTCCTTGCCACCGCGCATAGACGGTACCGCAATTTTGGCAGGCAAAGCTTTGTACCCGTTTGGCCATTCTTGATCCAATTAATCGATCACGCGCCGCTCGAAGCGATTCCCGAGCGAGACAAGCACGTCATAGCCGATGGTGCCCGCGCTGTCGCCTACTGCGTCGATGGAGAGTTGATCGCCAATGATGGTAGCCATTGCGCCCCGTTGAACCGCTTCTGGCTTGGCATCCGTGACGTCGACAATCAAGAGATCCATCGAGAGTCTTCCGAGAATAGGGCAGAGATCGCTACCCATCAGAACGTAACCTCCCATTTGACCGCCCGCTTTATCGTCGCGGCGTTCAGCACTCCGCATTAAACCATCGGCGTAACCAATGGAGAGAGTAGCGAGCTTGGTTCGGCGTGTGGCGGTATATAGCCCACCATACCCGAGCTTTTGGCCTGCCTCGATGGTGCGCAATTGAATGATCGGAGCCTCTAGCCGAATGACTTGCTCCATTGGATTAGCTTGAGCTGACCAAAGCGGATGCCCCCCATAGAGCGCGTAGCCGGGGCGTACGAGGTCGTAATATTGGTCTTTGCAATTAAAAATACCCGATGAATTACAGAGACTTGCGGGGATTTGTTGAAACAACGCTCGTAGTGTTCGAAAGGCGTCGCATTGCCCCGCTGTAACGGGAGAATGCTTGATTTCGGCCTCGACGAAATGCGTCATGACAAGCCCGACCGTTAACCCAAGTCGATCATTGGTCAGGGCGTTCGAGATGTCCGGAGCGCTTAAAGGCGAGAGGCCAAGGCGGTTTAGGCCCGTATCGAAATGCAGAGCAGCCGCGGGTGATGATGCATTTCGAGCGGTAAAGGTTTGCCACTCCTCAATCTCGGGCTGGGATCCCAATACCGGTGTAAGCCGATGGGTTAAATACGCAGGCCCGGTCTCCGGCAAAAATCCGTTTAGAACAAATATTTCTGAGGTTGGCGCTAACTTTCGGGCGCGTATCGCTTCGGAAAGGTGAGCGACAAAAAAATGCTGGCAGCCTTCTGCCAATAGCACTGGAACGACGGTTTCAATGCCCAGTCCGTAGGCATTGGCTTTAACTACCGCTCCGGTTGAGGCTTTGCCAGCCTTGTTGGCCAGCAGGCGCCAGTTACGTCTGATGGCACCGCGATCAATGGTCAAAAGAGCGCCATGGCTTCGAGAAGGGATTGGCCCGTTACCCGGAGCGTTCATGCAGTTATATCCGCTCCGGTAACCGGTCTTCTGTCACAAGATTGGAGAAGCGGGTTACTTCAGCATCGAACTGCATCACGACAGTGCCGGTTGGTCCATGGCGTTGCTTGCCGATGATGACTTCGGCGCGGCCGTGGATTTGTTCCATCTCGTTCTGCCATTTGAAATATTCCTCGGTGCCCATCTTCGGCTCCTTGTTTTTGAGGTAATATTCTTCGCGGAACACAAAGAGCACAATATCCGCGTCCTGTTCGATGGAGCCTGATTCACGAAGATCGGAGAGTTGCGGGCGCTTATCGTCACGCTGTTCGACCTGACGTGAAAGCTGCGAAAGCGCGACGATTGGAACGCTCAATTCCTTAGCCAAAGCTTTGAGGCCCGTCGTAATCTCGGTGAGCTCCTGTACGCGGTTGTCACTCTTTTTCGATGAGCCGGAGAGCAGCTGCAAATAGTCGACGACCAAGACGTCCAATCCCTTTTGCCGTTTAAGGCGGCGGGCGCGGGCGGTTAATTGGGCAATTGAGATGCCGCCGGTTTGGTCGATATAAAACGGAATACGTTCCATTTCACGCGCCGCATCGGCGATTTTCATGAATTCGTTTTCTTGAATTTCGCCGCGTCGGATTTTGTACGATGGCACGCCTGATTGTTCGGCAATGATACGGGTGGCGAGTTGTTCAGCCGACATTTCAAGCGAGAAGAAGCCAACAATCCCGCCATCCAAGCGCTTGATGGTGCCATCGGGGTTTTTATCGTGCGAATAGGCACGCGCAATATTAAAGGCGATGTTGGTTGCAAGCGCCGTTTTGCCCATGCCGGGACGACCTGCAACGATGATCAAATCGGAGGATTGTAAGCCGCCCAGCATCCGGTCTAGATCGGACATGCCGGTTGAAATTCCCGAAAGCTTACGGTCCCGCTTATAGGCTTCGGCGGCTAAATCAACGGCGGTCTTCAGCGCTGCTGAAAAGCTTTGAAAGCCGCCATCGTAGCGGCCCGATTCGGCGAGCTCGTAGAGACGCCGCTCGGCCTCCTCGATTTGCTTCCTCGGATGGTCGTCGACGGGTGCATCAAACGCCACATTGACCATATCTTCGCCGATTGTGATCAGCTGACGGCGCATGGCGAGGTCGTAGATCGTGCGCCCATAGGCCTCGGCATTGATGACAGTGGTTGCTTCAGCCGCCAAACGGGCAAGATATTGCGGAACGGTCATGCCGCCCAAATCCTGATCGCCCACGAAAGATTTGAGCGTAACAGGCGTTGCCAGCTTTCCAGCCCGAATAAGCGATTGGGTAATATCGTAAACGCGCCGGTGAATTTCTTCAGCGAAATGAACGGATTCTAAAAAGTCTGATACGCGGAAGTAGGCATCGTTATTAACGAGAATTGCCCCTAGCAACGCCTGTTCAGCCTCAACATTGTGCGGCGGAACCCGATAGGACGTCTCAATTTCTTGAAGGCGGGCGAGGGATTGTGCGAGAGCCATGATCGGTTCCAATGTCGTTCGATCACGCATAACCGGATGCG
>Ga0007801_10000503_pt1 | contig 12855 bp, 10 predicted proteins | sample CryBogmetaGMA2M_FD_60372 | JGI IMG/M metagenome (GOLD analysis project Ga0007801, IMG submission 60372) | Freshwater microbial communities from Crystal Bog, Wisconsin, USA - MA2M | ecosystem: Environmental > Aquatic > Freshwater > Lake | place: Crystal Bog, Wisconsin, USA | collected 2009-07-06
GCGGGCGACGGCAACATAGGGCTCGTGGCTGTATTGTTCGAAGAACAGCCATTCCAGCACCCGGGTGCGGGCCAGGCCGGCCGGAGGCAGCCAGGCGGTGCCCTCGGCGAAATGGCAGAGGATGGCCGACGATTCGGTGATCACACTGCCATCGTCCAGCACCACGATCGGCACTTTGCCGTTCGGGTTCAGCGCCAGAAATTCGGGGGTGCGGGTTTCGCCGGCGTTGGAATCCACCTCCACCCAGGCGAAGTCCCGCCCGGTGGATCGGAGGATTTGCGCCACTTTCCAGCAATTGCCGGAGGCGGCATAGCCGTGCACGGTGATCATGGCGCGAGGCACTCCAGGCCCGGCGGCATCCGTCGTGCCTGGGTGAGCTGCTCGAACGCGTAGGCGATGCGGAGCAGTTTGTCCTCGCTCCAGGCCCGGCCGGCGAAGGTGGCGCCGAGCGGGTAGTCCGGGGTGGCGGTTTTGCCGACGCCTGAGATCATGCCGGCCGGCACCAGCACGCTGGGATAGCCGGCTTTGGCGGCAATGCCGGCGCCGGAATTGCCGGGAAACAGCACCGCATCGAGGTTGTGCGTGTCCATATAGATATCCAACCCCTTCCTGCGCGACGCCAGCAGATCATTCCGGCGGGCGGATTTGTATTCGCTTTCGCTGAGGTCGCCCTTGGTGGCGCTGGCGGCGAGGAAAATATCCTGCCCGAAACGCAAGGCTTGCTCAGGATGGGCGTTGTTGAAGGCAATGATATCTTCAAAGGTTTTGATTTTGCTGCCTTTGGCCCAGTCGCGCAGATAGGCGTTCATGTCGTGTTTGAGTTCGTAGACGAAGACGATCGACAGCCGGGCGACCTGGTGCAGCAGCGGGCTTTCCGGGTTGCGGTTCAGCACGGCCATGTCCGTGCCCGGCCCGCCGATCCAGCCTTCGGTGGGGATGTTGGCACGCACGATTTCGGCCCCGCCATCGTGCAAGGCCTGGATGCTGCGCGCCATCACCGCACGGCCCTGGGCGGTCAGCCCGTTATAGTAGACATCGTTGCCCGGATCGGACGGGTCTGACGGCACGCCGATGCGCAGGCCGCGCAAGCCGTCTTTGCTCAGCCCGGCGGTATAGTCCTTTGGGCGTTTCAGCTTGGCGGTGGTCGGGTCGGCGGGATCTGGCACCGCCAGCACATTGAGCAGCAAGGCAGCATCGCGCACGGTGCGCGTCATCGGGCCGGCGGTGTCCTGGCTGGCGGCGATGGGGATGATGCCAGCGCGGCTAACCAGCCCGACGGTTGGCTTGACGGTGACCAGCCCGTTCTGGTTCGCCGGCGACAGCAACGAGCCAGAGGTCTCCGTGCCGATGGCAGCCGCCGCCAGCCCAGCCGCGACCGCGACACCGGAGCCGGCCGAGGAGCCGCCGGTCATGACAATCGGCACCCCCTTGGCATCCACCGCCGGCGCGTAGGGGTTGCGCACCTGGCCGCCGAGCGAGGAGTAGCCGGAGGGCATGCCGATGGCGAGGATGTTGGCGAACTCGGTGAGGTTGGCCTTGCCGAGGATGACCGCCCCGGCGTCTCGCAGCAGTTTGGTCACTGTGGCATCGCGCTTGGCGCGGGCGTCCGCCAGCGCCAGCGATCCGGCGGTGGTGTGCTGCTTGTCGCCGGTGGCGATGTTGTCCTTCAAGAGGATCGGCATGCCTTCCAGCGGCCGCTTGCGTTTGCCGGCATCGATTTTGGCGGCGATGGCCAGCGCGTCCGGGTTCATCTCGCGCACCGAGTTCAACTGCGGGCCGCCGACATCGTAAGCGGCGATGCGGGCCAGATAGGCCTCGGTCAACGCGGTGGCTGTAACTTTACCTTCGGCAAACGCGGCTCGCAGATCGGTCAGGTCGGTGTTTTCAACGCACAGCATCTTAGCCCCCGCTGGGTTTATAGGCATCGTGGACAGAGCAAGCAGGATTGCCAGGATTGGCCCTCGGCTCAAGCCGCAGCCCCGACAAGCTGTTGGTAGAGCGCCGGATCGGTGGCGCCTTCGGTGCTGAAGAGCAAAACATGGCTGTCGTCGGCCAGACCCAGCGTGGCGCGCGCGGCTGGGTTGGCAGCGGCCAGTAATAGCCCGGCGAGGCCGGCCACTCCCGATTCGCCCGCGACCACCCCCATGCGGGCAAGCAGGCGCATGCAATCGACCGCCGCCGCATCCGGCACGGACATGAAGGCGAACCCGGCGCGGCCGAGTTCCTGCCAGGCGATCGGGCTTGGCTCACCGCAGGCAAGGCCGGCCATCAGCGTATCGAGTTCGCCCCCCACGGCGGTGAGGCGGCCTTGTTCGGCGCTGGCGAACAGGCAGGCGGCCGCCTCGGGCTCGACCACCACCAGCCGGGGCGACGGGCGATAAGCGGCGCGCATCTGCGCCGAGACCGCCGCGGCGACACCACCGACGCCGCCTTGCACGAAAACATGGCTCGGCGCCGAACCACGCCACTGGGTCACAGCCTCGTCGGCCATTACCCGATAGCCCTGCATCACGTCGCGCGGCACTTCGGTGTAGCCATCCCACGCGGTATCGGAGATCACGAACCAGCCATTGGCCTGGGCGACGGCGGCGGCTTCCCGCACGGAATCATCATATGTTCCGGCCACCACGCGGATTTGCGCGCCGTATTGGGCAATGGCATCGATGCGGCCCTGGCTGACGCCTTCATGGACGAAGATCACGCAGGCGGCGCCGAAACGTTGTGCGCCCCAGGCGACCGAGCGGCCATGATTGCCATCGGTGGCGCAGGTGAAGGTCATGCCGGCGGTGGCATCGCGGTAGCGGCCGGCGACGAGATCGGCGGCGCTGGTATTAGCGGCGATGCCACGACGGGCGAGTTCGTTGGCGAGTACGACCACGACCGCGTAGGCGCCGCCCAGCGCTTTGAAACTGCCGAGGCCGAAGCGGCCGGCTTCATCCTTGATCCGCACGGTGGCGACGCCGATTTGTGCTGCCAGTTCGGGCAAATCCAGCAGTGGCGTGATGGCATAGCCGGGCCATGAGGTAATTTCCGCCTTGGCGCGGCGGAACCCGCCCTCCGGCAACACCACGGTACCGGGGGTGCCGAATTGCGGATTGGCGAACAGGCGGAACGGGTGCGATGCGATCATGGTGCCAGCATGAAGCCAGACCGGTTTTCTGTCACGCCCACCCCTTGTCCTGCTGGCGGCAAACGTGCTTTGCGAGGACGCAGAGCAGGAGCGGCACAATGAACATTACCATTCTGGGTGGCGGCGGATTTTTGGGCCGCAAACTGGCGGCGCGGCTGGCGGCTGATGGCACGCTGGGCGGCATGCCGATTAGCAGCCTGACGCTGTTTGATCTGCACGCCCCACCGGCGCCGGCGGCCGCCTTCCCCGTGCACGCTCTGGGCGGCGACGTTGCGGACCTGCCGGACGCGGCCATCCCGGCCGGCACCGATGTGGTGTTTCATCTGGCCGCCGTGGTCAGCGCGGCGGCGGAGGCGGATTACGAGCTAGGCCGGCGGGTGAATGTGCGCGGCACCGATGCGGTGATCGATGCTTGCCGCAAGCTCGTCAAGCCGCCACGGGTGGTGTTCACGTCCTCGATCGCCAGTTTTTCCGGTGGGCAGGGCGCCATTCTCGGCGATCAGGCGCGCCAGCTGCCGGCCAATTCTTATGGCGCCCAAAAGGCCGCCGCCGAGTTGTTTCTGATCGACGCCACCCGGCGCGGGTTCATGGATGCGGTGTGCCTGCGGCTGCCAACGGTGATTGTGCGACCGGGCCGGCCGAACAAGGCGGCATCTAGCTTCTTTTCCTCCATCGTGCGCGAACCGCTGCTCGGGCTGCCGACCGACCTGCCGGTGGCGGATGATTTTCAGGTTTGGGTGTCTTCGCCGCGCAGCGCGCTGGGCTGGCTGATGCACGCCGCAACGATGGATACCGGCCCGCTCGGACTGGACCGCAGCCTGAATCCGCCAGGGATCAGCGTGACCGTGGGCGCGATTGTCGGGGCGCTGGACCAGGTGCGGCAGGGTGCCTCCACCTTGATTAACCGCGCGCCCGATCCGGCGATTGAGGCGATTGTGGCCGGCTGGCCGGCGGGGTTCGAAACCGACCGTGCGCGTGGGCTGGGCTTTGCTCCCAATGAGGATCTGGTGACATTGGTGCGCAGCTTCGTCGCCGATGATCTGGAGGCGACGCGGCTGGAACGCGGCTAGCTGCCAGCAGCCTTGCGCTGGGGGCATTTCTGTACCTCGGCTTATTGGTTCGTATTTCAGCCATTATTGAGAGATATCCGGCACAACGTCTCACGCGCCCGCAATTTCATCGGGGCAGCGTTGTTGGCGGCGGATCGTAATGGTGGCTTTGCGCAGTGCCGGCGTTCTGGGCCGGATTGGGTTGATGGTTCCCCCCCGGCTACGAAGCCTGGGGCTGGGGAACCGCGCACTGGCCGCGGACGTTGGCACCGATAGCCCGCCGCTCCGGCCGCGGCGGACGATTTCCGGTTTTGTGTTGCATGCGCCGCAGATGTTGCGGGCGCTGGTGCGCACCGATGAAATCTGGCTGTCCGTGCTGGCGGCGTTTATCGGGGTGATCGCCGGGTTCTGCGTGACCGGCATGACACTTTCGACCCAATGGGTGCATCGCATCCTGTTCCATCTTGGCCCGCATGAACGGCTGTCCGGACAAGCGGAGGTGGAGCCGTTGCGCGCCGTGCTCGGCCCGACGCTGGGCGGGTTGGCGGTGGGGTTGCTGGCCATTGCGGTGCTGAAGTGGTGGCCGCGTCGCGCGGTCGATCCGATTGAGGCCAACGCGCTCTATGGCGGGCGGATGTCATTGAATGACAGCCTGGTGGTGGTGGCGCAAACGATGCTGTCCAACTCGGTGGGCGCATCGGTGGGGTTGGAGGCCGGCTATACCCAGATCGGCGCGGCGCTGGCCTCGCGGCTCGGGCGGATGTTTCGGGTGCGGCGCAACGATTTGCGCCTGCTGGTTGGGTGTGGGGCGGCCGGAGCGATTGCCGCGGCGTTTAACGCGCCGCTGACCGGGGCGTTTTACGCCTTCGAACTGGTTATTGGCACCTACTCGCTGGCAACCCTCGCCCCGGTGGTGGTGGCGGCGATCTCCGCCGTGTCTATCGTGCGATTGCTGATCCCGGATGAATACGTGCTGGATGTGCGGGTGCCGACCGGAATTGAGCCGAGCGCCTATGCGCCGATCCTGGCGATGGGGATTATCTGCGCGCTGGGCGGGATTTTGATTATGCGCGGGGTGACGTTGACGGAATCGCTGTTCAACCGGTCCCGGGTGCCGCTTTGGTTGCGTCCGGCAATTGGCGGGTTGGTGGTGGGCGTACTGGCGCTGATGTCGCCGCAAGTGCTGTCCTCCGGGCATGCGGCGTTGCAGGTGAGCCTGGATGCGCCGTATTCGCTGAGCCACATTGCGGTGTTGATATTGCTGAAGGCGGTGGCCTCCGCCGTTTCACTGGGCTCGGGCTTTCGTGGCGGGTTGTTTTTCGCCTCGCTGTTCCTGGGGGCGTTGCTGGGCAAACTATTTGCCGCCGCCCTCGCGGCATTGACGGTAGTGCCGGCGATCCCGACCGTGGTGTGCGCGCTGGTGGGTATGAGCGCGCTGGCGGTGGCGGTGGTCGGCGGGCCGCTGACGATGGCGTTTCTGGCGCTGGAAGCCACCGGCAGCCTGCCGCTGACGGTGGCGGTGGTGGCGGCGGCGGTGATTTCGGCGCTGACCGTGCGGCGGACCTTTGGCTATTCCTTCGCTACCTGGCGCTTCCATCTGCGCGGCGAGGCCATTCGCAGCGCGGTGGATATCGGCTGGGTGCGCACCCTGACCGTGGGCCGGATGATGCGACGGGAAATCCGCACCTTGCGCGGCGATACCACCCTGGCCGCCTTCCGCCGCGATATCGCGCTGGGTGCCACCACCCGGGTGGTGGTGCTGGATGCCGAGGGCCATTACGCCGGCATTGTTCACGTGCCCGAAGCGCATGCCGCCGATACGCGTGCCAAGACGCTGCTGGACCTGCTGCACAACGAAGACGACGTGCTGCTGCCGCAAATGACGATCAAGGACGCGGTGCAGATGTTCGAGGCGGCCGAAGCGGACGCGCTGGTGGTGGTCGATGGGCCGGAGACGCGGCGGGTGATTGGTATCCTGACTGAGCAATACGCGCTACGCCGCTATTCCGAGGAACTCGACCGGCGCCGGCGCGATATTTCCGGCGAATAAGGCTGGCTATTCCGTTCCGCCAATTTGTCCGCCACACTCCCGGCAATGGACATAAATTGGGGAGCTATTGCGATGATATCCGCCCTTCCTGGCCGCTTACTGGCCGGTACCGCGCTTGCGTTCAGCCTCGCCTGCACCGCCAGCGCCGCCGATCTCCGCATTGCGGTGAGCAGTGCAGCCACTGCGCTGGACCCTGACTTTCAGAACGCGACGCCGAACATCGCGATTTCGCGCAACATGTTCGAGACATTGACCAAGATGGACGCGGACAGCCGGTTGGTGCCGGGACTGGCGCAATCCTGGCGGATGGTGAACGATACCACCTGGGAGTTTAAGCTCCGCCCGGCCAAGTTCCATGATGGCAGCACCCTGACGGCGGAGGACGTGATCTGGTCGCTCGACCGGCCGGCCACCATCACCAACAGCCCGGCGGCGTTTACCATCTTCACCAAGGCAATCATCGGCAAGAAGGTGATTGACGCCCAGACCATTCAGTTGACCACCGCAACCCCGTATCCGCTGCTGCCGACCGATCTGACGTCGATCTTTATCGTCAGCAAGGCGGCAACCGAGGGTGTGCCGTCGTCGGACTTCAACACCGGGCGCGGCATGGTCGGCACCGGGCCGTATAAGTTTGTCAGCTTTGTGCGTGATGACCGGGTGGTGGTGGCGCGCAACCCGGACTACTGGGGCGCGAAGCCGGAATGGGACAAGGTGGAAATCCGCTTCATCCCGTCTGACCCGGCGCGGCTGGCGGCGATGCTGGCCGGCGACGTGGATGCGATCGACAACGTGCCGACCACCGACATTGAAACGGTGAAGGCCGATAAACGCTTCAGCTTTGTGGCGAAGAAATCGCAGCGACTGGTGTTTTTGTTCCTCGATAGCGGGCGCGATGTGGCGCCGGGGGTGACAGATCTGGCCGGCAAGCCGCTGGACAAAAATCCGATGAAGGATGTGCGCGTGCGGCGGGCCATCAACATGGCGATCGACCGTGGCGCGATCCGCGAGCGCATCATGACCGGGCTGGCCTACCCCACCAACAACCTGGTGACGGATGCCATGCAGGGGTTTGATCCCAAGCTGGAGAAGGTGCCGTTCAACCCGACCGAGGCCAAAAAGTTGCTGGCCGATGCCGGCTACCCCAACGGCTTCGCGATGACCTTGGCATCCCCCAACAACCGGCTGATCAATGACAGCAAGGTGGCGCAGGCGGTGGCGCAGATGCTGACCCGTGTCGGCATTAAAACCCAGGTGGACGCGATGCCGTTTATGTCCATCGCCGGGCGTGGACAGAAAGGCGAGTTCGCCTTCAGCATGATGGCCTGGGGGGTGCAGACCGCCGAGGCGTCATCCCCGGTGCGGGCGCTGGTGGCCTGCGCGGATAAGGACAAAGGCTGGGGCGTGGTGAACTGGGGCAATTACTGCAACAAATCCGTCGATGCGTTGCTGACCCAGGCGGTTGCCACCATGGACGACAAAGCCCGCACGGCCTTGCTGCAACAAACCGTCGATAAAGTGATCGACGATGTGGCGCTGGTGCCGCTGTATTTTCAGGCGACAACCTGGGCTGCCAAGAAATCCGTCGGCATCGTGGCGCGGACCGATGAGGTGACGTCGGCGGAGAGTTTCAAGCCGACGAAGTAGGCGGAACGGCGCGGTTCAGTCGCTGGACCGCGCCGGCCATTCATTGACCAGCGTATAGCCGACGCCGAGTAACACCGGGCCGACGAAAATGCCCAACAGGCCGAAGGCGAGCGCGCCGCCGAGCACGCCGAGCATGGTGAGCAGATACGGCAGATCTGCGCCACGGGCGATGAAATAGGGGCGGATCAGCGAATCCGCGCCGCTGATGACGATGCCGCCCCAAAGCGCGAGAAATATCCCACCGACCATATTGCCACTGGAGAGCAGCCAGATGGCCGAGGGAATCCAGATCACCGGCGGCCCGATGGGCAGCACCGATAGCCCGCCGGCGATCACCCCGAGCAGCAACGCGCGCGGCACGCCGGCCAGCCACAGGCCGAATACCGTCAACAATCCCTGCACCACGGCGGTGCCAAGGATGCCATAGACCACGCCGCGCACGGTTGATCCGGTGACGGTTATCAGCCTTTCCGCGCGGTCACCGGCGATGCGGCGCAACAAGCCCGCGAGTTTGGCGGCCAGCACCTCACCGGACGCATAGAGGAAAAAGGCCACGATCAGCGCGAGCAGAAATTCCAGCACGCCGTTGGCAAGGCCGAACAGCAGGCGGAAGCCGAATTCGGCGGCGATGCCGAAGTAAGGGCGGAAGAAATCCACCATCACGGTCAAATCCTGCGTCCAGCTATCCCACAGGGTTTGCAGCCCAACGCCGATGACGGGGATGGTTGCCACCCAGGCCGGGGCGGGCGGCAGGCCGGCGGCCAAGGTTGCCAGCAGCACATCCTGCAGGGCCTTGACGTCGCTGCTGCCATTGGGCGCCACCATGGCGAGCGGAAAGACCACGACCACGGCGGTACCGAGCACCATCAGCGCCGCCGCCGATTTGGGGCCAAGATGCAGCCGGCCCCGCAGCGCCTGAAACGCGGGCCAGGTGGTGAAAGTGAGGATGGCCGCCCAGAGAATGGCGGAGAAAAAGGGATACAGCACCACGACGCAGCCAATGGCCACCCCGCCCAGCAGCATCGCCATCAGGATCCGTTCGGTCTGCATCCACTACCCCCGCTTCGCCGGCAGATTAGCGGCGGGCGGGCGGATCGCCAAACTTGGTGGCCGTGCTGGCACGCGGGCGCACTTGGCTGTAGGGTGCGCGGCCTTCGGAGGAGACACCCCATGCTGCGCCTGGCCGCCAACCTGTCCATGATGTTCAACGAACTGCCGTTCCTGGACCGCTTCGATGCGGCCGCCAAAGCCGGCTTCAAGGCGGTGGAGTTTCTGTTTCCCTACGATTTTCCGGCCGCCGAAATACGCAAGCGGCTGGATGGCGCCGGATTGCAGCAGGTGCTGTTCAACATGCCGCCGGGCGACTGGGCCGCTGGCGAGCGCGGCATGGCATCCCTGCCCGGCCGGGTGGACGAGTTCCGCAATAACGTCGCCATCGCGATGGACTATGCGGCCGCGCTAGACTGCAAGCTGGTGCATTGCATGGCCGGCATCCCGGCCGCCGGCACGCCGTTCGCCACTGCCGCGGCGCTGTTCGCCGCCAACCTCGCCTGGGCCGGCGAGCGCGCCAAGGCAGCAGGGCTGCGATTGGCGATTGAGCCGATTAACCATCGCGACATGCCGGGCTATCACCTGAACACCATCGCCCAGGGTGCGGCGATTGTGCAGGCGATCGGGCTCGACAAAATCGGGCTGCAATTCGACATCTATCACTGCCAGATCACCGAGGGCGATATCACCAAGCGCCTGGAGGCGGTGCTGCCGCTGGTGGCGCATATGCAAATTGCCGACGTGCCGGCGCGCAATGAGCCAGGCACCGGAGAAATCGGCTGGGCCTACGTGTTCCGCCGCATTGTTGAACTTGGCTATACCGGCTGGATTGGCTGCGAATACCGCCCGGCCGGTGACACGGTTGCCGGCCTGGCGTGGCGCCAGAGCTACGGCGTTTGATTGTCCTCCCATCGTAAGGAACGACGGAAATGAAGATCGGATTTATCGGCCTGGGCATCATGGGGCGCCCGATGGCGCTGAACCTGCGCGCCGCCGGCCATGAGCTTGTGGTGCCGGAGCGCCGCAGCCTGACCCAGGAAATGCGGGCCGCGGCCGATGTGGTGGCCGATGCCGCCGCGGTGGCGGAACGCTCGGACGTGATCATCCTGATGGTCCCGGATACCGGCGATGTGGAGCATGTGTTGTTTGGCGCGCATGGCGTGGCCGAAGGCCTGTCCAAGGGCAAGCTGGTGATCGACATGTCGTCGATTTCGCCGATTGCCACCAAGGGGTTCGCGGCGCGGATCAACAAGCTCGGCTGTTTGTATCTCGATGCGCCGGTTTCTGGTGGCGAAGTGGGGGCCAAGCAGGCCAGCCTAACGATTATGGTCGGCGGCCCGGATGAGGCATTTGCGCGCGCGCTGCCGTTGTTTGAACTGATGGGCAAAAATATCACCCATGTTGGGGCGGAAAACGGGGACGGCCAGACCTGCAAGGTGTGCAACCAGATTATCGTGGCGCTGAATATCCAGGCGGTGGGCGAGGCGCTGACCTTCGCCCGCAAAGCCGGCGCCGATCCGGCCAAGGTGCGACAGGCGCTGATGGGCGGCTTTGCCTCATCCCGCATTCTGGAAGTGCATGCCGAGCGGATGATCAACCGCACCTTCAACCCCGGCTTCCGCGTTCGCCTGCACCAGAAAGATCTCAACCTGGCGCTGACGGCGGCGCGGGAAATGGGGATGTCCCTGCCCAATACCGCCATTGCGCAGCAGATGTTCTCAGTGGTGACCGCGCATGGCGGGGCGGAACAGGACCATTCTTCGCTGGTGCAAGCGATTGAGTTAATGGCAAATTTGGAAAAGTGAAGAAATTTAAAGTGCAAATCCCGCCGTTTTCACGATCTCGGTAAACGTCTTTCGTTTCATCGGCGTGCGACCTGTGGTTAAATCATGAGACGGATTGCGTGGCTGGGACGGTGTCTCAGCTACTGCGCCTGATCAGCATAGAGCCAGCGACCTGACCCACGGTACCGATCGGGGATCTTGGGGAACGGAGGAAAGGTAGCACGATGCGCTTTACCGAAATCGGCCAGCAATTGCGGGCGTACCGACTGGAGTCCGGTTTGCGGGCGGAGGAAATCGCCGCCCGCCTCGGGGTTTCCCGTGCGGCCTTGTACCGATACGAAAAAGGCGAGGTGATCAAGCTCGACACCATTCAGCGCCTGGCCGAATTGTTGAAGATATCGCCGCTTTCGCTCCTGGGCATCGGGGTTGAGTATTACAATCGTCCGGTCGGCTATCTCGAACGGGCCCGGCAGGCGGAGGAAACCGCCGAGCAGATTCTGATGCTGACCGGGCCGACGGCATATGTGACCACGACGGACAGTTACGATCATGCGTTGTCGGCAAGTTTTGAGGATGCGGCCGAGTTGGCGGGCGGCGACCGATTAGCGGCCCGTGCGGCGGCGGAGCAGATTTTGGGCATTCTGGCGGCGCGCAAACGCGCCTACGGGCTGCGCAAGCCGAACATTATCGCCATGGTGACCGCCAATCGGCTGCGCGCCTTCCTCGAACAGGGGGTTGCCGGCGGGATTGCGTTGCCGGACCGGACCCGGCGCATGTGCCGCGAGGTTGCGGCGGTGGAAGCCGAGCATATCGCGCAGATGATGGACGCCGAGCCGATGGGGTTACAATTCGGTCTGCTGCCCCAGAGCACCCCCTCCGGCGCGTTCAAGATTATCCGCGCCCGCGATCGGGCGACGCTGATGGTGAACCCATTCCCCACCGATACCCATCCGTCCGCGGCACCTGGAGTGGCGATGATCACCGCGGCTGACGAGGCGATTGCGGCGCATCAGCGCGTAGCCGAGAGCTTTTGGCGCACGGCGATAAAGGGCAGCGCGGCGGCGGCGGCGGTGCGGCAGATTATTGCCGAGCGGCGGCCGACCTAAGCGGCCCCATTTGGGTGGGCTGGGCAGCCCGCACGGCCCGCTCTATCCTCCCCCCGTGTTAATCCGGGAGGATCCATGACCGAGCGCCTGTTTCTCGACCAACCCGAGCTTGCCAGCACAACGGCGACGGTGATTGCCGCCGATGTGCAGGGTGTTGTGCTGGATCGCACCAATTTCTATGCGCGCTCGGGCGGTCAACCCGGGGATTTCGGCAACCTGAGCTGGGATGGCGGCAGCATTGCCGTGATCGACACCATTAAGGGCGAAGGTGAGACCATTGTGCATCTAACCGCGCCGGATCAGGCGCTGCCGCCGGTTGGCACGACCGTGACCACGGCGGTGGACTGGGCACGGCGCACCCGCTTGATGCGGATGCATAGTGCGCTGCATTTGCTGTGCGTGGTGCTGCCGGGTGCCGGGGTGACGGGCGGGTCCATCGGGGCTGACAAATCCCGGCTGGATTTCGATTTGCCGGAATCGCCGCCGAAAGACCTGGTGGAAGCCGGGCTCAATGCCCTGGTTGCGGCCGATCATCCGATCAGCGCCTCTTGGGTCGATGAGGCCATTTTGGACAGCAATCCGGATATGGTGCGCACGCTTTCAGTAAAGCCGCCGCGCGGCAGCGGGCGCATCCGGCTGGTACGGATCGGCGCGGCGGACGCAGCACCGGTGGATTTGCAACCCTGCGGCGGCACCCATGTGGCCCGCACCGGGCTGATTGGCCTGCTGGTGGTTGGCAAGATCGAGAACAAGGGCAAGCAGAACCGGCGGATTACCCTGTCGCTGGCCGATTAATCAAAAAAACAAGAGGATACAGACCATTGTCGCAGCATCCGCTGGTGTCCACCGCATGGCTCGCCGAACATCTCGGGGACGCCGATCTGGTGATCTTCGACACAACCAAATATCTGCCGAACGAGCCGAAGGACGGGCGGGCCGAATATGCGTTGGCGCATATCCCTGGAGCGCGGTTCTTTGACATTGATGACATCGCCGACCCGGACACAGATCTGCCACATATGGTGCCGACGCCGGGGCT
>Ga0007801_10000504_pt1 | contig 12836 bp, 15 predicted proteins | sample CryBogmetaGMA2M_FD_60372 | JGI IMG/M metagenome (GOLD analysis project Ga0007801, IMG submission 60372) | Freshwater microbial communities from Crystal Bog, Wisconsin, USA - MA2M | ecosystem: Environmental > Aquatic > Freshwater > Lake | place: Crystal Bog, Wisconsin, USA | collected 2009-07-06
ATATTGCTCGTAAATATTTTCCAGAACTGGAGGGATGCCAGCTGACAGGTCATTGTTAAGCAAGATCGAGCATGGGTCAAAATCCTTTAAACCCAAACGTTGCTTCTTTAAACCCAAGCGCGATAAAGGCTCCATCAACAGACGATTGCCATCTGGCAACTCAATCCATGTTGGCTTTTTAATTTCTTCGGAAAAAGTTCCGAGACGAACATTTAAGCCTGCTTGTCGCAAGATAGAAGATAGGCGAGCAATATTTTGCAAGTAAAAAGTATTGCGGGTATGTTTCTCAGGAATAAGTAATAGATTTTTTGCTTCTGGGCAGATTTTTTCAATTGCTGCCATTGCCGCTTGAACAGCTAGGGGCAACATCTGTGGAGAAAGATTATTAAAGCCACCAGGGAATAAATTAGTATCGACTGGAGCCAGCTTAAAGCCAGAATTGCGCAAATCGACAGAACAATAAAAAGGTGGGGTGTGCTCTTGCCACTCCAGCCTGAACCAACGTTCAATCGTTGGCGTTGCTTCTAGTACCTTTGACTCTAATTCGAGCAAAGGGCCGCTTAGTGCAGTGATGAGATGTGGAACCATTCCACCATTGTAAGATTATTAAAAGAAAGACGCGGGATCCGAGGATCCCGCGCTTAAAACTGGGCAGTAAGAACCGCCCAGTGAGGGGTAAATCTACAAATTAAGACTCGTAAGCAGTCTCACCGTGTGAGCTGATGTCCAAGCCTTCGCGCTCTTCTTCTTCCTTAACGCGCAAACCAATCACGATATCGATCAATTTGAAGGCTACGAAAGAAACCACGCCAGACCAAATTAGAGTAGTAATTACGCCTTGAGCTTGAATCCACAATTGGCTAGCAATGGAGTAGTCAGGAGCAACAGCGTTAGCCACATAATCCCAAATACCAGAGCCACCCAATGCAGGATCAGCAAATACACCGGTCAACAATGCACCAGTAATACCGCCTACGCCGTGAACACCAAATACGTCCAAGCTGTCGTCTGAACCCAAGATTTTCTTGAGACCAGTTACACCCCAGAGGCAAACTACACCAGCGATCAAACCAATGATGATAGAACCCATTGGTCCTGCAAATCCAGCTGCAGGAGTAATTGCAACTAAACCTGCTACGCAACCAGAAGCAGCGCCCAACATAGATGGCTTACCTTTGAGAACCCACTCAGCAACTGACCAGCCTAATACAGCGGCAGCGGTAGCTAAATAAGTATTCACGAATGCCAAACCAGCAGTACCGTTAGCTTCAAGTGCTGAACCAGCATTGAAACCAAACCAGCCGAACCACAAGAGAGCAGCACCAGTCATTACGTAAACCAAGTTATGTGGCTTCATTGCTTCTTTGCCATAACCCAAACGCTTACCGATAACAAAGGAACCAACTAAACCAGCGATCGCAGCATTGATGTGGACCACAGTACCGCCAGCAAAGTCGAGAACACCTTTTTGCCACAACCAACCAGCGCGAGCAGTAATTGCTTCGAGTGATGCAGCATCTTTGATGTCATCTGGACCAGGCCAGAACCAAACCATGTGAGCGATCGGCAAGTAGCTAAATGTGAACCAAATAACCATAAATACCAAAATTGCGGAGAACTTAGCGCGCTCAGCAAAAGAGCCAATGATCAAGCAGCAAGTAATGGTTGCGAACACTGCCTGGAAAGCCATAAATACAAACTCAGGAATTACAACACCTTTACTGAATGTTGCCGCCACTGATTCTGGATTCATGCCAGCCAAGAACAGACGATCTAGTCCACCAACGAATGCTCCACCTTCCGTGAATGCAAAGCTGTAGCCATAAATAGCCCACAGCACCGTAATCAAAGAAAAGACCATGAAGCATTGCATGCAGATAGACAAGATATTTTTACTACGTGTTAAACCGCCGTAGAACAAAGCCAAGCCAGGAAGTGTCATTAACAGCACCAATGCTGTACAAACCATCATCCAAGCGATATCTGCTTTATTACACTTTTCGGAACATAAAACTGCAGCAGGGGCTTCAGCAGCAGGGGCTTCAGCAGCCGGAGCTGTTACAGCAGGTTTTTTTACTTCATCAGCAAAAGCTGGTGAAGTCACCATTACACCGGTTGCGCCAATAGCCAAGGCCATAGCACCACCAGCAACGAGTCGTTTCATCCAAGTTAACATTTTGAACCTCTCTTTAAAGTGCTGACGCACCGGTTTCACCGGTACGAATACGAATGACGTGCTCAACTGGCGAAACAAAAATCTTGCCATCACCAATCTTGCCTGTACGTGCAGATTTCTCAATTGCTTCAATCGCACGCTCCAAGATGCCATCTTCAACAGCAGCTTCAATTTTTACTTTGGGTAAAAAATCAACAACATACTCAGCACCGCGATATAACTCGGTGTGACCCTTTTGACGACCAAAGCCTTTAACCTCGGTGACGGTAATGCCCGAAACTCCCACTTCTGAGAGAGCTTCGCGCACTTCGTCAAGCTTAAAAGGCTTGATGATTGCGGTAATTAATTTCATAGGTTTCTCCGTTTAGAGGAAATTATTAAAATACTTTGGTTAGAGAAACTACAGCACCTGGACGACCAGCTGATCCATTAGCAGCACCATTTGTTCCAGTAAATGTATTCCACCAAACTGGATTAGCATTGGTACTTACGTAAGCCGCGGAAAGAGACAAACCTCCACCGAAGTCTTTTGTAGCGCCGAGCTTAAAGTCGGTATAGCTAATGTTATTAGCTGTTTGGTAAACACCGCCAGAGTTTCCTGGTTGACCAGCAACGTATTGATAACCAATATGGCCATTTAAAGTAATACCCCAAATGCCGGTGTCATAGTTAGCAGTTAAATCTGGGTAAAACGATCCAGTACTTTTTGGAATGCCGAAAATATTGGTCAACGCATAGTTCACTTTTACAAAACCAGTCACTGGGCCAAAAGTAAAGTTTTGGGCAGCATACAACTCAGTTGTATTTGGGTTCAACATAGCACCGTTGTAGTTACCGCCACTTTGTGGATAGAAGTATTGCAAAACACCGAAGTCAGATGCAAATCCTTCACCAATCAATTCTTTCTTGAAACCACCGTAGAAATCCATCTCAATAGGAGCTCTAGTTTGATTGTTGGTCGCATTAGAAACCCAGTTAATAGAGCTATTCCAGTTACCAATGTAGAAACCACTTTCATGGGCGTAATCAAAACCACCTTGTACTGCAGGTTGGTAATTTGATTGAGTGATACCACGGTAGCGGTAATCATTAGTTACGGTCACGTTCGCTGTAACTGGGCTTGGCTCAGGCGCAGCAGCTGGCTCATCAGCAGCGTATGCAGATTGCATCGCTACGCCGCTCAATAAAGCTACAGCAGCAGCTGAGAGGGCCTTCTTGTGCAAAGTTTTCATGTGTTACTCCTTACTGTTTGTAATCAAAAATGGGTTAAATGCCTAATGCATGGAGTGATCATGAGGCGTGGCCCACTTTGGGCTTTGACCTCATTCCCCTTATTAATGCGAACGCACCTAATTGGTGCTAAAGATTGCACCACAGCAGTGAAAAACAAGGGTTTTTGACGAATTTCAGCGTTTTTGCCTCTTTTTGGCCACTCAACATAAAATATCAATGTGTATCTTTTCTGCAACTCTCACTAGAACTGCGAACCTAAGTCATGCAAAAACCCGGCGAAATCCTCGAACAAATTCAACGTATTGCTAGTGATATGCAAAACAAGGTAGGCGATGCAATTCGCAATTCACCAGCGCAAGAGATTGAAAAGAATGTGCGCGCAATGATGAACCAAGGATTTCAGAAAATGGACTTGGTCACTCGCGAAGAGTTTGAACTTCAGACCAAGGTGCTAGCAAAAACAAGAGAGAAATTAGAAGCGCTCGAAGCTAAAGTAGCTGCCCTAGAAAAATTATAGTAATTTTCTAATTTCTATTCAGGAGAAAAATCGCTAAAGAAGTTTTCATAAGCCTCTTTAGATAAAAAAGTTTTTACATCACCTTCATTTGCATTCGCATTTGCACTCGCATGCAAAGTCGATATTTGATAAATCCATACGTCGCCATCGGGTGAGGCACGATTTATCCAGCGAACTCGCATCCATTGAGATGCATTTCCACTTGATTTCAAAGTAATGAAGTAGTCCTTACTTGGAAGACGTTGCCGCTTGCCGACTTGATATGTTGTGTCGATCGATTCTACAGTTCCCCCTGACGCTTTTGCTCGATCTAATAAGTTACTTTGTAATTGCTCCATCAAGCTAGGCGCCAAGAATGTCTGTTGCGGCTGTAATTGAATGGTACTAATGGAGTAAATATCATCATCAATTTTTACTGCCTCTAGAGTTTGAGAAAATTCCTGCCCTTGATAAGGAATTTTGCGCTCTAACTTCTCAGGCTTACCCGGAAATAATGCGGTGTATCTCTCTTGGGGCGATTGAACCGTCCGCCAATCCAACTGAGGACTGCAGCCAAGCAATAAAAGAAATGTTGCTAATACAAATACTGCTGAAATACTTCTAAACAACTCCAGCTCCATGCGCTTGTTGATCTGCGTGATAGCTTGAACGAACCATTGCACCTACTGCGGCATGTGAGAAGCCCATGGCATAGGCTTTTTCTTCAAACATCTTAAAAACATCAGGATGCACATAGCGCCGGACTGGCAAATGATGTCCGGAAGGCGCTAGATACTGACCAATAGTCAACATGTCAATATTGTGTTCGCGCATATCACGCATGACCTCAAGAATCTCTTCGTCAGTTTCACCAAGCCCAACCATCAAACCACTTTTAGTTGGGATATGTGGGAAGCGCTCTTTAAAATCTTTTAACAATTTCAAAGAATGCATATAGTCTGCGCCTGGTCGAGCCTCTTTATACAAACGAGGCACTGTCTCTAGGTTGTGATTCATGACATCTGGCAAACCCTGTGGAGCATACTCAGCAAAAATATCTAAAGCTTTATCTAAACGACCACGGAAATCCGGCACCAACACTTCGATGCGTGTATTAGGAGATGAGGTTCGGGATTGAGAAATACAATCTACATAATGCATTGCACCACCATCTCGCAAATCATCACGATCTACACTGGTAATCACAACATAATTCAATTTAAGCGCTGCAATAGTGCGAGCTAAGTTAGCAGGCTCTTTTGTATCAAGCGGATCTGGCCTGCCATGACCAACGTCACAAAATGGGCAACGTCGGGTGCACTTATCACCCATAATCATGAAGGTGGCCGTGCCTTTGCCAAAACATTCACCAATATTAGGGCAACTGGCCTCCTCACACACGGTAACCAAATCGTTCTCACGCAAAATCTTTTTGATCTCCGCAAACCGCGAATTGCCGGAAGCGGCTTTTACACGAATCCAGTCAGGCTTTTTTAGCACCTCTTCCAGAGGAACAATTTTGATTGGAATACGCGCAGTCTTCTCGCCAGATTTTTGCTTACGAGTTGCGTCGTAATTGAGGTCTTGGCGTGCCTCGATAGGTGTCTTTGTTTCGGTCTTATTGATAGTCATGATGGCATCAGTTGCTTTTGTAGGTGCTCCAAAAGCCTTTGGCTAATAGTGTCTATATTGTCCTTGATCCCAAGAGTTTGCATATCAACTGTTTTTAAGCCCTCATAGCCACAAGGGTGGATACGCTTAAAGGCTTCTAAATCAGTCGCCACATTTAGCGCTAGACCATGATACGAGCAACTTTTAGAGACTTTAAGACCCAATGCCGCGACTTTTGCGCCAACCCACTCCAATGGTATTCCAGCCTGATCAGATACATAAATACCAGGGGCTCCAGCATGCCTTTCCGCTTTAATCCCAAAATCTGCCAAGGTATCAATCACGGCCTGCTCTATACGGGAGACTAACTCTTTTACAAAAATTCCCAAGCGTTTGAGATCAAGCAATAGATAAACCACAATCTGGCCGGGCCCATGATAAGTAATCTCACCACCTCGATCAACCTGAACTAATGGAATTTGCGCACTAGGAGAGTGCAAATTTCCAGCATCCCCAGCAAGGCCCAAAGTAAATACAGGCGGATGTTCTAAGACCCAAATCTCATCAGCAGTGGCTGCAGTCCGCTCCTTGGTAAATAAGCGCATTGCCTCATAGGTAGTGGCGTAATCTGCCAAACCCAGATGTTTTACTAGAGCAGCCATCAAGTGAAATTAAAGAACAATGCTAACCAAAGGGTGAGTGGATAGTGTTCGATACAACTCATCTAACTGCTCACGACTGGTAGCGGTAATTGGCAAAGTAATACCTAAATAATTGCCATCCTTTGAAGGGCGTTGCTCAACCTTGCTTTCATCAAATGTAGGATCAAATTGCTTAGCGATATGCACTATTGCAGGCAGATATTCTGGATTTGCTTTGCCCATCACCTTGATCGGAAATAAGGATGGATATTCAATTAGTGATTTTTCTTCGGTCATGTTTTTAACTCTCTAGATTAATGATTTGCGATAGTCTGGCATACCCAACCAAGCGCTGGTAATGATGTTCCGAATGCAATGTAATCTGCGATGAAAGAAATGATCGGCTCCAGGAACTACTTGAACGGTGAGCTCTTGGGGACGCGCCCAATCGAGAACATCAATCAGTGGGATAGTTTCATCTAGCTCGCCATGAATCAAAATCGTATCTGCAGGAACATTTGCGAGTGTCCACTTTCCAGCTGCACTACCCACCATGACTAGGCGCTCTGCTGGGCGACCTAGCTCAGCCATTCGTTGCACCAAATGACTGCCAACAAAACTACCAAAAGAAAATCCTGAGACAACTAAAGGCAAGCTGTTGGCGCTTGAAGCCCATGAATGACTAGCCGTCGCCTCAAACTGACCCCAACTAGAAGGGGTACGCATCCAGTCAGTTACATGAAGTAAATCATCTAGCTCGCCGATACCATCATCATGCACACCTGCAGTACCCCCCACTCCGCGAAAATTTGGCCGAACGCTGACATAACCCAACTGATTAAAAGCGCGTGCCATAGTTTGCGCAACTTTGTTATCCATCGTTCCACCCATTAGCGGGTGGGGATGAGCAACTAAGGCTAATCCACGCACAGAAAATGTTAGATCATTTTTTAATTCATCAGGAAGGTCAATGGACATTTCCATCACACCAACGATACCTTCAATATGAATTACTTTTGTACGGCTATTCATGGAAAAACTTTCAACGATAATGGTGACTAAAATAAACTACCAAGACAAATCGCTAAACCAACTGCAGGCGCTCAACAGGTCGGCCTGAGATTAAATGCGATTGAATAATTTCTTCCACGTCATCAGTATCCACCATGGTGTACCAGGTGCCAGATGGATATACGACCATTACCGGACCATCAGCACAGCGATCTAAGCATCCCGCTTTGTTTACGCGTATCTTTCCAGGGCCAGATAGTCCAAGCTCTTTCACTCGTTTTTTTGCATAGTCAAAGAGAGCAAACGCATTATGGCGGTCACAACAATCTTCACCATTGCTACGCTGGTTTAAACAAAAAAATAGGTGTTGTGAAAAACTCATAAAAATAATATTAATTAATGCTGCGATTTAAATTCAGTAAGGTGACGAATCATCCAAACAAGGGCTATAGGTAACCATACCACCGAAACCCATTGCATTAATTCATTAAAGTGTAATAACCGCCCCTGATGCCAATGCCGTAGCGTCAATAAGAAGTAAGGATTATCAGGCAAGATGTTAATGGCGATAGTCGCACTCACAAGGCAAATTAAAGCGAGCCAAAATTTAGTCAATCGGTCAAATCTCAATGCCCAACGCAATAAGGTAGAAGCCAAAACCATCCCCCAAAGAGCACCAGCCGTAAACCAGATAAAACTGAACTCCGCCCCAAATTGCAAAGCAGTAAACAGCGTTTTAATACCCACAGTAAAGAGAAGCAGTCCATTGAGGATGCGCCACTGCGGCGCCTTTGGTCTTAAACCAAGGGATAGCAATAAAGCGACACCCAACCAACACAAGGCAGTAATTAGCGTTTCTTGGGCAACATGATTAATCACCATGGTTCCCCAATCTACCGAGCCAAAAATGGCATGACCCCAAACACCAGTCCCTAGCCAAGAACTTTGTGGGTAAATCTGCGACCAAGGGAATAATAAAAAAAGAGCGCAAGCCCCCCAACGAAGCCCAAACCACTGATCAAAACGTCGCCGTATAGCGCTGCCTGATAACCATTGAGGACCAAGTGGAATCGCTAATAAACCCCCTAACAAGCCGCCGAACACATTTGCCCACCAATCCATTTGACTTGGTATACGAGTAGGCAACCAGGACTGTAGAGATTCAACACTAAATGCTAAAACTGCACTCAGAGTCAGGGCCATAGACAAGGCTACAAAATTACGCCAACGCGGGTAGGCAGCAAAAACCAGCAAAAATCCAAAAGGAATATAGGCCAAAATATTCACAGCAACATCAAATAGCGTAATAAAACGAGGTAAAGGCGCATCTACCCAAGCCCATGGGGTAACTCCGTTCCGGAAGTCAAAATCAAATGGATTTAGACTCACATAGACGATAAGCAAGGCATAACTTACACTCATCACCCTGGCCAGAGGCATAGCCTGGAGAGGCCATACAAATTTTTTGGGGCGTTGTTCTTTTTGATGCATTCCACAATTCTAGGTCAGACCTTTCTACAATGGCGAAATGACTGCTAATTGCATCCTTGAGCGCGTAAGCGAAACTAGGTCAACTAATGATGATCTTTTGGAACGTTGGCGTGCTGGCCAATTAATCGATCCAGTAGCCCGAATTGCCCACAAGCAAACCGCTGGCAAAGGGAGGGCTGGTCGCACATGGTTAGCAAACCCGGAAGATTCCATTTGCTTTTCACTTGCTTACCCCTTTAAAAGAACTCCAGCGGAGTTGACTGGACTTAGTCTTTTAGTAGGACTTGCGGTCATTTCTGGCATTGCGCAAGCATGCGAACTCAGTGAAGACGACCTTTATCATGCAGGCCTACGCCTTAAGTGGCCAAATGATCTACTGCTAAACAACACCAAACTTGGGGGGATTTTGATTGAAGGCGGTCTAGCAAAGCCTAGTGAACCCACTTGGATGATTATTGGTGTTGGCCTGAATTTGAAAAATGCTCAATCTCTTGAAGCGAGTCTTCAGGTAGGGCAAAAAGTGGGAAGTATCGATCAAATACTTGACCCATCCAAAAAACTTCCCGATACAGAATATTTATGGCTAAAGCTGCTTGGCTCTTTTGAAAATTACTTCCAAAGTTTTGACCAAAAAGGTTTTGAGTTTTATCAAGGGCAATGGGATAAATGGGATGCCTATCCAAACCAGGCAGTATCTATTTCTTGCGCAGGCAAAGAGTCGACTTATGGAGTCGCAAAAGGAGTAGATAAAACAGGCGCACTCCTACTGCAACAAGACAATAAAATGATTGCCATCCATGCAGGAGATGTTTCTTTGCGAGCGCTATCATGAGCTTGTATTTACTATTCGATGTTGGTAATACTCGTCTGAAATGGGCTGCTGTTGAATCTATTCAGAAACCATCAGAGCGACAAAAAAAGTTATGGGCTTACTCCGGCTCAATCAATAGTAAATCCCTAGCATCCCCAGAGATCAGGGCAGAATTGTCAGATTACATTTCTAAAACACTACCCAAGCCAGATGCCATCGGCTTTAGTTGCGTTGCAGGACAAAATGCAATTGAAAATTTGAAATCACTCTTTCCCCAATGGCATGATATTGACTGGAAAGAAATTACAGGCGCCAGTCTCTTTAAGGGTATGCGCACCTTATATCAAGACCCCAGCAAACTTGGCGCCGATCGATGGGCTGCTCTTATTGGGGCACGGGCTTTATCGAGCGTTAACACCTTGGTCGTTAATGCAGGCACAGCAACAACCATTGACCTGCTAGGCTCTAACGGTCTGCATTACGGTGGCTGGATTTTGCCCGGCCTAGGAATGATGCAAAGCAGTCTTGAAAGCAACACAGCTCAATTACCGCATGTGCATCGCGAAGAGCATCAAGGCTTTGCCACTAATACTAACAACGCCATCATAGGCGGATGCGATGCTGCTCAAATCGGCGCAATTCAATATGGTATTCAGATGGCAAAGGAAATGAATTGCCCGATTGAGAGAGTCTGGATAGATGGTGGTAATGCAAAAATTTTAGTCAATGAAATCAGTAAGCTAAAGCTTCCGACCTCTTTGATGACAGAGCCCATTGATGGCCTAGTCTTGCGTGGCATTTGGTCGTGGTTGTTACAGAACCTTTAAGAGCGGATCTTGCCTAGCAAGCTTGTGGTGGAACGTTCATAAAGAAATGGAATCGCAACCGCTGTTCCACCCCAACTTTTGACTAAATGCGTTTCTGCCAAGGTATCGATTTCGTAATCACCACCTTTGACATAGATATCGGGGCGAATTTTGTTAATCAGCTCTACTGGTGTTTGCTCAACAAATAAAATCGTCATATCTACGCTTTCAAGCGCGGCCAATAAAGCCTGACGATCAGCTTCGGTATTGATAGGCCTATCATCTCCTTTGCCCAGCATTTTTACTGAGGCATCAGAGTTCACCCCAACCACCAAGCTGGCACCTAAAGCTTTGGCTTGAGCTAAATAACTGGCATGCCCACGATGGAGAATGTCAAACACCCCATTAGTAAAAACCAATGGTCTAGGAAGCTTTGCTATTTGATTGGCAAGCTGATCTAAGGGGCATACCTTAGACTCAAAAGAAGGTGGCGGCAAAGAGCTCATCACTCAATATTAATGGCATTAGTAAACGCTCTGCGATATTAGTCAGAATGTCTTAGACTGGAGGGCTACAAATACAACAAAGAAGGCGCTATATGCACCGCTTAGTAACAGCCTGGCTTATTGCCCTTATCTCCCTAGTGGCCACACCTAGCGCCAACGCCGCAGCCAACTGCAGCCCGCTTTTGTCACATACTTTCCCGCGCCTGCAGGACGAAACTCCACAAAACCTCTGTCAATACCAGGGAAAGGTGATTCTCGTTGTCAATACCGCCAGCTTTTGTGGATTTACCAGCCAATATGAAGGGCTAGAGAAAATTTACGCCAAATATAAAGATCAAGGTTTTGTTGTCCTGGGCTTTCCATCCAATGACTTTGGAAAGCAAGAGCCTGGAAGCAATAAAGAAATTGCCGACTTTTGCAAAAATACCTATGACGTCAAATTTCCGATGTTTGCGAAAAGCTCGGTCTCGGGATCCAATCCCAACGCACTATTTAAAATGTTAATTGCGAAAACTGGCACTACTCCAAAGTGGAATTTCTATAAATACTTAATTGATCGTAATGGTAATGTCATTGATTCTTTTGGAAGCGTTACTAAGCCGACGAGCAGCAGCATTACGTCTGAAATTGAAAAGCTCTTAGGAGAAAAACCGCAGTGAGCAAAAAACGTATTGCCATTATTGGCGCAGGCATCTCGGGCCTTGGCTGTGCATATGCCTTAAGACAACATCCTGAGTTTGAGCTGACTGTCTATGAAGCTGGTGATCATATAGGCGGTCACAGCAATACGGTCGATTTCACTTGCGAAGTGAATGGAGAATTAATTACTCACGGCGTTGATACTGGATTCTTGGTTTTCAATCGCAAAACGTATCCGCGCTTAGTCCGACTCTTTGAAGAAATTCAAGCGCCGATATCGCCCTCAGAGATGTCTTTTTCTGTCTCAATCGATGCCCCTGAAAAATCAGCATCACATGCAAAAATTGAATGGGCAGGTAATGACATTAATTCCTTTTTTGGTCAAAGATCTAATTTGCTATCTCTATCTTTTTGGAGAATGGCTTATGACATTCTGCGCTTTAATCGCATGGCAACCAAGTTGGCGATTGCGCAAATTGAAGCAGGTCATCAATACAAGGAGCCCGATGAAGCGATTGCTAAATTCTTAGACCGCAATCACTTTAGTCAGAGCTTTAGAGAAAATTATTTCTTGCCAATGATTGGCGCTATCTGGTCTTGCTCGGTAGAGCAAATGTTGGAGTTTCCCATACAAACAATGGTTCGTTTTTGCCACAACCATGGGCTCCTACAAATTCAAAATCGCCCCCAGTGGCTGACTGTTAAAGGTGGCTCTCGAGAATATGTCAAACGCATCGTCAGTGCCCTAGAACATCAAGGCATCAATATTCGACGTGAAGGTGTTCTCCGGGTTAACACAACCCACAACGATGCAAATCAAGTTGAAGTCATTAGTATGTCTGGCTCTGCGATGTTTGATCAAGTTGTCATGGCTTGTCACAGCGATCAAACATTAGACTTAGTTCACGGCATCAATCAACAGGCTAGAAATATTCTGGCAGCGATCCCATATCAAAAAAATCGGGCTATTTTGCACACAGATACTCACTTCCTGCCTACAGAGAAGCGTTGTTGGGCCGCATGGAATTACACCGCTAAATCTGGTGCAAAACTTTCTTCAAAGCAACACGTCAGCGTGAACTATTTAATCAATCGTTTGCAACCACTGCCCCAAAAGCTACAAAGCACACAAATCATCGTTAGTCTTAACCCTTCTACAGAGCCTGATCCAAACCTGATTCATCAAGAAATTCATTACTCACATCCAGTATTTGATATGGGCGCTATTCAAGCTCAAAAAGAGCTGCCATTAATTCAAGGTTCATCCTCTATCTGGTACTGCGGTGCCTGGACAGGCTTTGGTTTCCATGAGGACGGATTACGTTCAGGTGAACTAGTAGCAGAAGCGCTGATAGAAAGCGTCCGCTCCCCACTGAAATCCCGCCCCATACAAGATGCCCAATAAATGAATCAAC
>Ga0007801_10000505_pt1 | contig 12806 bp, 12 predicted proteins | sample CryBogmetaGMA2M_FD_60372 | JGI IMG/M metagenome (GOLD analysis project Ga0007801, IMG submission 60372) | Freshwater microbial communities from Crystal Bog, Wisconsin, USA - MA2M | ecosystem: Environmental > Aquatic > Freshwater > Lake | place: Crystal Bog, Wisconsin, USA | collected 2009-07-06
ATAGAAGGCCGCGTAGAAGGCGAAGCTGTCATGTTATTGCGCCTATTGGATCGTAAATTCCACCCTCTGCCTGAATCTGCCCGGCAGCGCATCGCTGCCGCCGATGCCGAAACACTGCTGGTTTGGGGCGAGCGCGTCCTAGATGCCAACAGCTTGGATGAGGTTTGGGGGCATTGAGGCTTTTTCTCTTTGACAGGGCGAAGGTACCGAAGCGCGACGGGGTTTGCAACCCCGTCGCTAACGTTTTGTGCAAGGCCACGGCATCCGGCATGGCACAAAACGTTTCGGACGGGATGAAATATCCCGCCGGCTTTAGCTCAAGGGCGCACTAAGGGCCTATTGCGCCCTTGTGGGCCGAAAGACTATACGTGTTTGCCAATGCCACAGACAGACTCGCCGTCGGTGACCTGAATGTCTGCGAAACCCGATTCGGGTCCGGCTTTTAATGCTAAACTTCACGCTTACTAGAAATAGAAACCCACCTCACACAATTAGTCGAACACACACCCTATGGAACCGGAAATTACACCCAAAAGCACCAAAAATGAAATTCTCGATGCTTACCATGCCGTCTTGAAAAAGATGGAGGAACAGAAACAGGCCAGCCGTCGAGAGGAGAAAACGCGAGTGGAGAAAAGGGAAATCGTCGCCGAAGCGCATGGCAACACGATGGAAGGCATCGTCAAAAGCCTAGCCGAATTGAAACTTGCCATTGGCAAGTCCCTGGATGAATTGGAAAGCCAATTGTTGGCCGAGGCTAGGCGTTTGGGAGTGATGCGGCAGGCATTTGAAATCGAAAACAAGAATCTTGAAGAAATCCACCAGATTCAGGCGGAAGCCAATAGCCTGTCAGCACTCATCGAGGCGCAGAAAGTCAAGAAGCGTGAATTCGAGGCGGATGTCGAAACAAAAGCCGCCGCCTTCGAAATAGAGATGACGCAAAAAAGGCAGCAATGGAAAAAGGAGCAGGAAGAATTCGAGCGCACCCGCAAGGAGCGGGATGATCAGGCCAAGAAAGAACGCGCACGGGAGGAAGAAGAATATGCCTACGGCATAAAATTGACGCGCAAGAAAGACGAAGACGATTACGCCAGCCGCAAAAACACCCAGGAAAAGGCATTGGAGGAGAAACGAACTAGCCTGGAAAAATCCTGGTCGGAAAGGGAAGGTGCCTTGGCGGTGCGCGAGCAGGAGTTAGCCAACTTGCGCAGCCGCGCGGAGGCTTTTCCCGTCGAATTGGAAAAAGCGGCCAAAGAAGCGGAAGCTAGGATTGCCGCGAAGCTTAAAACCGAATATCAATTTGAAAAGCAAATACTTGCCAAGGATTCCGAGGGGTCTTACAAGCTCAAAGATCAAATGATTGCATCGCTTGAAGCCAAAATACAAAACCAAGAAGAACTCATCCGCCAGCTTTCACGCAAAGCCGACGAGGCAGGCTTGTCGGTTCAGAACATCGCCCTGAAAGCTCTCGACTCGGGAGTCACGAGACGGCCCACTGCGGATGTTCGTGGCGACGAAACGTAAGGACGCGAAGGATGCGTCTGTTTGCTCGTTCCCAAGCTCCTGCTTCACTACCATTGAGTTAGCGGCTCATCATGATGTGGGAACGGACTTTAGCCCGCGATTAGACACCCATCGCGGCCTAAAGGCCCACTCCTACGGGGCTTAACTTAATGGCAGTGAAGCTCCTACTTAGGAATGGGGTTTTTGGAAGGTCCAGCTACCCGAAGAATGGCCAAGCAGGAGCTTGCAAGAAAAGGTTCCCAAGCCGGACCTCTCGTCGTTATACACAAGTGTTGGGGGTCCGTCTTTTCGCCATGGATGCCGAAATCCAGCGTCCAAGGATGGCAAGCTGTGGGACACAACAGATGCCCTAGAATCCACGGACGGGAAACTACGGGTTGGCTAGCGCCGCAAGGGCGGAACCATGGACGGGTTCCGCCGAATGTTTGGGTCAGTCGCCAGCATTCGGCGGATCACATCCCTGTATCCGCCCTACAGATCATCTGTCGGATGGCCATGGCCTGGATATCGGCATCCATGCCGATATGACGGTGTTTTCCAGCTAGTCGGCACTTGTGTATAACGACGAGAGCCGGGGCTTGGGAACCAGCCAAACAAGCTGTATTGCGTATCTTAATGTTACAGCGTTTTCATGTTTAAAAACTAATTAAAAATGAATATTCAAACTATCTCTGATTGACAAAATATCTAGCACAACCCTATGCGCGAACAAGTAACTTGTGAGGTTGAAAACGCTGTATGTCATCATTAGCTAAACATCGGTATTCGGCAGAAGAGTATCTCGTCATCGACAACGAAGCGGATTACAAAAGCGAATATGTGGCCGGTGAAATATTCGCAATGGGCGGCGCGTCGCCTAAGCATGTGTTGATTGCGGGCAATATTGCTGGCGAGTTGCGCAACCGGCTGCGGGATACAAACTGCCAGGTGTATTCGGCAGATTTGCGCATCCAGGCTGACGTGGACAATGTTTACTATTATCCTGATGTGGTCGTGGTGTGCGGTCGCCCCGAGTATAGGGACAGTCGGCGCGATACCGTGACCAATCCGCTGGTGATTGTCGAGGTGTTGTCCCCGGCTACCCGGAATTATGACCGTGGCGATAAGTTTGCCCATTACCGTCGGCTGGACTCGTTGCGCGAATATATTCTGATTGACCAAGAAGCCTGCCATGTAGAGCATTTTATCCGCAAAGAGGGCATCTGGGAATTTTCGGAGAGTGATGATTGTCAGGGAAATCTTGTGATTCCCACTCTGGACATCGCCATCGCGTTGAAGGAAATCTATGCCAAGTTGGAGTTTCTTGATGATTAACAGGTCTAGCCTTGTCGGGCGCGTCTCCTTGCGTTGCGCCGATGTGCGACGGGGCTTGAAACCCCGACGCTAAGGTTTTGTGCAAGGCCACTGCATCCGGTACGGCATGAAATGTTTCGGACGGGATGACATATCCCGCCCGGTTTTAAGCCCAAGTATGCTATAGACCCCCCAGAAATCGCCACTAGCCCCCCTTTTTCAAAGGGGGGGTACAATGCTGATAGATGGTGAGTGAGAATTACTAGCGATTCTCCATACCAACTGCCAGACATGTTAATATAAGCAACCTGTGGCCGTCAGTGAGGCCACTTTTGACGAGAGTAAAGATCATGACACTTTTTCTAATTACATTTGCCTTTATCGCCGTCGTGATTGCCATCATGTCGGTCGGAGTCATCTTTGGTCGGAATGCCATCAAGGGCAGTTGCGGCGGTTCGGGTGGAGCCGAGTGTGTATGCACGGAAAAGTGCGACAAACGTAAAAAACTAGAAGCGGCGCAAAGCCTCAAATAACAATTCCAGGCTAAGGCGTTAGCCAAACATTAACAAGAATTATAGACGGGAGAATGTGCCATGCTTGCGAAATTATCTGTCGGTGAATTCATGACTTCCAATCCGGTCTTTTTCAAGCCGAATACCAATGTCATGGATGCCATACACAAATTATTGGAAATCAAATCGACAGGTGCGCCGGTATTGGACGATGCCGGCAAACTGGTCGGAGCGTTTTCCGAGTTGGACTGTCTGCGCATCACCGTGAACTCGGCTTATCATGAAGATATGGGCGGCAAGGTATCGGAGTATATGACCCAAGATGTGACAGCGGTCAATAAAGAGACCAACATTCTAGAAGTGGCGGAATTGTTCACCAAATCCTTGCTACGTCATTTTCCCGTGATCGAAAATGGCAAGTTGGTGGGTGTCATCAGTCGTGTTGATGTGCTGAAAGCGTTGTTGTCCCACAAATAACAAAATGGCCGGGACCAGCCTTTACTGGCATGACTACGAAACTTTCGGTACAGACCCTCGCCGTGACGCGCCAGTTCAATTCGCAGGGCTTAGAACCGACGAGGAACTGAATCTCCACGGCGAGCCTCTAGTTATTTATTGCCGCCCTCCTTTAGACCGGTTGCCGTCGCCGGAGGCTTGCCTGATTACCGGCATCACGCCGCAAAAGGCATGGTCTGAAGGTGTCTGCGAAGCGCAATTCATCGCTGCCATCCATGCCGAATTGTCCAGCCCCGGCACTTGTGGCGTGGGTTACAACACCCTCCGCTTTGATGACGAAGTCACCCGTAACTGCCTTTACCGTAATTTCTACGATCCCTACGAGCGCGAATGGCGTAATGGCAATTCCCGTTGGGATATCATTGATATGGTTCGGCTGACTGCGGCGTTGAGGCCAGAGGGCATGGAATGGCCGCAGGGATTGGATGGCAAACCGAGTTTCAGGCTAGAACTGTTGACACTAGCCAATGGCATCGGTCACAGCGGCGCTCACGACGCGCTGGCCGATGTCAAGGCGACAATAGACTTGGCTCGGTTGGTCAAAAAACGCCAACCTAGGCTTTATGACTTTGTCTGGCGCAACCGGGGCAAACACGAAGCAGCAGCCTTGCTGAACGTAAACAGTTTTGAACCGGTGTTGCATGTCTCAAGGCAATATCCCGCCGAACGCGGCTGCATTGCCATGGTGGTGGCTTTGGCCCGGCATTTGACCAATCAAAATGAAATCATCGTCTTTGATCTCAGCGCGGACCCGCTGCCTCTGTTGGATTTGAGTGTGGAAGAGATTCGCGCACGGTTGTTTACCCGTACTGCCGATTTGCCCGAAGGCGTAGGGCGCATTCCGTTGAAAACCGTGCATTTGAATAAGTGTCCGATCATAGTGCCGGTTAAAACGATGCGTCCTGCGGATACCGAACGTTTGAACATTGATCCGGCAAGTTGCTTGTCAAATCTGCAACGGCTTAAAGGTGCGGCGGGGCTTACTGCTAAATTAGAGGAAGTGTTTACTCGTCCGCAACCCGAGAATCCAGAAACCGACCCGGATTTGATGATCTACAGCGGCGGCTTTTTCAGCCATGCGGACAAGAACAAATTGACCCGGCTTCGGGAAATGCCACCGCAACAATTGGCCTTGACCAAGCCGGTTTTTGATGACCGCCGCTTGCCTGAAATGTTCTTCCGCTATCGGGCCAGAAACTATCCGCAAACCTTGACGGCGGATGAACAAGTCCGCTGGGAAGCGTTTAGGATGGCAAGGTTGACGGATAAAAACGTTGGCGGGGGTTTGGTGATTAGTGAATACGAGGGACAATTGGCGCAATTGGAAGCCCAGGCCGAAATCAAGCCACGGGATAGGGAAATCATAGACCAATTGAGAGAGTGGGGGCGGGCATTGCTTGCTTAACCTAAGGTGATTTCCAATAATGAACCTACCAAAACCGAAGCGAATCGTTCACGAAAATAACGAACCAGTCCTCCGCAAATCACCTTGCCAAGCTGGGGCTCTAGTCGTTATACGCAAGTACCGACAAGCTAGAAAACACCGTCATATCGGCATGGATGCCGATATCCAGGCCATGGACGGTAACCATCCGACAGATGATCTGTAGGCGGATACAGGGATGTGATCCGCCGAATGCTGGCGACTGACCCAAACATTCGGCGGAACCCATCCATGGTTCCGCCCTTGCCAACCCGTAGTTTCCCGTCCGTGGATTCTAGGGCTTCTGTTGTGTTTCACAGTTTGCCATCCTTGGACGCTGGATTTCGGCATCCATGCCGAAAAGACGGACCCCCAACACTTGTGTATAACGACGAGAGCTCCAGCTTGGCCTTTAGATGGGATGTTCTTTTGGATATCACCTTATAGGCGCGGATCACATCCCTGTATCCTCCCTATGGCCTTGGCTTAAATACAAGCCTCGCGGCACCAGTCTTCGCTCCAGCCAGGCGAATAGCCCTTTGACAGCTAGTGCCATGAGTGCGGCAGGGATGGCACCTTCCAGCATCAAAGCACTGCTGTTGAGTCGCAACCCCGTCATGATCGGCTGTCCGTAGCCACCCGCGCCGATCAATCCTCCCAATGCGGCATAGCCTACGTTAATCACGGCAGTCGTTTTAATACCGGCTAATATCAAAGGCGAAGCCAGCGGAAGTTCAATCAAACGGAGCCGGACCAGATGCGGCAAACCCAAAACTTCGGCAGATTCGCGCAGATTGTCCGCTACGTTGTTGAGACCGGCTAGAGTGTTGCGGATGATCGGTAATAGGCAATAAAAGAACAGTGCGGTAATCATCGGCCAAGGGCCGATTGTGGGTAGGTTTAGCGGTGCGAATATGACGGATAGAAGCACTAGGAGTGCCAATCCTGGAATGGTCTGGACGACTTCGGCAACGCCGACAATGAGATGGCCGGCCCAAGGCCGCTTCGCGGCAATGATTCCAAGGGGGACGGCAACAATGATTGCCGCGCTTAGTGAAGTAATGACTAAAAATAAATGCTCAAGAGTAGTCTGCCAAACCCGTTCAGCTAGACTAAGACTAGTTTGCGTCTTTGACTTGATGCCAAGCGTTTCAGCAAGAAAGCGTGCGGCCACATCGGTTTCGCTGTATCCTTCAATCTCAACCTGTTGATTGAGTGCAAGCATGTGCTGATCATTAATACGGCCTTCCAGTTGCGACAGCGCCTCTACCAACATCGGTGCCTGTTCGATTAAGGACTGGCGGTATAACAACACCCCATCATAACGGGGAAAATGCTTGCGATCATCCTCAAGTATCCGCAAATGGTACATTGCGATATGCGGGTCAGTGGTATATGCATCAACCACGTCGATATTGCCCTGTTGTAGCGCCTGATACGTCAATACATGCTCCATGCCACGTACCGACTTTTGTGGAAGTTGATAACGCTGACGCAAACTTGGCCAGCCGTCTGCCCGATCCATAAATGCGTTGCTGAAACCGAATCGTAAGGCGGGGTGGCGTTGTAGATCAGAGATACGAGTAAGTGCCAAGCGTGCATCAATATCCGGCCTAACGGCAATGGCATAACTATTATTAAATCCTAATGGCCGGGTCATCATTATCCCATGTAGGCGCAACTCCTGACGGATGGCATCATCATCGGGTAATGACTTTCCAGCGAATATCTCGCGCTGGAGTGTGCCGGTATATTCCGGGTAAATATCGATCTCGCCCGACAGCAATGCCAACCAGATCATACTGCCACCCAATTCCTTTTTATGGATTACCGGATAACCCTGATGACGCGCCAGACCGCTGACGATTTCGCCGAGAATGACGGATTCGGTAAAATCTTTGGAGCCAACCTGAATGGGTGCGGCAAAGACGGTGCTGGCTATGAGTAGCAAAGCCGCTATCAACCCTATCCCTCGCATTTGCGCAGACCTCTTTCAAAGGGATGCCGTTGACTATTGATAAAGCGTGTCACAAAGGGTGTTGCAGGAAATTCCACTAATTCCTCCAGCTTACCTTGTTGGACAATCCGCCCGGCGTCCAGCAAGGCGATTTCGTCAGCCAAGAAAGCCGCCTCGCCAAGGTCGTGGGTGACTAACACCACGGTTTTTCGAAGGGTGGAGAAAATTTCGTATAATTCTGCTTGCAGTTCCGCACGAATGATGGGGTCAAGGGCTCCCAACGGTTCATCCAACAACAGAATGTCTGGATCCAAGAACAAGGCTCGCATTAAAGCCGCTCGTTGACGCTGGCCACCGGATACCTGGCAAGGGAATCGCTCCAAAAAGTGCAGATCAAGCCGCGTCAATTTTCCCAAAACGGCGACACGCTGTTCGATTTTGGTTGAAGGCCAGCCTAGATGGCGCGCCATTAAGGTGATGTTCGTGCTTAAGGACAGGTGCGGGAACAAGCCACCCTCTTGAATCACATAACCCATCCGCTGACGAATTGACTGGATATTTTTTGTTGTCAGCGGCTCGCCATTAAGCCGTATCGAACCGCTATCCGGTTGAATCAATCCCGCAATGAGGCGCAACAGCGTGGATTTGCCACAACCGCTGGTTCCCAGCAACGCCTTTGTTCGTTCACCAGGGAAGATCAAACTAGTCGGGTAAAGAGCCTGGGTATCTCCGTAACGCTTGCTAATGTCGCATAATTCAAGCATACATTGACCCTGCCTGTTCTAACCGAAGCGAATCTTGGTTGTATTTTTTCAAATGACAAATCAGGCAATGCGAAACTCAGGACTCGGTCATGAACAGTGCCACGGCGAACAGGCCGTTTGTGTCGGTCCAAGCTTCACTCAGCGTCAGGCCAACCCGTCGGGCGGTCTCGCAGAACGTCGCTAGATCGTACTTGTGGGAATACTCGGTATGAATCGATTCCCCTTTGTCGAACTTGAAAGTCTCCCCGGCGATAGTCACCTCTTGGTCGTGCTGACTGTCTAGCCACATGACCATCCGTCGCTCCGCCTCTTCGTAAACCGCCCGGTGGCGGAACCCCGCAAGTTGAAAATTGCCCCCTAACTCGCGGTTAATATGCTCCAACAGGTTCAAATTGAAGGCAGCAGTGATACCTAAGCGATCATTGTACGCGGCTTCCAGCTTTGCCCTGTCCGCGCAAGTGTCGAAACCAATTAACAACCCGCCGCCAGGGCCGGCCCAACAGGAAATGCGCCCGAGCAGCGACTCGGCCTCGGCCCGCTCGAAATTGCCTATCGTGGAGCCGGGAAAATAAATGACGCGGCGCTGGGTAGGGGTGGTGGATTTTGGAATGACAAAATCTTTGCCAAAATCGGCACAAATTGGCATGATTTCCAAGCCTTCATATTCGGATGTCAAATCCAGGACGGTTTTGCTCAAGTGTTCACGGGAAATGTCCACTGGCACATAGACTTTCGGGTCCGCCAAGTGTTCAAGCAGTATACGGGTTTTAAGACTGCTGCCGCTACCTAGCTCGATCAACATGCAACCCTCGCCCAAGGCGTCTGCCATTTCTTTGGCATGCCTTTCCATGATGCCTAGTTCAGTGCGGGTCGGATAGTATTCGTCCAGTTCGCAGATGGCATCGAACAACTCAGAACCGCGCTGGTCGTAAAAATATTTACTGCCAATCTGTCGGGGGCTGCCCCGCAAGCCCATCATGACATCCCGGTAAAACTCCAGGTTGGCGGGTTCGATATCGAACAAGGATTGAGTCTTATTGTATGCGTGCATAAAGGTTTCTTAAGAATTATCTGGCGAGCCGAAAGCCACTGAATTGCCAGCGGGTTTCGGGTTGGAAGAAGTTGCGGTAGGTGTGGCGGATATGGTCTTGCGGGGTGGCGCAGGAGCCTCCGCGCAAGACAAACTGGTTGCACATGAACTTTCCGTTGTATTCGCCAACGGCACCCTCAGCCGGGGAAAACCCCGGATACGGGGAATACGGGCTTGAGGTCCATTCCCAAACATCGCCGAACAGTTGCAGCAAGGGGCCCGTCCCGGCCAGGGGCGTGGGCGGCAAGGGCTGATGGCGACCCGACTCCACAAAATGGCCTTCCAGCGGATAGGCACTGGCCGCTGTCTCCCATTCGGCCTCGGTGGGCAAGCGCGCACCCGCCCAACGGGCGTAAGCCTCGGCTTCAAAGTAACTGACATGGCACACTGGCGCGTTGATATCTAGCGGCCGCAGTCCTGCCAAGGTGAAATGCAGCCAGTCTCCGGCGACTTTGACCCAATACAAAGGCGCTTCCCATTGATTGGCCCTGACTGTGTCCCAGCCCAGAGACAACCACAATTCAGGGCATCCGTAACCGCCCTCATTGATGAATTCTAAATATTCCCCATTGACGATTGGGCGCGATGCCAAGGCATGTGGCTGCAACCAAGTGGCATGGCGTGGACTCTCGTTGTCGTAAGCGAAACCGTCTCCATTGTGGCCGATCTCGCAAACACCGGACTGGCCCTCGACCCAAGCCAAGCTTGGCAGCGGTGCGGGGGGGGCGGGCTCGCACGGCCAGGCCCGGTAAACCGGAAACAGCGGGTTGCAGGAGAGCATATGTTTGAGGTCGGTCAGGATGAGTTCTTGGTGTTGTTGTTCATGCTGCAAGCCCAGTTCTATGGTCGGCAGGAAAGGCTCCACCCTTGCGTCGCCAGCGGACAGGAACGCTTCCATGCGTTCATCAACCGTGCAGCGATAATCGTAAATTTCCGCCACGCCGGGACGCGACAACAGGCCCCGTTTGGGACGTGGATATTGAACCCCAATTTGGTTATAGTAGGAATTGAACAAGTAGGCGAAATCGCTATGCCAAGGGATATAGTCGGGGCAAGCTTGCGCCAAGACGAAGGTCTCGAAAAACCAAGTGGTATGGGCCAAGTGCCAGCGGGCCGGGCTGGCATCCGGCATGGACTGGATCACATAATCTTCTACCGTCAAGGGCATGCACAATGTTTCGGTCTGCTGGCGCACAGTTAGATAGCGTTCACGCATTACTTGCCTATGGATTGACTCAGCCATTTAAATTATCCATGCTAGGAATTGAATTGAAACAGTGCCACCTGCTGTGGGAAGCGGTAAACCTCGCCTTGACGATAGCCTTCAATCAGTTCGCGCAGAGCCGTGGCACCCCACCATTTGGAAAGGGCATGAGTGGGGTCAAGGACGCATTTATGCAGGTAACTTTCAAGGAGTGCGTCATCCTGCACTGAAATTTCATGGACAAAATGCAGCCGTTCCTCGCGCCAAGGGAAACCTGCGGCCTCAAAAGCAGCGGTATAGTCTTCGGCGGTCATAAACAGTGCGATGGGAGTTGGGAAGACCTTGTGGTAGGTGTCGTGAATCTGAGTGTAGAACGAATGACGAGAATGGATATAGATTAGTCCTTCGCCTGTCTTGGGTGCGAGCAGGTTCCGCAAACTTCTAATGATAGACGGGATTGCACCGGCCGATACATGGCAGAGTGAGTGGATAGCCCAGACGATGTCGTAGGTTGCTCCTGACTCCTTGCTCCAAACTTCAAGGTCTTCTGCGCACATCTGCAAGGCTTGGCCAGCCTTGAAGGGTCCAGTCAAACTCTCCCGCATAATGCTTAGGCAGTATGGCGATGGGTCGATGAAGTCGTATTCGATGACGGGTGCGCGAATCTCCAAGCGAGGGCGAAGTAGGGTAGGGAAGCGGCCTGTCCCACAACCGACATCTAGCAGGCGCAGCCGCTTGGCACTCGCCGGGAAAAGAGTGTTGAGGTTCAGCGATTTAAGCAGAGCCTCATAGTCTGCGTCAGCAATCTTAAACCAACGGTCGACATCTAGGAAATCTTCAGAGTAAAAGGCAGCGGCACTATCGTTTGATTGCATGTTATTGATGTCTTAGTGAGATGTTCGATTGGGTTTAGACGGACTGTTTGAGGAACTCAGCTTATGCAGCTTACAACGGTATGGTTGACACCAGGCTAAACCTCCTCCCAGGGAAAGCTGTCCAAGCGCACGGCACCTTGATTTGTAATCAGCACTTGCGTTTCCAGCTTGATGCATTCGGTCCCCTCGGCACCAATCAGGCTCTCGACGCAAACGGTCATATTTTCCTCAAAAATACCGTCATAAGCGGTGGCGACGCTAGGATGGTCAGGCACGACCGGCCACTCGTCGCACAGGCCCACACCATGCAACGCTATGCCGTAGCACCGCTCCTGATAGTGCGAGGGAATGCGCCATGACTTGTCGATGAATTCTAGAAAGCTAAGGCCGGGGCGCAACAGTGCCACATTGTACGACAACTGTTCCAATGCTGCCGAATATAGTCCTTTTTGGACGGCGTTGAACGGGGTATGCCCACAGGTCCAACTGCGCGACAAATCAGCGCAATAGCCATAAGGCCCGATCATGTCAGTATCCACTGCGATGATTTCACCTTCTTGGCAGGCATAGTCCGAGCATTCTCTATACCAAGGGTTGGTGCGCAGGCCAGCAGTGAGCAAACGGGTTTCCAGCCATTCGCCCCCTGAGCGGGTGTTCTCGTGCTGCAACTCGGCCCAGATTTCCTGTTCTGTCTTACCCGGCAGCGAAGCTTGCCACATCCGCGCCAAGCCGGCCTCGCAGACGCGGATGGACCAGCGCATTAGTTCGATCTCGTCCGCGCTCTTGATGGTGCGCGCCGCCAAGGCGAGGGGCTGACCATCGAAAGCGTCAATGCCGCGCTGTTCCAGTGCCTTAAGCCCGGTGATGTCTATTTTGTCGACGGCCAGCCTGCGGTTGCCACCGCCATATTCGCGCAATAGGCCGTCAATCTCGTCCGCCCAGACTCGGGTGCGCTCGGGTTGGTGGCTACCTGCGACCACAGACATCCGCGCCACCGCCGGACGTATTTGGTCAATGGTCGTAAGTCCTGTGGAGAGGTGTTCGGTTCCCGCCAATTCAAACAGCACAGCCGGTCCATCGTTCAAAATCAACGCGTAACGCACAGCGTGGTGCAGGGTCCACACCTGCATGTTCGGCGCGTCCAGCGCGTAACGCATGTTGATCGGGTCGTACAGCAATGCACCGGCGCAGTCTTGCGCAACCAGTCGTTCCCTAAGCCGTGCGAGTCGGTAGTGCCTGGCCCGTTCCAGAACGTCCGCGCTAACAGGGCTATGCAAAGGCCGGTGGACACCCTCTGGGTTTAGAAAAGTCAGTATTGGGTGGTCAAGTCTAGCCATGGGCATTTTTACCAAACACGTTGTTGCGACCGCATGGCTTCCGGTGCCGGCGAAAAGTCGGTGTTGATAAAGGCCGATTTGCCTTTTTCGGTGCCGATATTTAATAGGCGAATCTGCCATTCGGCAATCCGTGTGTAACTTAAAGTGCGCGTATCGACACTGGGCGTCCACAGGCCGCCAAACAGCGCCGGGTCATCGAAGCGAAGCAAGCCCGATTCCCGCAACAGTTTGCCCTGTCCGGTGCCGGGGATGGGTGAAATGGCGAATGACGACACTTGGAAAATAAGCTGCGGATTAATGCTGGTCAAAGC
>Ga0007801_10000506_pt1 | contig 12799 bp, 4 predicted proteins | sample CryBogmetaGMA2M_FD_60372 | JGI IMG/M metagenome (GOLD analysis project Ga0007801, IMG submission 60372) | Freshwater microbial communities from Crystal Bog, Wisconsin, USA - MA2M | ecosystem: Environmental > Aquatic > Freshwater > Lake | place: Crystal Bog, Wisconsin, USA | collected 2009-07-06
CGTTCCCATCGAACAGACATCTTGGTTCAGTGTGTCACTATAGAATGCTGGATTGCCCAAGTTGGACAACACGCCGTTCAGGTTCAATTGCGGCGAAGTCAGGTTGATGACACCAGATATTCCGCCGGGTGCTGCCGCTTGGATGACATTCCAGCCGAATTCTGTGGAATGGATATCCCAGTTGACGGGTTCGTTGCCACCAATAATCAACATGCTGGCGCTAGGCAACAAGGTTTGCACATTGAGGAAGACATTGCCTCCGTTGGCCCCCGCAGCCGCCGTATTGGCCTGGATCAGCCCGGTTTCCATCGTCAAGCGGTTTGCCGTCACGCTGATGTCGCCGCCGTTGCCGTTCTGACCTAACACCGAGGTTCTGATGCCGGAATTGGTTAGCGTAAGCTTATCCCCGCCGTGAATGCTAATACTGCCGCCATTGCCGTTCTGGGCTTCGGTGCTGATGAAAGAAGGGTCGAGGCTGAGGGAGTGGGTGAAGTGGATTTGGATAGGGCTTGCGTTTACATTCTGGGTGGATTGCGAGGTGATGCTGCTATCCTTCATCAAAATATCGGGAGCCGAGACGTATAGCAAACCGGGTGTAATCGCTTTCGGATCAGGCGCAAAGCCTAAATTCTGAATGCTGATATTGCTATTGTCCATGGTGATGGAACCCGAGGCGTTGACCACGACATCCCCGGTCTGTCCGCCTGAGCCAGTATCCGCTTTGGCGGCGATGCTGGCGTTGTTCGTGATGGACAGGGTCGCTGATGATACATTCACGCTTCCCGCCGCGCCGAGGCCGCTGGTTTCGGCGGTGATGGCGGAGTTGTCCAAGCTGATAGAAGGGGCGGCGACTTTCACGCTGCCCGCATTGCCAAGCCCTGACGTGAATGCGTTGATGGACGAGCCGTTCGCTTCGGAAAGGGTTTGGGCTGCGTTCACCGTCACCGTTCCAGCCCCGCCAATGCCGCTAGTTTCGGCGGTAATGGTGGAATTGTCCAGACTGATAGACGGGGCATTGACGGTTATGCTGCCTGCACTGCCAGACCCTTGGGTGGATGAACTGATCAATGCGTCTTCACTCATCAATAGTGGGCTGAGTGTCTTCACGGTCACGTCTCCGGCCGATACATTGCCAGTCGTAGCGGCAGTGATGATGCCCCCATCCATTTTCAAATAGGGTACATCAATGCTCAGGATGGCCGGCTTGACGTTAGACCGGTCGTTGGCAAAACCGTCGTTCTGTAGGCTGATTGCACCGCGACTTGACAGGGTTATGGCATTGGCTGTGACTTTCAATTGCCCGGTCTGGCCGCTTGATCCCTTCTCTGCACGGGCTGAAATGTCCGCGTTGGATGCCAGAGAAAGTGTCGGCGCGGTTACGGAAACGTCACCGGCTTTGCCAGCCCCGGACGTGGATGAATTAATGGACGAGCCATTTGTTTCGGACAGTATCTGGGCTGCATTCACTGTCACCGTTCCGGCGTTTACGCTGCCATTAGTTTGCGCGGTGATGGAGCCATTGTCCAAGGTTAGCCATTGGGTTTGCACGGTCAGGTTGCCGGGTGTGATCCCGGTTGGGTTCTGGGCGGAACCGTCGTTTTGAATGCTGATATTCCCGCCGCTGGCGATGTTGATGGAACCTGAGGCACTGACCGCGACATCCCCGGTCTGGCCGCCTGAGTTAGCATCGGCTTTAGCGGCGATGCTGGCATCGTTTATAAGGGCAAGTGTTGCAGACAACACGTTCACGCTTCCCGCCGCGCCAAGTCCTTCGGTTTCGGCGGTAATGGCGGAGTTGTCCAAGCTGATGGCGGGAGCGCTGACTTTTACGCTACCCGCATTGCCAAGCCCGGATGTGGTGGAATTGATCGAGGAGCCATTCGTTTCAGACAGAGTCGTTGAAGACACATCCAAATTTCCGGCTCCGCCAAGTCCGCTGGTCTCGGCGGTAATCTTGGAGTAGTTGTCCAAGCCGAGGGTCTGAGCCACCTTCACCGTCACCAACCCCGCATTGACATTGCCACTAGTCTTGGCGGTGATTAAACCATTGTCCAAGCTAAGCCACGGGGTTTGCACGGTCAGGTTGCCGGGTGTGATCCCTGCGTGGTTCTGGATTGATGCGTCGTTTTGGATGCTGATATTTCCGCCGTTGGCGATGTTAATGGAACCCGAGGCGTTCACCACGACATCCCCGGTTTGGCCTCCTGAACCAGAATTGGCTTTGGCTGCGATGCTGGCGTTGTCTATGGCAATCTGTTGGGCAGTGACTTTAACGCTGCCAGCCCCGGCTTGACCACTAGTGTTGGTGCTGATTCTACCCGCATTGGACAGGTCTATACGATTGGCTGCCACATCGACCGAACCAGCTTTGCCAGTACTGCCAGCGTTGGCATCTGAAACAATCCCTGCTTTGAGATTTGTGTTCTGACCATTGATTTCTAGACTGTCCGACTTGACAGTGACGTTACCAGCATCTCCAGCACCGGAAGTGCTGCTACTGATGACACCCCATCCATTTATATTGATGGAATCCGTTGCCGTCACGTTGATGGTTCCAGCGTGACCTTGTTGTGCAGTAGTGGAAAAAATCCCTAGTAGATTTGGGTTTTTTTGTGAATCAATGGAGATTGATTGGGCTGTGATGTTAATTTGGCCAGCATCATCTATACCGTTGCTAGAAGTCGAAATATAGCCACCATTCAAAATTTGCAATGCTCGATAAGTTAGTACTGAGACAGATGCATTCTTTCCATTGCTGCCATTTTTAGTTGTTGATGCTATACCTGTGGGAAAAGTGCTATTTTTGCCATCTATTAAGATATTATTTGCAGAGACAATAATACTACCAGCATTGCCAGAACTCATGCTTGAAGTGGAAATGGCTCCACCATCAAGAATTTCCAAATTATGGGCTGATTCAACGGTAACAATCCCACTATTCCCATTTCCTCCATTGAAGTTTTTAGAAGCAATGCCGGTATCTGCATTGTTTCTTCCTTGTGCATCAATCGTTATATTGTCTGCCTTGACAGATACTTTACCAGCCGGATTCAGATTAGCTGTCGAAGTGTGGATAAGACCACCATAAACAATATTAATATCACCCTGTATATCCACTATTACAGAGCCAGCTTTTCCGCCATGAAGGTCTAGGGTGGCGGATGAAATATTTGTTTGCTGGGTGCCTCCATGACCATCTATTATAAGGCCACTTGCGCTAATATTTAGGTTTCCCGCGTCACCAAAAGCAGTGCTGGATGTGGAAACAACACCGTCACCGGTTATGTTAATTGTGCCAAGGGATTCGATATTAACAGAACCCGAATTCCCTGTTCCAAAGTTTTGGCTCACGGATAGTATACCTGTCACATTTTGGTTACCATTTCCATTGATTGTAATATTGTCTGCCTTTATATTAATATCTCCGGCTGCACCAGAACTTGAGGTAGAGCTTGAAACTTCGCCTCCATTTAATATACTAAGGTTACCAATAGTTTCGACTGAAATTGCGCCACCTTTACCAATTGAACCGCCTTTTTCCGCTGTAGCAAATATACCTGTTCCCAAAGTATTACCAAATCCATCAATGACCAAGTTGTCGGCTTTCACGCTCAAACTGCCAGCATCCCTTTGTCCAAAACTTGAACTTGAAATAGCCGTGCCATTTAAAATTTCAATGGCATGTGTCGCTTGGATATTGATTGACCCCAGCCCTCCTTGATCAGCCGAACGTGTGGAAATACCCGTTTGCACCGGGTTACCTTGCCCATTTAGTGTGATATTGTCAGCTTTTACCGTCACGTCACCAGCATTGCCTGAACCTTTTGCCGCACTTGCTATAGTGCCTCCGTCGAACAGATCAAGGTTGCCAGATGATTCGACTGTCAAAGAACCGGTTTGACCTGCGCCAGCAAGGGTGACAGTAGAAATCATTGGCAGAAATCCGCTGCCTTGCCCATCCATTCTAATAGCCCCTGATTTGACGCTAATATTGCCAGAATTACCTAAATTGGCTGAATTACTAATTTCACCTTTATAGATAATATCCAATTCTCCAGACAATTCGACCAATATATTTCCCGAATTGCCTGTGCCATTAGCATTAGCCTGTATACCAGTGGGCAGTTTTGTATTCCCAAAGCCATCAATTTTTAGGCTGTCTGCCTTGAGTGAGATATTTCCTCCATTGCTCTTGCCTCGTGCTAAACTCGAAACTAGGCCATCATTAAGGAGTTCGATAGTACCTTGAGTTTCAATAATTATCGAACCAGCATCACCTGAGCCAGTTGTTGTACTAGTTTGTATTCCAGAACCCAAACCTGAGCCATCAATTTTCAAACTCCCGGCTTTTACTGTGATGTTGCCGCCTTTGCCTAAACCTTGCGTTTTACTAGAAATTAGCCCTAGATTTAAGACCTCCATAACTCCACTGGTTTTTATCTCCATCGAACCTGCATTCCCCGTGACTCTTACCAGATTACTTGTTCCATTTTCAGCATTTGCCGTTATTCCGGTAATTAACCCAAGACTGTCAATTTTCAGGCTATCGGTTTTGAGGGTGATGTTGCCTCCGTTACCGGAGCCTTGCGTTGTACTGGAAACAAGCCCACCATTGACTAGTTCGGTGGCCCCTTGGGTTTCGATAGCTATTGAACCCGCATTGCCCGAACTGTTCGCCGTTTTGGTTTGTATTTCGGTAGCTGATTGAGTATTTCCGTAACCGTCAATTATTAAGTTTCCTACATTAAGGTTAATGTTTCCCCCATTACCAGAACCTAAGGTCGTACTGGATACATTGCCTCCATTGAAAAGTTCGGTAGTACCTTGGGTTGTAATGGATATTGAACCCGCGTTTCCCTTGCCGCTATTCGCGTTGGTTTGTATACCAGTTGGAAATTGAGTATTATAAGAACCGTCAATTTTCAGGTTAACGGCCTTGAGGGTGATGTTGCCTCCGTTACCCGAGTTTTGTGTTGTAGTGGAAATAAGGCCACCATTGACGAGTTCAGTGACCCCTTGAGTTTCAAGGACGATTGAACCCGCACTGCCCGTGCCGGAGTTCGCACTGGTAAATATTCCGGCATCGAATCCAACGCCATCAATTAGCAAACTGTCGGCTTTGAGGCTGATGTTGCCACCATTTCCTGTACTTTGTGTTGTGCTGTATATCTGACCCCCGTTGATGAGTTTAGTAGACCCTTGAGTTTCAACGCTAATTGAACCTGCGTTACCCTTGCCGCTGATTGCGTTGGCTTGTATTCCAGTGAACAAGCCAGCATTTCCAAAACCATCAATTTTCAGACTGTCGGTCTTGAGTATGATGTTGCCTCCGTTGCCAGAACCTAGTGTAGCACTAATTACTAATCCGCCATTGAGTAGTTCGGTCACTCCTTTGGTTTCAATGTCAATCGAACCGGCATTTGAACTCCCTGTACTAGTATCAACGCTGGATTTTATTCCACTATACCCTTTTTGATTTCCAGAGTCATCAATTTTGAGGCTACCTGATTTGACAATAATATTTCCATCTGCTCCATAGGTGCCGATAGTACTACCACTGTAAAGGTTGAGCGCATATTGGGTTTCTATGTTGATTTTGCCTGGTTTTCCAGTGGCACCTATATCAGGATACGATTCTAAAAGATTTTTATCGGTTGCACCTTGAGTCCCTATTGTCAATTGGCCTGCTTTGATGGCTAAATCCCCAGCATTACCCGTTCCCTCCGTTATCGTGTGAATAGCACTTCCGTTAATAATACCCATATTCTTTATACTGGTCAGAGTCAGTGCGCCAGACTTGCCCAAACCGTAACCTATTGTTTGGATATAGGAATGATTGATTGCCAATGAAGAGGATTGAATGGTTATACCTTGTCCTGGAAATTCATCCCACTTAGCGTAACTTGCAGCAGTAAGGCCACTATTGACAATGGAAATATATCCACCCCACAAATTAATATTACCAACTCCAAGGCTCGGTTTGTATATAAACGAATCCTTGATTTCTATATTCCCTCTATTATTATTCAACATCGATAAGTCTGGCAATGGCAAATTACCATGGATGGTCTGTTTTAAATCCACCTGTCCCAGACCTTGCATGGCTACCAAGCGAATCTCTCCCAAGGGAATATTAAGATTGGCAGAATTATCTATTTTAAGTTGCCCTGCTACAACATCAAGCACCTGCCAATTCTGGGTACTTAGTTTAGTGCCATTAAACTCAATCAACCCATTATTGGCTGCTGAAGTACCTAAAAAGCCAAACGAAGAAGGGGCTGTCGAACTCAAACTGCTGGCATTCGGATTGGTCGCGTTGTAGTGTCCGCCATCTTGGAAATTCAACTGATCCGCCGTGCTGAAGTGAACGGTTCCCGCCACGTCTAATTGGGCACTGGCACCGAAAACAATTCCGGCGGGATTGATAAAGTAAAAATCCGCTTGGCCACCTGGAGTTGAACGCAGCATTCCGTTCAGCTTGGATACCCCGCCGCCGGTCACGCGGGAAATCACATTGGCTAGGGAATTTGTGACGTTCTCTTGAAACGTGACGGTTTGGCCGGTTTCAATATTGAAGGTTGAAAAACTGTGGAAGAGGTTCTTCCCCACCGTGGTCCCTAGGCTTTGCGGGATGTTCACACTGGTGGACACTCCGGGTGCGCTCAAAACTTTGGCAGGACCCATGCTGCCGTCGGTGGCGATGCCGTTGAAGGCCCAAGCAAGCGGCGTGCAAGTGAGGCTGATTGCCAGTGAGTAACCAAGGATTTTCATAACCAATTCCCCACCAATACAAAAGCTGCCCAGTAATAAGGATGTTCAAAACCCGGTTCTTTAAGCAGGGCTTGTTGGGCTTGCCGGAGTGCTTGGGCCTTGCTGGCTCCTGGCTTGGAAAGTGCCCGGTAAAACTCAGCCATTAGCCGTGCTGCGGCATCGTCATTGACTGTCCATAAGGTTCCCAAGGCACTGCTGGCCTTGGCTTTGACGGCAATGCCGCTGAACCCCAAGGGCGCACGGTCATCGCCCTCGGCGGTTCGGCATGCGCTGAGGGTTATCAAGTCCAGAGGCGATTGGGTGAGTTTGTCCGACTTGAGCCACTGGTCCAAATCATCCATGTGGATCACATTGTCAAACGCCATAATGAAGCTATCCTCGGCAGTGTGACCGAATACGCCATGGGAAGCGATATGAACTCTCGCGTAGGGTTCTCGGGCTAGAACTTCTTTGAATCGGGCAACAGTGAAATCTTCGTTCTTCAACAGTGTGTTGGGGGTTTGCTTGCCCAAGGTTTCGATTTCCTCGTTTACCCCGGGTAGTTTAAGCAGGTTCTTCAAACGTTGCCTAGTGGCAGGATCAGGCCGCGAGGCTTTTACTTCCCCCTGCCGCGACACATCCTCGCTTTCTTTGCTGGGGCCACACGAGAGAGTGCGGCGGTGATGATTTTTATCCTCATCCCTAGTAGGCTTTTTCGCTTCGCCGATTGTTTGTAGAAACGCGAGGGGCAAGTGTTCGACTACCGACCCAGGTTCGCTCATACCCGCTAGCAAGAATTTGGACCCTTCTCCCGATTTGACCGAAGACTCCAGTAAACTCAAGCCGGGTGCGGTGGCGACATTGTATTGTTCAATCAGATAGTGTTGCCCGTTATGCAGTGCGGCGAAAGGAACCAAGCGCAACACCCCGTCGGGTACGATGACCAAGGTTTCCACTTGATGGCGTTGCAACCACGTTTCCAGCGGTGCAATCAACCATTGATACAAAGGCAAGGCAAGAGCTTGAGCGCCCTGCTTATTATTGCGCAAAGCTTTTGCCAGCTTAGTGACCACAGTGTGCAGACTGTCCCGATCGACTGACTGGGTGAATTGGGTGATTTCCGTGCCACTGCTAACCAGCAGTTCCAGCCGATCCGGTAGAATGACGGGGTAAATGACAGCGGTGTGCGCTTCTATGCTTTCAAGCTCTTTTTTTATCTGTTGCAGTGCGCAGCGCCCACCGAGGAAGTCTTCCAATTCGGATTGCTTGATCCGTTCGACGGTGTCGCGGGCCTGTCGCAAAGATTGGTTTTTATCGTCGCCGGTTTGCCTTTTGGCTTGTTCCAGCAAGAGGTCGGCTAGGCTCAAATAAACTGGCTCCAGGGTCTCACGAAACGAAGAACGGCCATTTTCGTACTCGACAGGTATGTCCAGCCGGATGGCCTCAATACTTTCGACCGCCTTGCCGAAAGCCGTCAAGGCTTCCGGCTGGCGATTAAGCGACCGAAGCAAACGGCCTTGCCGCCAATACAACTCCAGTAACAGATCATGAGCATCCAAGGTTTTAGCGGACTGGATGGCCTGATCGTTAAGGTTCAAAGCCTCTTCAATGCGTTGCTGGTTTTCATACAGGCCAGCCAGCCCTGCCAAAGCTTCTGTTAGTAGGCGCGGGTTTTTGGCGGCATCCAAGCTGGCCTGTTGGTAACTCTCGTAGGCGAGCTTCACTCCATCAGTACCCATTAGACTTGCTTGGCTGGCGAGATTGACGAGCAATGCCGCCCGTTCCTCTGGCTGGTTGATCGCGTTGATGTCTGTGCTGATGCTGTTCAGATCGGCTAGGCAAGACTCCTTTGCCGCCAGTTTGTTTTGGCTCAGGCGAATGCCGACATGCAAAACCTTGTCTTGACGGGCTAGCTGCAAGGCTTGCCCATAGAACTGGGTGGCTTCGCCCTTTTGTCCCCGTTCGGCTTCTAGATTAGCCAAGGCGGCCAGCCAACGCGCGCGGTCTAGGCCGGATTCTTGATCTAGCTTAATGGCTAGCCTGAATGCCGCCTCGGCCTCGGTAAAATGGTGCATGCGGTAGTGGGTTTGGCCGAGCAAACCCGCTGCTTGCGCCCGTTGTTGGTCCGTGCTTGCAGCATGATGGTCGGCATTGTTTAGGGTATCCAAAGCCAAGAAATATTGGTCTTGCCGTAAATACTGCCTGCCTTGGTCGATTAGCTGGTTAAAGTCGGCTTCTGCGCTTAAACCAAGCCTGGAAACCAGGAGTAAGACTAGCCAGAAAAGTACACTAAAAAACATCCAAACGCACCTGAAAGTGAATGCCATCATCTTGCAAATTGCCGGTTTGGTTCGGCTTGGGCTTGTTGATGGCATAGCCGTAAAAGAATTCGGTGGACAAGGGCTTAAAATTCCAAGTGAAACCCATTCCGACAGAAAAAAGGGCACTATTGTCTTCGCCACTGGTGAATGCGCTGGGGTAGTCCCATGCCTTGCCATAATCCAAAAAGGGAATCAATAGCAGGCTGTTTTCGCTTGTTGCCGCCATGCCGGTCCACAATGGATAGCGATATTCCAGTGAAAGGTTGTAGCCCTCGTCTCGCACCCGGTAGTTTTCCCGATAACCCCGAACCGTGCCGACACCGCCAACGGCGATTTTTTCCAAGGGCAACAAGGCTGCGTTGCTCAATTGGACATTGCCGCGCAACAGCACTTGGGACCCGTCGTTGCCGACCCGGTAGGCATATTGTGCCTGCCCCAGCCAAGCGAAATACTCGCTGCTGGGGTAGCCGCTTTTTGTGTAGGCCGTCGAGCCTAGGGCGTGAATGCCGGCGCTGAAGGTGGAACGGAAGGCCAAAGCATGGGCATCCCAACGTTGGGTGAAATCTTGGAACACCCGCACCACGGTGGCTTGGTTGTGCCCGGTGGGTTCGCCGATGACAAAAGAATAAGGCTTCCCTCCCAGGCTGGTTTCATTTTCTCGCACGGCCAACATCACACCCAGCGACAAACGTTGGCGCAAGGTATTAATCAACGGATGGGAAATGCCGCCCTCTAGGTTGTGGACTTGGCTTTTTATATCCAGCTTTTTCGTCGGTGCTTCCACCACGGCAGAGTCGCCTTCGTCGAAATGGAAAAAGGCCGTCGTACCCCAGTCGGTCAGGGGCAGCGTGAAACCACCGGCATAACGGTCTGAGCCTGAACTGTGGTAATACATAAAATTAAAGGTTTCGCCCAGTCCGGTGAGGTTGCTTAACGAGCCATCCAAACCAATCGCTTCTGCGCCGATGGACGGGGGGCGGTAGTTATTACCGAATAGGCTAAGATGATAAGCGCGGGCGCGGACCACCTCGACATCAAGAATGCCATAGCCTGGCGAGGCCCCCGGCATTATCTTGCCATTCATCCGGCTGATCAATGGGTCCGATAACAGCAGTTGGAAGCGGTCTTGCAGTTCTTGCAGATTGAGCGGTTTATCCGGGTTGCCCTGTAGGCGGTTTTCGATGTAGCCCTTGCGCAGGCGTTCTTCGCCCTCGACCCTGACTTCATACTTGCCTTCGATGATATTGATATGCAATACGCCGTCTTTAAAGCCATCCGCCGGGATGACCGCGCCGGAGTTGACATAGCCATGGTCTATGTAATATCGGGTCAAGGTTTGGCGCAGATCCTCCAACTCGGCCAATGTTGCCTCCCGTCCTTCGTAAGGATGGGCAATCGCGTTGAGTTCCTCCGGCCCGAATACCGTGTTGCCGGTGATTTCGATGTGTTTGACAGTGAATTTGCGGTTGGTTAGGCTGGGAGTGGACGGTGCAGTCGGTACGGGTGGAAGCGTGAAGCCTTCCGGCTTTTGCGTAGGCGCGTAAGGGGGCAGATAGGGCGGATACGCACTCGGACGGTCCATCGACTCCGCCCCGCCGATTGCCAAAGCGGGAGGGGATTGCATGGTCATCAAGGCAAGTACAGTGCCTATCTTGGCCAAAGGCCGAGCCATATTATTTTCCTTTTATGTTTGTTGTTGCGTTGATTTTCATGCTAAAGCTTTTGCCGTTATATGAACTATGCCGAAATCCAGCGTCCAAGGATGGCAAACAGCGGGTTACGCCAAGCCACGGGAATCCAAGGAGAAAAACCATAGACAAACAAATATTATTTAATTTCTAGAAAATTGGCAATACTCTCCAGCCCCGCCTGTTCCAACAACTCTATCCACCATTGTCTAAACTGGGCATCACGGGGATGGCTGTCAATAAGCCTAGTAACACTTTCAATCGCATCATACCAATAGCCAGACTTGGCTTCTGTGAAGATCAATTCATCTTCTTTCAGGCTATGCCAATCACTCTTTTCATCTTGCGACAAGGGCCGATAAATGATGCCACCCCTAGCCACTTGGTCTGCCCTGTCCTCGTCTTGTTCGAAGCTCAAAGAAACCGACCAGACATATTCAATCCCAGGCTCAAGCCGATACTCCGTTAACTGATAGCTTTGGATGCCTGAAACGGTTGGCATCGGAATCGCAGCCTCATACAAAGTCTTGCTCGAAGATGCCTTGCTAAGCGTAAAAGCCAATTTTCCATGTTCTGGAATAGCCGAAATAAACCAATACACCCTAGGTTGCTCTTGACTCGTCCAAGCCGATTGCTTAGGCGCAATGACAGACAAGTCCATCGTTCCGCCTCGCGTCCCGCCGCCTATGCGACGATCCGGCGCACCCCGCAACGGCGGCTGATACACAGGCTTGGAAGGTGCGGCTGTTGGCGGGGCTACATTTTCCGCCAAACAGGCATCAACTGCCCAAAACAAGGCAAAACAGGCTACTAACAGAACAGTCATGGCTACGCGGAGCATGGCATACACCTCGGGTGAAACATTAATTTTTACGTTGGCTTAATGATCTTACAATGCACTGCAATGTGCAAGGTTTGGTTGCATTTCAAATGACTTTTAGTATTGCACAAATAAATTTTGAATACTGTGACTTAGGTCATAGGTATTTATAGAAATTGGGGTGTATTGTATTGCTCAACTTAAGCCAAAGCCTAAGTCTTTGGCTAATCGAGAATGATGTGTTGCGTAACTATTGAATAATGACGCAAAAGAAATCTATTGTGGTGTGACTTGTGCCATAGAAAGTAGTGATGTGGGTATGGCTGTATGTACCCATATGACATTTTGAAATTGTAGTTTTTTTATTTTTTAGGGGGGTTAAATTATATGAAGAAGGTGAAATTTCTTGTATTGGCAACTTTATTTTTTGTATTTGCTAATATCAATGCCGCGTCTGCTCCAGGTCTAACTTATTTGCAGATTAAATATGTATATTTGTCAAATAAGGGGTGGGTACCTATTCAAGACAACCAGTTGTCTATTGTGAGAGATAACGGGGCAAGCTTGCTTGCTGTGTTTACAGTTGAAGTTGGATATGGTTACAGTCCTATTGCTAAAATGAGTGGCATAATTGTGCCTACTCCTACTTTATCTAATTTTCAGCCTCAGCCATTTTGTGACGTATCAAACTTTTTAGCACCCTGCAAACCAGGGCAAAAAGTGGCAGGCTGGACACGATATTGGTTGCTATCTGGCAATCAATCTAATTTCTCAGGAATGTTTTACTATCAAAATAGCTCTTCTAGTGCTCCATTCAAAACAATGAGTGACCAGTTATATATTTACTGATCGAGTGCGGTAGTTTTGGTTAAGAGTGGTTTAGAACAACTTGGCACTCCACTCGGCTTACGCTAATAAACTTGGTTTGTATTCAAATTCAGGTTCACTTTCTAAAGCCGAAAACCTACTCCCATTCCACTCGAGAAATGGTCGATTCGAAGGATGGGCAAAGGCAATCAAGCCGTGCCCATCAAACCGAACAGACTACTATAGGACAAGGCTTGGTGGCCTGTTTCCATCCTTCCCTTTATCCAATTTTATAGTGATTATTTAGTACTGGATTTATGTTTATAATCAGAGGTTAATATGCCAGAATATTATAGATTAACTACATCCCAGCTTGCTATCTGGTTTGCTCAGATACTCGATCCAGAAAACCC
>Ga0007801_10000507_pt1 | contig 12785 bp, 8 predicted proteins | sample CryBogmetaGMA2M_FD_60372 | JGI IMG/M metagenome (GOLD analysis project Ga0007801, IMG submission 60372) | Freshwater microbial communities from Crystal Bog, Wisconsin, USA - MA2M | ecosystem: Environmental > Aquatic > Freshwater > Lake | place: Crystal Bog, Wisconsin, USA | collected 2009-07-06
GAGCTAAGCAAAATAGCTCGTTTAGAGAATGTAAAAAATTGCTATAAAATACCTTCCGCTGCTACCCAAATAATCTTGAGTAAGAATATTCTTCTGGTTGATGATGTTTTTACAACCGGAGCCACAGTAAATGAATGCGCAAAACTACTTAAAAGTCATGGCGCTAGAAAGGTCTATATTGCCACAATAGCTAAAACAATATTTAGTTAAAGATTGTTTACTTATTCAACTTTGGGGTGATATTTTTGCAACAATTTAAAATTATATTTTTTACGCACTTGAAATCAAAGGTTGTTAAAAGCCATTTTAATTTAGATTCCAAAAATAATTATTCTGCGTAATATATGCTCTGATTACGGCAGATAAGTTTGTATTGTCCCTATGCAACTCCACTCAAAGATGCATAACTTATGCTTCTCGTTAACCAAAAATTAACTATTTATACGCCTGAAATATTCAACTAGAAGTGTTGACAAGTGTATTCAGGGTATGGCAGAGTTGAAATACTAGTTAGCAAAAGTTCTAACTTCTATTCAAATATCAATTATAAATAGGAAAATATTATGGTAACACAACAACAAAAACTAGCACAACTGACACCAGCACAGCAAGTAATAGCTCTAAATAGCGTGGGTGGAATTACGTCAGTGATTGATCCACAAGGAGTAACTTTGAGCTCAGCTTGGATTAATGATGTGATAGGTAAACAACTTCCAACTAGCTCAAGCTATCAACAAGCGCTTTTAAATTATCGTTCACTTGCTGCGCAAGCTAATGCTGCGGGTACGGCTTCGGCTGCTCAAAAAGCTTTCCTTGTCGATCCTCAGGCTCTTGTAGATATAATAATAGCGCAAAATCAAGGCGTGGTCCAAAATGTAGTACCAACTTCTTCGCCTTATGCTTATGCGTCTCCAACTCCTACTCCGAGTGGTACACCGACTCCGACTCCGACTCCGACTCCGACTCCGACTCCGAGCACTTCTTCAACTGCGTACACAGTGAATAATTCTGGATTTACTACAGTTACAATTTCACCTTCTGCTACTAGCTACAGTAACTCAGCATCTCTTATATATTTCAATGGAATGAAATATTTCAATTCGCCGTCAGGTACATATGTGTATAATGATCTGTCGACATTATCTGTTACTGGTGGAGGCGCAAGCACTTATGACATTCTTGGTGTGCAGCTCGCAACAGGTACAACATCATCAACAGGAACAATTACAGGTGTGCCAACAGTTGTTGTATATGCTGACGGAGCTGGAGCTACGCTCAACATGGTGAATTTCGCAGGGGCAACTACTTTAAGTAATACGCTAAATGGCACTGGATCTACAGGTACTGTTACCATTACCAATTTAGGTACTGTTACAGCAGGTTCTGCTCCAACGAATTATTATTATCAAGGAACAGCTTCATTCAGTATCTCTCCACTAGCTACTGCGCTTTCTGGATCTTCAGATGTAGCAAATATATATATTAATTCTGTTACAGGTAACCCTACTTTAACACTTTCTCCGGCTTCTGGAACAAATGGATATGAAACTTTAAATATCTATTCTGGTGGATCTAATGAAAACGTTTTAACTTTGACTTCTGTTGGGCCTACAACATTAAATATTCTTGGTAACCAAGGTATCAACCTTGCCACAGTGCCTTCAACTTTAACAAAGATCGATGCGTCAGGCCAAACTGAAACTGGTACAGCTGCCAGTACTGGTATAGTTCTATCAGCTATTCCTTCTACTGTTGCAACTTTAAAAGCTGGAACAGGTTATGAAGAATATAGATTTTCTTCTTATCCTACAGCAATTACAAGTTTTGTAGGTTCAAGTGCTTCTGGAGCTCAAATAGCTCTTGGTATAGCAGGAGCAAATTTGGCTACATTTATAGCGTTAGGTGCTTCACTTTCCAATTTTCATAAGTTAATTCTTCACACAAGTACTGTTACTGCATCAACTTTTTCTATAGCAGGCTTGTCTAGCTCAATAACTTACTTACAACATGAGTTTTTGAATACAAATGCTGCAACTTATACTTTAAATGCTAACACAACTGTATATGCAGGAAATCCATCTACTACTTATGGTGTGGCGCAGAATTTCTTATATGCTGCTGGTACAACTACTTATAATTTACTCTCTGATACTTCAAGCGATACTTTGACACTTAGCTTGAACTTCGAACAAACCACTGGTGCGATTAATGCTCCAATGATTGAGAACCTCAATGTTATTATTAACCAAGGTGCATGTCAAATAGGAGCGCAAGGAACTTACGGTCTTTCTGCTGCATCTTCCAACTCAGTAATAAAAATTTCAGGTGGTTATGGACTAACAATGGCTCCTGGTGCACCTATTCAAGCTGTAGCAATTGACGCGAGTGGCTTAAGTGGATCAACAGGTTTGACAATGTCAGCTCTTACAGTTTATAATACAGCTACATCTATAACTGGATCTCCTGCAGCAGATATATTAGTTGGCCCATACGCGGCTGCTACAATTATTGCAGGAAGTGGTTCTGATACGATTTGGAATCAAGTTCCATATAAAACGAATGTTCAAGCAGCAGCTCTTTTAACATATGGTACAACTATATGGGGTGGTACTAGTTCTTCAACTGCTACAAGCCCAAGTGATGCTGGTACATATGTTAACAAATTTAACTTGTTTGGAAGCATAGCCTCAAGCACAACCTATACAGGCGCACCTCGAATTAAAGACTTTAAGGTTGGTACAACCCTAGGTGTTGGTGATGTCATTCAATTTGGAACCGCTGGTACACAAGGTTCATCACATGACTATACAAATACTGGTGTGAATAATCTTGTAGCGACTATAACAACAGGTAACGCTTACGCTGCGGGTGCCGTTGTTGTTACTTCGATAAGTAATTCCGGAACAACTGCAATTGGTTCAACTCAGTTTCTAAAGCTTACAAACCCTGTTACTAGCTTTAGCACTGTTCAGGCTGGTTTTAATACTGCGATTGGTACTTCTATTATCAACGGATTAGCTGCAAATAACATTATCTTTGGAAGCTATTATGATCAAACTGCTGGAACTACGTCTTCTACTGGTAGGGCGGTGTTTTTATGGATTGATGGTAATGGTTACACGACTACGCAAATAGAGACCGGTGATAATGTATATCTAATTGGTACGGTTGACATGTCTTGGGCTGATTATAGCAATTTTGGTACTAACAATATTGCTTATCTCTCTATATAACTAACTCCAATGTGGAAAGTGCAAATTTGTATTTCCCTTTGACTATAACTACCCAAAGCCGTCACTTTCCAGTGGCGGCTTTGTTCTTTGTAAATGATATCTGAGAAAAACCTAAGCATATGCCAAAGTTATTCCTATTTTACTTAACACCAAATATGATGACTCCACAGCATTTCAAGAAATTCCTGCGCAGGCCAAATGGTTACTTGCTTATTGTTTAATTTTATAATACGTTTTTTTGGTTCTAGGCAGATCACACCCAGTTTTAAATCATTATACTCCTTAAATATCCGATATTTAAGGAGTATGCTATGTGAAATATCAGATGCCAAGCCTGCGTCGTTGTCGAGTCACGAGCAGAAATTCTTCGATTTGTAACACTTGCGATACGTGATCCAGAATCATGTAGACGGTAGATCACGGCTCATAAGTCTCATAAGCTTAGCTGTGCTTAGCAATTCGACTAATGACCGAGGATGACCCACTCCATAATATATTGCTGACTTTTAAGCTACCCTGAAATATCTGATGTAAATTCGGCTTTGTTAGTGAATAAAAAACCTGAAAGCCAGCATGGCAAGTATTCCAAGCAGGGTTAGGAAAAGTCCGGCCAGCCACCGCAAAACCACCTGAGCAAATTCTTTGAATTCCGCTCTAAGTTGATTTCCAAGATTTTCAATTTTAAGATCTATTTTTGCCTCGAGCTCAATAAATTTTGCAGTAAATTTATCATCCAGAGCTTTAATTTGCGCTGATAATTTATCATCTAGAGCCTTGATTTGACCGGTAACTTTATCGTCTAGCGTCTTGATATCTTTTTGCAGAGAATTGACATTTGACTTAAGTATTGCGACATCTGACTTAAGTATTGCGACATCTGTGCTGAGTTCTTTGACATCTGACTTAAGTGATGAAATATCGCCAGCCATCACATCCATAGTTTTTTCCAGAACAAATATTTGCTCTTTGGTAGCAAGCTTTGAGATGTCATTATTTCTGCTAGCATTAATAGACCTAACTATCACCTCAGCTTGCTTTAGATCGAAGCCGGCGCCTTGAATATTTTTAACTTCTTGATGCGTATCATAATTCACTTCTACTTGTTGCCTCATTTGTTTACCTATACCTACACACTATCACTAAACATTATATTTGACAATTAGCCGATCAACATGGCGTTCTATATAATTGTTATATATATATTATGTATGAAGTGGTCAAGAAAAAATAGCGAGTAAGAATTAGGTAGATTCTAGCGTGGGTTGTGAAGGATGAAGTTCTCCTTTACCCTAAGCAAGCTTAGGGTCCCATTAGCTTCGGGGATACACAGTTGCAAGGCACTAGGATTTAATTGTTGCTCTCATTTGCGATCCGTGCCACAACCATGTAAAAATAAATCACGGCTCATAAGTCTCATAACGCGAATTCGGGATTAAAGTCTATAAAAATACGGTACTGAGGGTGTCATTCCAGATCTTAGAGGAGTAGCTTTGCGATAGCAAAGCATCACGACTCTTAGTCATCTGGAATCTCATGAGGGGTTTTCATGCAAGGTCTTCTTTTCTAACTTCACGAGATTCCAGACGACTAAGCTCCGCAACGCATGCTGTGCATGCTGCTCCGCTAAGGTCTGGAATGACCCGCCTGGGGGATTGTTTTTAATTACTTTTAATCCCGAATTAGCGTTTAACCACTAAATTTGAAAGTTAATTCGTCATTTTTAAGGTCTACTTTGACTTTGCCGCCTTTCTTTAATTTACCGAATAATATTTCATCAGCTAGTGATTTGCCGACTTTTTCATTTAGGATACGTTCAATTTCACGTGCCCCATTATCCTTATTATTGCCACGAGTACATAAATAATTACGGGCTTCTTTGCTCACATCAATTCTGGTATTGCGATCAGCAAGTTGCGATTTCAGCTGATCAATAAATTTATCAACAATTAAGGCGACAATGTCTTGATCAAGTTTCTCAAAATAAATAATAGCATCTAATCTATTTCTAAATTCCGGGGTAAAGAGCTTTTTAATGGGTTCATCGCCACTTTCTAGACTTTCATCCCTACCAAAGCCAAGACCGGCTTTGCTGCGCTCAAATGCGCCGGCATTGGTGGTCATGATAATTACACAATTAGAGAAATTTACACTTCTGCCATTATGATCGGTTGCTGTGCCATAATCCATCACTTGCAGCATTAAATTATAGATATCAGGGTGAGCTTTCTCTATTTCATCTAGTAATATGACGGAATAGGGGCTTTTGCGTACTTCATCGGTAAGTAAACCTCCCTGATCAAAGCCAACATAGCCTGGAGGTGAGCCGATTAAGCGTGATACTGAATGTTGTTCCATATATTCGGACATATCAAAGCGCAGCAACTTCATGCTTATTTCATTAGCAAGCTGTTTGGCCAGCTCAGTTTTTCCCACGCCAGTTGGCCCTGCAAATAAATAGCTGCCGATAGGTTTTTCATATCTTCTCAGTCCCGCTTGCGATAATTTGATCGCCAGCACTAATTCCTCGATAGCTTTATCTTGTCCAAACACCCGAGACTGCAAATTCTTGGCTAAGGTCAGTATTTTGTCATTATCGCCCCGCGATAAAGTTTTCGCCGGAATATGAACAATTTTAGCCACTGTTTCCTCAATATCTTTGACGGTAACGGTCTTTTTCTTTTTTGTTTCTGGTAAAAGATTAATGTGAGCGCCAGCTTCATCAATGACATCGATGGCTTTATCAGGAAGTTTCCTGTCATTTATGTAGCGCTGTGACAAGCTTACAGCTGCAACCAGAGCTTCATCAGTATATTTCACGCCATGATGTTTTTCGTAATAAGGGCGCAGACCTTCAAGCATTAAATATGCATTATCTTTGGAGGGCTCATCAATAACAATTTTCTGGAACCTTCTTGCCAAAGCTTGGTCTTTTTCAAAATGGTTTTGATATTCTTTAAAAGTTGTTGAGCCGATACATCTAAATAAAGCGCGGGCAAGAGCGGGCTTAAGTAAATTTCCAGCATCTAGAGCGCTGCCATTGGTAGAACCTGCGCCAATAATGGTATGAATCTCATCAATAAATAAAATGGCCGAGGGTAATTTCTGTATTTCCTTAATCACCATTTTGATTCTTTCTTCAAAATCTCCACGATATCTGGTACCCGCAACCAAAGAACCCATGTCTAACGAAAAAATTACTGTTCCCTTAAGTGAGGAGGGCACATCATTTTGTGATAGTCTTAAGGCTAGTCCTTCAGCTATAGCCGTTTTTCCTACACCTGGTTCACCTACAAAAAGCGGGTTATTTTTATTTCTTCTACATAATACTTCAATAGCTCGTTCAATTTCAGGTTCTCTGCCAATTAAAACATCTATTTTATGTTCTTTAGCTAGTTTGGTCAGGTTTACACAATATTTTGCTAGCGGGCTAGACTCGCTCTTATCATCTTTATCAAGAAATGAAGATTGATCTGCGTCGCCAAAATCTGTTTCCGACAAGGCAGCACTCTTAAAAGATGAAGGAATTTTATCTTCCTCAAGTTTAGCAGGCTTCTCTGCAGAGATACCAGACTTTGATATAGTATTCATAATATCATGTCTGGTAATGTTTTGTTCGGTAAGGAAAAGAACAGCGTAAGATTCTTGTTCTGAAAAAATTTCGGCTAAAACATTAGCGCCATTAATTTCTTTTTTCCCCAGTGCATGCACGTGAATTGCGGCGCGGTGCACAACTCTTTGAAAACCAGCCGTGGGTTTGCTCTCCCTGACATCTTTTAATACCAAGGCAGAAAGCTCATTCCTAAGGAAATTCTTGAGTTTTTCGCCAAGTTTTTTTACGTTTACATTACAGCTGTGAAGGGCAATTTTCGCATCAGAATCTTCAGAAAGAGATAATAGTAAATGCTCTAAGGTAGCATATTCGTGATTATACTCTCTAGCTATACTCAATGCTCGATGAAGACTAAGTTCAAGATTTTTTGAAAGCATCAATTCCTACCTGTTATATAATGACAATTTTTTTCTCTTATATAGCCAATATAATTGCAACTTATTATCAAAAGGTTAATTTTTCCAATTTAGATAAATTTAGTTGATTTATTTTTGGAAGGGGGAGTTTTTGGGGGGATCTCATGCTGGCAGCTTTATAGAAAACCCCTCATGAGATTCCAGTCGCTAAGGTTCGTGACGCTTTGCCTTGCAAAGCTACTCACCTAAGAACTGGAATGACAATACTTCTCATCAGCACTTAACTAAAACTTATTGATAAGATCAGTTATGAAAAAAATTAAGGCAAAGAAGGAGATAGATGCCATTAAGGATGCGCAAATATCGTCAGCCATAATACCAAAGCCTCCTTTTACATTCTTATCGATATAATTGATTGGCCATGGCTTACAAATATCAAAAAGTCGAAACATGATAAATGCTCCTATAAAGCAGACGTAAAAAATCTTTTCTTTAGCAATATGAATCTTTTCAAATCCTGCGATAGCCTCATTTCCAATATAGGGGAAGCATGCCATAATGATTATGATAGTTAATAACTGGCCAGCTATTTCATCGATGATTACCTCTTTAGGGTCTTCTTTGCCAGAATCCTTGCAATAATTATCGCTGGTGATAACGCCAATAAAAAATATTATTGCAGTTATAAATAACATATAGCTTGTCATATCCCAAGATATCGCAGATGCGACTCCACCTTTTGCTATAATAGAGATGGCCAAGAATATTATATATATCGGGAAAGCTACTAATGAGCCAATAGTGCCTGGCATATAAGGAAATTTGCCCAAACCAAAAAATGTGGCTAATAAAAAAGAGATGTTAATTTTTATCATAAGCTTTTCCATGTTTTAAAAATTTACTGATTCCATGCGGAGTTTTATTCCAATAATAAGTGTTAAAGAATAATTCGTAAACAGACATATAACTAGCAAAACTATGTAAAATCCAATAGAAAGAGAATGTAAAGACGGCAAAATACATATTTCTCCAGTTATTATAGCGCATAGATATAAAGGCAGAAATAATTGGAAGAGTAATACCCATGAGCAAAATAATTTTTGAAAGCAAAATTATATTAGGGGCAATAAATGATAAATCTGTAATATAAGCAATAGATGATAGAAATGTTACCAAAATTATAGGGCTTACTAGATAGGTTAAAGCGGGTAACCCGATAAAAAAGTGAAATCCGATTATTTGCCAAAATGAAATTGTTGCTAAATGATGTTTCCTATTAAGCAGAGCGATGATGTAAGTTTGCATATAGCCCTTAATCCATCTTATTCGTTGCTGCGTCCAGGATTTAAGTTGAATAGGCGATTCTTCCAGAGTTACCGAGTTAATTAACTTGGTTTTGTAATTCATTAGGCGCAGTCTAACGCCAAGTTCTGCATCTTCAGTTACATTGTAAGGGTCCCAAGCTCCTACCTCTATTAATGCCTTCCTTCTAAAATGGTTGCTGGTTCCGCCAAGAGGGATAATAAAATTTAGTTCATAAAGCGCAGGTAGCATAAACTCAAACCAAATAGAATATTCTAAGCTAAAAAATTTACTCAAAAGATTTTCTTCCCGGTTATAGTAATTGAGTTTTGCTTGAATGCAAATATAGCTATCATCAAGCTTCTCGAATAAGCTTACAATTTTCTTTAGTTGTAGCCGATCAGGTATGTCTTCGGCATCATATATCGTAATATATTCTCCTTTTGCAAAGTTAAGCCCATAATTACATGCTTTTGGTTTTGTTCTGGGGTCGCAATAAGGAACCAGTAAAATTTGATATGGCTTGGTTAAATTAAAAGTTTTAAGGGCATTAATTGTAATATTATCGTCTTCTTCTAATAACAAAAAAATCTCTAATTTATTTTGAGGATAATCTAGATTATTGATAGAAGCGATGAGGTTACACAAGATATTTTCTTCTCTATATAAGGGAATAAGAATAGAATAAAGCGGTAAGCTTTCATCATCTATTATAATGTCTTCGTCGGCGGAAAGAGAATTCCTTCTAATAACCAATAATCCGAGAAAGTTTAGCAAAATTTTAAAACTCATCGAACTTAAAAATATAATATTGCCAAAGATAAGAACGGTTTGAATAATAATTGTCCTGCTCGATATTACACAAATAGAAATTATTACCATAATAATAACATAGAGAGAGAATTTATGTTCTAAGCGCAAATTTTTTGCTGAAAAATGAGGGAATTTATTGGCTAAAAAATTTACTGCCCGATCTCTAAAGACTTTTCTTTTTTTAGCGCTCACTTTCATAAATCAAACCATAAAGCTAATATAATTCCAGTGGAGTTAAAATTGCTGTTAGAGTTGAGAAGATAATAAGTTCCTTGTTGAAGAAATATTCCTTTTTTCAGCTGCTTTACTACTGAGACCTGCAATTTCAGTTCGCTATGGTGGGCTTGTTCAGGATATTTAGTTTTGGTGATAGGGTCGAAGTAATTTACCCGATAATAATGGATGATTTCAAAAATATATAATTTTTTCTTTTTACCCCATATCCCGACATTAAAATTAAAATTAGCCGACTCCTCACCATAAGTGATTGGGTTTACATAACCGAATTCTATACCAATAAAATTTGAGTTATTGCCGCGCTTTTTAAAGGTTTTACCGAATAATATTCTATTTTCGATAGAATATTTTCTCCCATACATTTGTTTAAATGAAGTTCCATATGAAATAGCATTCATATTATAGTCGTATAACTTATATTTTACGCCAAGCGTATTGGAGGCAAATTTTTTGGGGAAATATCCGTGCTTTTCCGAGCTAGCCCATTCAATTTTCTTAGTCTTCATATTTTGTGTGAAAAATTTATAGGCGCTAGTTTGGGTGGTTTCTAAATTATAGCTGAGGGAAATTTTCTCTGAGATGCCACGTTCAATATTAAAATTAAAATTTACCTCTTGGTGAAAGTTATAATTTTTGTTTCCAGAGCCATGATTGGCTTTTATTTGCATGAATTGTTTTTGTTCAATTGAGGCAATTATTTTATATTTACCAACTTTTGGCAGGAAAGCAGACCCATATGCTAAATTGGGAATTATCAATATTAATACAACCCTTAGCTGGACCATTTAAATTAACGAAATTTGGTAATTTAAATGACTTATAGCAGATTGCTGTCAGTGAGGTAATTAATAAATTAACTTCCACTTGACTTTTACTCTACAATCTCACCATTTTCTATGGCATATACCTTGTCTAAGTTTTTTGCTAGATCCATGTTATGAGTAACAATTAGGGCTGAGAGATTATAGTTTTTAACGATTTTTACCAGTAAATCAAATACTAAGGCCGCGTTAGCCGGGTCTAAATTTCCAGTAGGTTCATCAGCTAAAATAAGAGAAGGGCCGGTAACTATAGCCCGAGCTATAGCTACTCTTTGTTGTTCACCACCTGATAATTGTGAAGTTAAATGATTTATCCTACTTTCTAGCCCTAGGGATTTGAGTAATAAAAAGGCTTCTTCTTTAGCTTCTTTTGCGGCTATTCCTTGAATTCTTAGGGGAATAGTAACGTTTTCTAAAGCGGTAAAGCCAGCAATTAAATGGTGAAACTGATAAATGAAACCAAGCTCACTAGATCTTATTTTAGTTCGCTTCTCATCAGTTAAATTGCTACATTCTTGGCCGTTAATTAATATTGATCCTCCATTATGATTATCAAGCAAACCAAGTATATGTAAAAAACTTGATTTTCCTGAACCTGAGGGACCAATAAGTCCAACCATTTCACCTTTGCCAACTTCAAGTGAAGCTCCTTTTAAAACCTGAAGAGTTTCTCCACCTTGAGAGTAGGTTTTAATAATATTTTTTGCAGATAAAATAGGGTTGCTCATGTTATTACCTCAGAGATTCAACAGGGTTGATAGTAGCTGCTCTCCACGCAGGGTATATGGTAGCTGAGAGTGATAAACCAAGAGATAATAGAGCAATTTTGAGCACATCGAGTGGTTCAATATGTGAAGGTAATTCAGATAAATAATAAATTAATGGATTGAACAAACTTACATTTGTTAGGGACTCAAGAAATAATTTTATAGCCTCTATGTTAGCTGCAAAACTTACTCCCAAAATTACTCCAATTACGGTGCCAGAAATACCAAGCGAAGCCCCACAAATTAGGAAAATACGAATAATACTCGTACGTGATATTCCGATAGTTCGTAAAATAGCGATATCGGCAGTTTTGTCTTTTACTAGCATAATCAAGCTGGATATAATGTTAAAAGCCGCCACTAAAATTATTAAGGTGAGGATCATAAACATTGCTACTCGTTCGGTTTTTAAGGCATTAAATAAAGGCATATTCTTATTTTGCCAATCATTTACTTCGAGCGTATTGTCGAGAATGTGCATGATTTCAAATTTAGTATCATTGGAGGTCATGGGATTGTTGGTATGAATTTCTAGAAGATTAACCTGATTATCCAATTTATAAAATTTTTGTGCTGTACTTAGCGGCATAAAAATAGCTACGGCATCATAGTCTGACATCCCTGATTCAAAAATCCCAATAACGGTAAAAGTTTTGAATTTGGGAATCTTTCCAAAAAATGTAGAGGTAGCTTCTGATGACACAAGCTTTATTTCGCTACCAACCATAACATCAAGATTATAAGCTAGGCTTCTACCAATTATTACAGAAAAATCATCTTTAAAATTTTCTATATCTCCATAAATGATATTGTCAGCTATAAGATGCTTATTTTTTAGATCCTCCAATGCAATACCCTGGATCTTAGCTCCCATAGGTGCTTTCTTATCAGTAGAGATAAGCCCTTGTTTGTCAACTATAGGAAAAATATTGTTTACTTCCTTGATAGATTTTATCTTTTTGGCATATTCCAGGTAATTTCCCAGCTGTCCACTCGGGGAATATACAGCGATATCACCTTCAAAAGACACAATTTTTTTGGTAAGTTCTATTCGAAAGCCATTCATAACGGCCATCACCACAATAAGAGCTGCAACGCCAAGCGATATTCCAAGCAGTGAAAAGAGTGAAACCACAGAAATAAAACTCTCTGATTTCTTTGATTTTAGATAGCGAAAAGCGATGAAAAAATCTAACTTAGTAAACATTTTGAACCAAATTTGTAAACAGAGATTCAATAGATAATTCTTCTTTAAGGCCAGTTTTTCTAGTTTTAAGCTCTACCAAATTGAGCGCGGCAGATTTTGGGCCAACAATAACTTGGAAAGGGAAACCAAGCAAGTCATGGGTAGCAAATTTTGCACCTATACTATCGTCCTTATCGTCATATAATACTTCGATATTAAGTGCTAATAATCTTTCATACACCTCATCTGCTAATTTAGTTGAGGCTTCGTCCGAGGGTTTTAAATTTATTAAGGAAATAGTAAATGGGCTAACCGAACTTGGCCAAATAATGCCTTTTTCGTCGTGAGAAGATTCGATGATTGCTGCAACTAGCCTTGATATACCAATACCATAAGAGCCACATTCTGGATAAATCTGTTCGCCATTTTTGCCAAGAACTTTGGCATTCATAATTTTGGT
>Ga0007801_10000508_pt1 | contig 12755 bp, 9 predicted proteins | sample CryBogmetaGMA2M_FD_60372 | JGI IMG/M metagenome (GOLD analysis project Ga0007801, IMG submission 60372) | Freshwater microbial communities from Crystal Bog, Wisconsin, USA - MA2M | ecosystem: Environmental > Aquatic > Freshwater > Lake | place: Crystal Bog, Wisconsin, USA | collected 2009-07-06
CCGCGTCGGGCGGCTCGCTGAGGATCACCAGCCCGTGTTCCGGGTCGAGCGCGGCCAGGCAGCCGGCGTAGGACTCCAATTGCCGGGGCGCAATGCGCACGCCCACCCGGTCGCCCGGCCTCGCCCGGTCGCACAGCCAGAGGATTTGGCCGGCCAGTCGATCCTCAAGCCCCGCGGCCACGCCCGCGAACTCGATGTCCAGCACGCCGATGCCGCCGCCCCGCGCCGCCGCCAGGGCCATGTAAGGGTGCCGCGGGCCGCAGGGGGCCAGCGCGATGCACTCGAATTCTGAAATTGATGCTGGTTTATGCACGGTTACCGTATCCTCTCTAAAACAAATGCCTACGCTGCCAGGCCCGGCGCGCCGCCCTGACTCAACAGGGCGGTGTCGCTGAACCGGCAGAGCTCGAACCAATCGGTGGAATGCCCGTTGTCCCCCGGGCTGGTGGTGAACGCCGCGCAGAACCCCGCCGCCCTGACCGCCTCCCGCGCCCGCCGGTCGACGTCGCCCGGCGTGCCGTAGGGGTAGGCGAAAGGGACGTGACGCAGGCCGAAGGCCGCCGCCAAATCCAGCGCGTTGCCGTTCACTTCGCGGGCCAGCGCGGCCTCGTCCAGCCCCTTCAGGCTCGGGTGGCTGCGGGTGTGGCCACCTATCGTCCACCCCGCCTCCAGCAACCGGCGCACTTGGGCGTGGCTCAGCTTGCGGTAGCGGGGGTTGTCCGCGGCGTGGCCGGCGAGGGCTTCCTCGCCGATGCCCAGCGCCGCCAAAATCAACGCCAGCGAGGCTTGCCGGGCGGCGGCCCGCTGTTGCTTGAGTAGCTGTTTGAGCCGCCGCAGGGCTTGCACTCTGGCCGGTACACCGGACAGGTCCAAGCCCGCCAGCCCCAGCGCCGGCACGTCCAGCGCCTGCGCCGCCGTCAGCCGCAGGGCGATCTCCAGTCGCTCGAACTCCATCAACTGGCCGGCGGGGGCGGCACCGCCTTCGGCTGTCAGGATGAACACCGTCGCCACCAGCCCGCGCTCGGCCAAGACCGGCAGGGCCGCCTCGCACACCCCGGCGAAGCCGTCGTCGAAGGTCAGGGTCAGGGTCTTGGCGGTGTCCTCCCCGGCCTGGGTTTTCGCCATGGCCAGCCCGAAGGGGACGATGTCGTAGTGCGCCAGGAAATGGTCGATGGTGCGCGCGAAGCGGTTGCCGTGTATCCGCGCCAGCGTGCGGTCGTAGGCGTCCAGAGGTTGGTTGACGACGTTGTGGAACATCACGGCGCGCATGCCCCCCCCTTACAGTGCCGCGACCAGGCGGGGGCAGACCGCCCGCCAGGAAAATTCCGCGCGGATGCGCTCGCGCACCGCCTCCGGGACGGGCGCGGCGTCCACCAGCCGCGCCACCGCGCCATCCACATCGCCCACCGGCACGATGAGATGGCCAAGCCCCAGCGAGCGGAAGATTTCGCCTATGCCCATGCGGTCGGTGATCACCGCAGGGGTGCCGACCGCAATCGCCTCCATCGGCACATTCCCCGACGCCTCGAAGCGAGACGGGCAGACGACGGCCCGCCGCCGCCGGTAAAAGTCGGCCAGGGCGTCGTCCGAGAGGGTAGGCTCAACCAGGTTGACGTTAGCCAGCACCTTCAAGTCCGAGGGGCGCGTCGTGACATCCGTGTCGGTGATCAGGTCCAGCGCGAAGCCGCGCCGTTGCAGCGCCTCGGCGATGCGGCCCAGCGCCTCCGGGTTCTTCACCCAGGACAGCCGCATCACCGCGCCAATGGCGCGCGGGTCGGGCAGGCCGTCCGCCGGCCGCAGGAAGGTGTCGGCGATGCCGTTGTAGACCACGGCAAACGGCACCATGCCGGGGTGCTTGGCGGCGCAGTGCTCGGCCACAAACAGCGACGGGAAAATCAACCGGTCGCTGTGCTCCAGGCAGTAGCGCTCCGCCAGCGGCACATAGGGCGGCGAGCGCCCGCGGTCGCGGCCCGCCTCCTCGCTGGAGACCCCGGCGACGAAGGTGGTCACCGGCAGGCCCGCGCGGCGGCAGGCGGCGACCACGCACAGCCCCTTCAAATCGGTGTCGACCGCCAGCACCTTGTCCGGGCTTTCGGCGCGCAGGTCGGCGGCCATGCGCTCGATCAGCCCCTCGCAGGCCGCCAGCACCGCGTCGATGGTGTCCGCCCGCAACAAATTCGGCCTGATGTGGCGCGACTGGCTGTAACACAGGGTGCGCACTGGCGCGTCCAAAACCTCGTCGTGCTTCCCCAGCGGCATCAGGCCGACGGCCTCGTGGCGGCCCTTGCACCAGGCGGACAGTTCGCGGAAGCGCCGGAAGATGCCGCCGAAGCGGCCTTCGCCGCGGGCGATGGCGATTTTCATCGGCCACCCCCGGCCCGCAGTGCCGCCCCGCCGCCCCAAGCCGAGGCGCAGGCCTCGTCCAGCACCCAGCGGGCTGCCGCGTCGGCCCCGTTGAAGTCCCAGTCCAAGCCGCGCGGCAAGCGCCCGCAGGCCAGCGCCTTGCCCAAGGCGTCCGCCGCCATTTCCACCGCGTCGGCGGCATGCGGGTCCAGCGCCCAGATGCCGGGCAAGCCCGCCAAGCGCCCTATGCGCTCGCGCTGGTCGTCCGCCACCGGCAAAAACACCACCGGCAAATCGGTGCGCGCCAATAGCGCGGCATTGTTGTAGCCCGCGCAGGAAATTACGGCGGCGGCGTCCCGAATGATGTCTTGAGTATGCCCGGTGCGTAACAATTCGACCCCCCGATGCCCGTCCAGCACGGCGGCGACGGCATCCGAATCGGCCATCGGCCCGGTCAGGAAGCGCAGCCGCACCGACTGCGGGTCGGCCAGCCGCTCGCGGGCCGCCAGCACCAGGCGGCACACGTCGGCGGCAAACGTGCCGCCGCCGCAGGCCACCGCCACCAAGCCGGCGGTCATTTCGCCCAGCGGAGCGGGCGGGTCGGCGACAAAGCCCACATAGGCGGCCTTGGCAGGCAGCACCCACGGCTTGAAAAGGGAGAGCACCTCCACCTCGCGGGGGTCGGCATAGGCAATCGCGCTGCTGTAATGGGCCAGGGCGCGGGCGACCGCCGGGTTGGCGGGCGGGCGGTCGGGGGCGATCGCCGCCGACCGGCTGAAGTAGGGGATGCCCCACACGAACCGGGTCGGCCAGCCTTCCAGGGCGGCGGCGGTCAGCGTGGGCAACAATTCGTTGCCCAGCCCCAAGGGGCTGTGGTCCACCAGCACGGCGTCGGGCCGCTCCCGGCGGCAGGCGGACAGGATTTGCCCCGCCCTGAGCTTGATGATGTCGGCACCGGCCAGCGCGGGGTCCGCCGCCGTGAAGCGCCAGCCGTCCGCCCGCACCGGGGGCAGTTGCTCGAGGCGCAGGCCGGGGCCCGCCGCGATGTGGCGCAAATGGCTGCAGCCGGTGACGACCAGGCACTCGCAGGCGCCCAGCCGGCGAGCCGCCGCCGCAATCTGCAACGAGCGCACGATATGCCCTAGCCCGAAGACATTGTGGCAATAAAAGACAAGCCTTGGCATCGCTTTCCCGGCCTCACCGTTGGTTAAGGGGGCGGGGGCGCAAAGAACCCCCGCGCGCCCCGGCTTGCGGAGCGCCCGCTGGCGGATGCGCCCCGCCCCCGTTACACCGCCATGGTTTCTTGGCGGGTGACATCGAAGTTCCGGTGGACGAACCCGGCCAGTTCCTCGACGGCGATTTCGCTGCGGTAGCTGCCGTCCTCGAAGGTCACCAAGGACTCGTAGGGCAGCTTGCGCCGGAACCGCGTCTCCAGCGTCGCGATGACATCGATGATGTCCATCGACGTGAACCCCAAGTCCCCGATCAGCCGGGTCGAGGCGTTGACGTCGGCGTCCAGGCCCCAGTCCTGCATGATGGCGGTGACGATTTCGCGAACCGTTCCGATGATTTCTTGTTCTGACGGTGGCATGGTGTGTTTGCCCAAATAGTGGTGGATGCCCTCGGCCAAGGCTGCAAAGCGGTGGCGATTTCCGGTTTATCGCGCACAGCCTGATGCACGCGCCGTTGACCTTCGCCCGCCCGCCGTTCGCCGCGCCGGTTAACGCCGCCGGGGCCGGGCGCGCAAGCGTAAAAATCAACGTGTATACATTGTATAAACGTAATGTATAAACAATGTTTATCCTAAACCGTTTGCAAGTTTATAGCAGATTCGGCTGATTTTGCAAACAATTGTGCCGGACAACCCCGCAGCAAAGCCGAATGAGCTTGCCAAAGCCATCGATTTTTAATATTAATCTGTTGATTTAGATCAATTAACCAGAATACTTCCCGACCCCCCGCGAAGCTTGATTTAAGCGCTTAAAAAGCTTCTGGCGGGTCGGCCATGACAGCTTTTCCGGCCAATTTGGCAGCGCCTGGGGCGGACGCGTGGCAACGAAAAAACCCATCAATCGGGGTTTTTAAACCTAAATCCATAATCGCTTAAAATATATGCTTGACGGAATGCATGGGCAGGGTTTAAGTTATGCCCTGACAGAATTTAAAGGGCTTTGGCAAGTAAGCGGGGCTGACGAAACCCGCCCCTGCCGGGTTTTAAAAACGGGGTTTGCAGACACTAGAGAGGTGGGTCGCATGTGGGGTTTTCTCTTCGGCTTGGCGAGCGGCACGGCACTCTTGTCGAACGGGCCGCAGGTGCGGCGCGGGTTGGCGGTGTTGCTGGTGGCCGGCGAAGACGCGGCGGCCGGCGCGGCGCGGCTGGCGCGCCGCGCCGCCGTGCAGATACGCGAGGATTTGGAAGACATCCTGGCCGAGGCGCGCGGGCCGGAAGAAGAGTAGGGCGGCGCGGGCCGCCCGACGGGTTCCCGATTGTCAAGAATGGGCCGCCGCCGGTTGACGGCGGCGGCCTGGTTTAACGTCCGGGGGGAGATTCTCGGAATCGATCCCCACTAAGCTCACAAACAGAGGTAACGCACATGATTGGTTTAGTTCTCCGTGGAGTCAGCTGGAAAACATTTGGCGCCGGCGCGGCGGCGGCAGTGGTCGGCGGGGCGATTGCCCGCCCGGTTTTGGTCTCCCTGTTCAAGGCGGGGATCGGCGTGAAATCCCTTGTCACGGGCGCCTACGCCGCCGCCGCCGGCGCGGTCGACAAGGCCGTGGAGGAAGCGGGCAGCATCTACAGCGAGGCGGCGAAGGTGCGCGACAGCAAAGACCCGCTGGCCGGGCTGGTCGCCGAAATCCGTCAGTTGCGGGAAGACGTGTCCGCGCTGAAGTCCCCCCCACCCGATCTGAAGGCAAAAACCTAAGGGGCACCCCACACCCGACGGGCCTGGCCGCAAGGACTGCTTCACCGCCCGGCTGTCTCCAGCGAACCCCCCGACGACATCCGACGCCATGCAGCCGTTCCAGATCCGTTCATCAATCCCCGGGCGCGTCCGCTGGGCCGTGCCCGGGCTCATCGACCAGCCGCCGCTCGGCCGGGCCATCGAACACGCCTTCAGCGCGCTCGGCGGCACCAAGTCCGTCCGCGCCAGCCCGGTCAGCGGGCGGGTGCTGCTGGAATACCGGCAAGGCGCCGACCTCAAGGCATTCGAAGGCTTGCTGGCCGAGGTCATCGCCGGCCGCTGGCGGGCGCCAGCGCCTACGGCCGAGCCTAAAGCCGTGCGCGAGGAAGGGGAAAACCCTTTGCTGCACCTGCTGATGAACCCGCCGGCCCACCGCGCCCTGACCCAACGGGCGCTCGCCATCGCCTTCATGGACCGGATGTTCGAGGCCGCCCCCCCGGCGCTGATCGGCGGCGCCATCGACATCGTCACGCGCGGGCCCGCCTCGCTCTTCGGCAGGCTGGGCCTGCCCACGGTCAGGCTGCAACTGATGGCGTTAGGCACCATCGGGGCCATTGTCTGGACCCTGGATTCGGTGATGAACTACTACCACACGGTGACCACCACCGAGCTGGCCACCACGGTGCAGCGCGACCTGCGCAACGACGTCTACCGGCATTTGCAGACGCTGGACATCGGCCAGCTGGAGGCGCAGGCGGTCAGCGACTGGCTGTTCGTGCTGCAAAACGACATCGACCGGGTGGAAGCCTTCGTCGAGGACGGCCTCGACCCGATCATCACCATCCTGACCAACAGCCTGATCGTCGGCGCGACCTTCCTGTCCATCTCCCCCGTGCTGGCGGCGGTGCAACTGTTCTCCGTCCCCGGCCTGTATTTCGTCACCACGCAATTGCTGAAGCCCATCCGCAAGCAGCAGGCCGTCGCACACACCGACCAGAAGCGCCTCTCGGCGCTTCTGCACGGCAATGTGGCGGGCATGCCTACCATCGCCGGGTTTGCCAGCCAAAACGCCGAGGCGGGGCGCGTAGAGGCCGTGAACGCCCAATCCACGGACAGCACCCAACGCATGAACGTCATCCGCGCCGCCTACATCCCCGCCATCAAAATGGTGGTGGGCGCGAGCTTCCTGACCACGCTGTGCTACGGCGGCGTGCTGGTGAACCGCGGCGCGATGTCGGTCGCCTCGCTGAACATCATGGGGCAAAGCTCGATGAAGCTGCTCGTCGCCCTCGCCCGCCTCGGCATCAGCGTGGAGCAGTACCAGCGCATGATGGTGTCGCTCAACCGGGTCAACGCGCTGCTGGAGCGCCGGCCCGCCGTGGCCGGCGGCGAGACCCCGCTGACCCCCGCCGATGCGGGGGCGGCGATCACCTTCGAGGACGTGGTGTTCGGCTACGCCCCGGACCGGCCGGTGTTGCGCGGGCTCAGCCTCCGCTTCCCGGCCGGCCAGACCGTCGGCGTGGTCGGCTCGACCGGGACGGGCAAGACCACCATTTTGAAGCTGCTGTCGCGCTTCTATGACATCCAGTCCGGCAGCATCAAGATCGGCGGGACGGACATCCGCGAGTTTTGCCTGGACGGCCTGCGCGAGTCCATGGCGACCGTGCCGCAGCAGATATTCCTGTTCTACGGCACGGTGCGCGAGAACATCGCCTACGCCCGGCCGGACGCGCCGCCTGCGGCGGTGGAGTCCGCCGCGCGCGTCGCCCAGGCCCACGACTTCATCGAGGCGCTGCCGCAGGGCTACGACACCCTCGTCGGCGAGGGCGGCGCCAAGCTGTCCGGGGGGCAGCAGCAGCGGCTGGCGATCGCCCGCGCCGTCCTCGCCGACCGGCCCATCCTGCTGTTCGACGAGGCGACCTCGGCCATGGACTACGAGACCGAGGCGGCCATCCAGCAGTCCCTGCGCGGGGTGACCGCCGGCCGCACCACCATCGTGGTGGCGCACCGCCTGTCCACCGTGCGCCACGCCGACCTGATCTACGTGCTCGACGAGGGCCAGTTGCGCGAGCAGGGGCGGCACGACGACCTGATCCGGGCGGGCGGCGTCTACGCCGGCCTGTGGCGGCTGCAGACCGGCGAGGCCTACCACGACCACAGCGGCTTCCTGCCCGCCTGAACGGCCCGTGAAACGGCTCATCGTCAACGCCGACGACTTCGGCCTGACCGACGGGGTCAGCGCCGGCATCGTCGAGGCGATCCGCGGCGGCATCGTCACCGGCACCACGGCGATGGTCGCCGTCCCCGGGGCCGGCCCCCGCCTGGCGCGGTGGGCGCCGGCCATCCCCGGCCGCATCGGGCTGCACCTGCAACTCACCGGCGGACGGCCGTGCCGCGCCGCCGGGGACGTACCTTCGCTGCTCGACATCGAAGGCCGCTTCCCCCGCTCGCGCAAGGAAATGGGCCGGCCCGACGCGGCGGAAGTGGGCTTGGAATGGCGGGCGCAACTGGCCCGGCTGCGCCAGTGGGGGATGGAACCCACGCACTTGGACAGCCACCACCATGTCCACCACCTGCGCCCCGCCTTCGCCGCCTTCGCCGCGCTGGCCAAGGCGGAAGGGCTGCCCGCCCGCCCCGGGCCGCTGCCGGTGGCGCACGGCTTGCGCGCGGCGGGCGTCCCCCACCCCGATTGCCTCGACACAAGCTGGTACGGCGGCGGCTTGAGCGTCGACGGCTTGCTGCAAGCCGTCTCCGACGCCTTCGTCCGCCTCGGCGGGTCGGGCACGGTCGAACTGATGTGCCACCCCGGCCACGCCGATGCCGCGCTGGCCGCCGTGTCGTCCTACGTCGGGGAGCGCGAGCGCGAACTGGCCCTGCTGTGCGCCGACGGGCTGGCCGAGCGGCTGGCAGCGCAGGGCGTCCAGTTGATTTCCTACGCGGAGCTTGGCCAGGCCCACGCCCCTTGACCGAAACCCGCGCCCGCCAAGGGCTGCGGCTGACAACCCACACCACCCGAGCAGTTGACATCCATGAACCCCAGCAAAGCCCCCATCGCACTCCTTGGACTTGCCGTATGCACCGGCGAACACCCTGACCTGGCCGCGTTCCGCCACCATCTGGCCGACGGCCCGGCCGAACGGCCAGACGGGCCCGGACTGGCCGACGCGGCCGATTTGCTGCGCGCCCTGCTGCAAGACGGCGGGATCGCAGCCGGCGACCCGCTGCGCGCCCGGCTTGGCATCTTCATCGCAGGATCGCAGCCGGCGGCCGGCACCATGGCGCTGGCCCCGGAGGGCGTTCATGCGGTGCTGACCGAATACACCGGCGGACATGGCGCGCCGTATGCCGTGGCCCGCGCCGGGGCGGCCTTGTGCGCAGGGGATTGCAGCCTGGCCGCCGTCCTCGCTCTGGGCCCGCCCGCCGACGGCGCGAGCCGCTTCGAAGGCAGCGGCGTATTGCTCGGACTGGACGGCGCGCCCCCGGCGCGGGCCTATGCCCGGCTCTACCCCGGACTGGTGCGCGAGGCTGGCGGCGACCCGGCCGGCCTGCTGGCCGAGTCCTGCGCACGGGCGGGGGTCGGGCCCGCCAGCCTGGGCCTGCTCGACGTGGAAGGCCATGTGGGCGCCACGCTGCCGATTGCCACGGTGCTAGGGCAATTGCGCCCGGTGCTTTCCCACAGCGGCGGCGGCCTACAACAATGCGCCGTCGGCCCGCTGTTGCCCTCCCCGTCCGCCGTAGCGTCCATGAACGGGCTCTGCGCGGTCGCGCTGGCGCTTTACGAGCGCGTGCTGCCGCCGCTGCACGGCAACTGCGAAGCCGCCATTGCCAAGCCTTTCAGCGCCGACCGCTCGCCCCGCCCGTGGATAGGGCGCACCCCGCGGCGGGCCGGCGTGCTCGCGCTGCGCCCCGGCGCGGATACCGCCATCATCCTCGAACAAGCCCCAGGGGAGCCGCACACCCCGCCGCCACGGCTGGACCACGCCTGGCCGGTCGAACTGCTGCTGCTGTCCGCCGGCAGCCGGGGCGAACTGGCCGCACAGGCCAGCGCGTTGGCGGAGCGGGCGGCAACCCGCCCGGAGCAGCCTTTCCGCCAACTGGCCGGCGAGTTCGCCCACGCCACCCCGCGAAATTGCCGCGCGGCGCTGATTGCCCGCGACCGGCGCGAACTGGCGGACAAGCTGGGCCGTCTCGTCAAGCGCTTGGAAGCGTCCGCGAACCCCCATTTCCAAACCCCCGACGGCATCTTCTTCGCCGAGGGGGAGCCCAACGACGGCAAAACCGCCCTGATGATCCCCGGTCAAGGCTCCCAATACCTGCAGATGTTCGGCGACCTCTGCCTGCCCTTCCCCGAGATGCAGACTTGGTTCGAGTGGGTGGACGAGGTGTTCGGCGACACCGAGCGCTGCCCGCCGCAGTTCCTCGTCGCGCCGCCCGCCATCGGCCTGGACGACAGCGACCGGCGGACGCAGCACGAGCGCCTCTACGCCATCGGCAGCGGCGCGACGGTGATGCTCTGCGGCTGCCTCGCGCTGCACAGCCTGCTGGCGCGGGCCGGGGTGGAAGCCGAGGTGATGATAGGCTACAGCAACGGCGAAAACGCCGCCCTGATCGCTTCCGACACTTGGCATTTCGGGGGGCAGCCGGACTTCTTCGACATGGTCACCGATTTGCGCGTCAACGATGTCTTCGAACGCTCGGGCGTCGACATCCCGCGCGGGGCCAGCGCCGCCGTCAACCACGTCCCCCGCGACCGCCTGGGCGATATCCTCGCGCCCTTCGCGGGCCGCGTGTACCTGGCGCTGGACAACTGTCCCGACCAAGTGGTGCTGTTCGGCGAGCCAGCCGCGCTGGCGGATGTCACCGCGCAACTTGCCGAGGCGGGCGCGTTTTGCACCGAACTGCCGTTCGACCGCGGCCATCACACGCCTTACTACCAGCCCCATGCGGACATGCTGCTGGAATTCTACGGTGGCTTCAAATTCGGCCCCGGACGGATCCCGCTCTACAGCTGCATCACCGCCGGCCCGTTTCCCGAGGCGCCGGACGGCATCCGCGCCTTGGCTGCCTCGCAATGGACCCGCTGCGTGCGCTTCGGCGACACCGTCCGCCGCCTCTACGACGACGGCGTCCGCCATTTCGTCGAAGCCGGCCCCGGCTCCAGGCTCAGCGGGTTCGTCCACAACACCTTGCGCGGCCACCCGCACACCGCCATCCCCGTCAACGTCCAGGGCAAGGCGGGCCTTGAGCAATTGCTCAAGGCATTGGGCCATCTGTTCGCCATCGGCCAGCCGATCGACCTCCGCCCGTTGCGGCCCCTCCCCGCCCCTGCGCTTGATGGGGTTGAATTAGCCCCGTCCCGCGGAAAGCCGGATATTGGGGGATCAAAAGCCGGCGAAGCCGCCGGCCTGACCAGCCCACAGCCTACCCCGGCGGTGGCTGCGCCAGCAAATCCGGCGGCGCAGGACGGCGGGGCCGCTGGTCGCATCTTGGCCGGTCACTTCCAACTCATGCAAGATTTCTTGGCGGGCCAGCGGCGCAGCCACCGCCACTTGGGCGATGTCACGGACGGACGGGGCGTCCTGCCGGCGCGGGCGCGCTGGCCGATGCTCGGTGACCGGATTGAAACCGGCGGTGGCCGGCTCAAGGCCAGGCGCACCTTCACCGTCGCCAGCGACCCGTTCCTTGCCCACCACGCCATGGGCCTGCGCCGGGCCGACAGCGTCGAGACCGTCCGCGGCCTGCCGGTCGTCCCCTTCACCTTCAGCATGGAACTGGTGGCCGAGGCAGCCGCCTGCCTGTCCGGATGGGACGCGCCCGGACTGGCCCTGAGCGGACTCAACGCGGTGCGCTGGCTGGCGGCGGACGACAGCTTGACGGTGGAAGTCGAAGCCGCCGCTGGCGAGTTGCCCGAAACCCGGGAAAAGGCAGTCCACGTCCGCGTGTTCGAAGTCACCGATGCCGCCTTGGGGCGGCGTGCGCTGGCCTTCGAGGGCTGGGCGCGCCCCGCCGCCAAGGATCCCGGCGCGCCGTTGAAGGCGATCGGCCGCGCCGCCGCGCCGCGCATGTCGGCGGCGCAGCTCAATGCGCGGCAGTTCCATGGGCCGCTGCTCAAGAGCATCTGCGGCGTTCAGGCTGTCGATGCGGACGGGGCGGAGCTCAAGGCCGTCGTCCCCCCCTTGTCGGGCCTGTTCCGCGGCCAGGGCGACCCCGCGCTGCTGACCCCGGCGGCGCTGCTCGACGCCATCGGCCAGCTCGTGTTCTACTGGCTCGGCGAGAACGGCCACCTGTCTGCCGTGCCGTTCCCCTTCCATATCGCCCACTACACTCAGTTCGGCGCGCCGCCGCCGTCCGGCAGCGCCGTCCTGTTGCGGGGGCGTGCGCGGATGCTCGGCAACACGGCGCAGGCGGATGTGGACATCATCGGGGCGCGCGGGGCGCTGGTGGCGCGGGTTCGGGGGCTGAAGATGAAGCTGTACGATTACGATGACCGTTATCTGCGCTACGCCTTGGGGAGGGAGGTCGGCGTTCGGCTGTCCGAGCGGGTTGGCGGCGAATGGCGTCGCCGCCTGAGTCCGCCCCCTGACTGGTTTGCCGCCGAGTCCCAAGGCATTTGGGGGCGGCTGATCGCAAGGGTGGCGCTCAACCCGAACGAGCGGCTCGCCTTGCGCGGCATCGGCGAGGGAGAGCGCTTGGACTGGACACTGGCCCGGGTGACCGCGAAGGAATTGGCCCTCGACTGGCTGGAGGCGCGGGGTGTGCATGCCCACCCCGCCGACATCGAGGCGGTCGCTTCCGGCGCGGGGCTGGTTTTCCATGGCGATGCGCTGCGGCTGCAGCCGGCGGGGCTGCGCGCCGATGTCGGGGCGGTGGGCTCTATGATCACCGCGGCCATGACATTTGACGGCTGAGCCGGACATCTCATCTGTAGGTGGCGGATGGCGGTATGCCGCTTGGAGCAAAAGCATTGAAGCCCCGGGCTCTGTAGGCTCCTGTCTTGCGGCTGTGGATTGTGCAGGGTGGGGGCTGCGTTTGTTGTCTGCTTGGGGGCTTCTGTGAGGCCATTGAAGCATTGGGTTAAAACTATAGTTGGCGTGACAGGGCCGGTGGCGAGGACTTTAGGGCCCTGTTGCCCGGGTTATCATGTCGGTTTTGCCCTGTGAAGCCTCTACTTGTCTGTGTGCGGGCGTGTCGATGGGTTTGGTTGCCGCTTTTTTTTTTTGGGGGCCGGCCCGCTTTTTTTTTTGGGGTCGGCCCGTCGGTTTGGTTCGGATGGGGGCTGCTAGGCTGGCACGGTTAATCTTTTAAAAAGGTTAAAGAAGGTTAAAGATTACGGTCGCGCAACTTTTTGAATTTTAACAGGAAAAACGCCTAACCCGCGCCCTAAACCTACCGAGTCGGCGTTTTTTGCGGGAATTTCGCCGCGACCCGCGCCCTAAACCTACCGAAAAATCGCCGACCCGCGCCCTAAACCTACCGAAAAATCGCCGACCCGCGCCCTAAACCTACCGA
>Ga0007801_10000511_pt1 | contig 12723 bp, 10 predicted proteins | sample CryBogmetaGMA2M_FD_60372 | JGI IMG/M metagenome (GOLD analysis project Ga0007801, IMG submission 60372) | Freshwater microbial communities from Crystal Bog, Wisconsin, USA - MA2M | ecosystem: Environmental > Aquatic > Freshwater > Lake | place: Crystal Bog, Wisconsin, USA | collected 2009-07-06
GAAACAATAATAAAAGCCTTTGTCATCACTTACCGTGAAGGAGGGAGTTTTTTCGCTGTGGAACGGGCATAGTCCAATCAATTTTCCAGCGCGATTTTCAAGTTTAGTTTTTCTTGTAACTACAGAAGAAATTGAGACTCGGTCTTTAAGAATGTCACTAAAGGTACTCATTTATTCCTAAGCAACTTTTTCGATTATAAGTAGTGATAAAGCTATAGATAAAGGTACTGAAAAATTATCATCTATTTTGAATTTTGTTGAGACAGATTCGGTAACTGTGGCGATGAGCATGGCAATAATTAATGAAATGAGATTTAAGTTGGATTCATGTAGTGTAGCTAGAATAATGTAACCAGTTACCAGGCCTGAGAAAAAGAAAGCTAAAGAACCTTCTAAAGTTTTCCCCCAAAAATGATTTTTGCCAAATAGAACTCCAACAATTGCTGCCATAGTGTCTGCGATTACAAGAACAGATAGAGAAATTACCGCAATAAGCTTGCTGAAAAATAATATTAAAATGAAACTAGAAATCAACAAATGACTAGCTCCAGTTAGTTTTCCTGGAGATTTTTCAAAATCTCGGAGAACATAAGAGAAATAGCTGAATAATTTGGTTATATGTAAATTTCTGTGCCGGTAATAATCCATGAAGATATATATCGAAGCTATAAGGCCGACTACTATGGCCATCAGGGTTTTATCTGTCCATAGATAAAGCAAAGGTATCCACATAGAACTCAAGTGGATTAATTTTCTCAGTATTTCAGTTTGTATTAATTTGTCTGAAGACATATTCGACCGTGTGTTAACTTATTTAAAGTAATATAGCAATAATATTCAGAAACGTCATTAATTAATCATAATATTGCAAATTTGAAAATGTTATGACATAACATGTGATCTCGACATCATAAATTAGAATATAATGAATGAAGAACTAAATACTTGTGTAATGCCAAATTCAAATGATGATGGAAGGGTAGTAACGCTCAATAAAATGGGTTTTATGCATCCAGTAATTGATTCAGTTACTAAGCAATTTATAGATTTCTGTTCCAAGAATGGTGCAGCTAAAGTCCTAGAGATTGGTGCTTCCTATGGTTTTGCCAGTGAAATAGCACTTAGCAAGGGTGTAAAATTATACATCAATGATCTAGATAAAAGACATCTGCAAATTTTTAAAAGTAAGATCAAAGACCCAAAACTTCGAGATAACATCACTCTATTGCCGGGGAATTTTCCTGAGGAGATAGAGTTAGAGTCAGAATCATTTGAGGCTATTTTAGCAGTTAGAGTGCTGCATTTTTTTGCCCCTCGGAAACTAGAAGAAGCAGCTGTTAAAATGAACCAAGCTCTGAAGAAAGGAGGAAAGATATATATTGTCGCGGATACGCCATATCAAAAGAGTTGGGCTGCCTATATTCCGATTTACGAGCAGAAGAAATCTACAGGAGACCCTTATCCCGGATATTTTAACAATTTGAGCGATTTCAATCAAAATGATGTTCAATATTTACCTGATGAATTACATTTTTTGGATCCAGAAGTTTTATCTAAGATATTTGAAAGAGCTGGTTTTATGGTTCTATTAGCTGTATTTCTGGACAGAAAAGATTATCCAGCATCTCTTCGCCTTGACGGAAGAGAATCAGTTGGATTTATCGCCGTTAAAGTTGATAATACCTCTGAAGCTTGACTTTTTGGGGCAATTATACTATACTCACGTCATCAAAAATCGTGAGTTTTACACATGTCTACAATTGAGATTTTAGGATTATACGGTTTTTCCGAATTTGAAGCACAAGGTCTTATTTTAGCTACTGAAATAGTTGGATGTCATATAGAGTCAGCTGATGATGGTGTGTCGGTGTCTGAACTTGAAAATTTAAATGAAACTTTGCAGAAATGCTTTATTCGTCCAGATGGACTTGAGAGGCAGCAACTTAATGACAAGTATTCAGATGAAGCTATAAGAAATAGTGTGATAACATTACTTTCCCCTTTTATATCTACAATATATTCTGGCAATGATGGACCAACAAAAATGCTTCTTGGTGGTTCTGAGCCAGCAGTAAAAGATAGATTTGATATTTTAGTAAATTTAGAAAAGCAAGGCAATCATGCTGAGATTGTATATCTTCTTGGTGGGAAAAGGGATTTATGGCTAGATCACGAACCAATAGCAACAAAATTCTTGGCTGAGAGAATTTCACAAAAGCAGGATATTTCAATAAGTAGCGCTGAAATTATAGTGAATGAGGCCAAACGCGAATTTTTCCCAGATAAAAATGATATCAATGCAAAGCGTGTTTCTGTAGTAAATTACTTTTCGCAACAAAATATAACCTGGCCTACAGAATCAGATTTAATGGAAGAATTATGTTCTTCTTATCCTGAGCTGTATAATAGCAAAATTATCTCGGTTAGTGCCCATAAAAAAATAAATTCTAAAGGTGAGCTAACAAGACCGGATACCTTAGATACGTTTAAACAGTTTTGGCACGACCATGGTGATTTTGTCCAGTTACAAGCGAATCAATATGGAGGTAAATTTCCGGTTGCTATAGTTACCACCCAGCCTTATGGATTATATCAACTGCAACAAGCTATAAGAGTTTTTTGGGATAAGCCAATAACTCTGTCTCTGGTGGCAGAGGGGATTACTAATAAAGAAAATATCAATTTATCCGTTGTGTTTGACTCATTAGCCAGAACTATTTATTCAGGCCTAGATGTAGTAAAAAGGAAAATTATTTCGCAAAGTGAATGTAGATAAAAACTTTAATCTTTAAGATGCTCATCTAGGAAAGATATTGCAAATTTTTCAATCATTCCCATGGCATCGGCAGTCTGGGTTATATTTAAGTGAAAATAATCTTCATATTCAAGCTGCTTATCTCCAAAAATATTGTGATCATAGTAAACTATTCTCTCAACTAATATTTCATTTAATTCCATTCCCAAAATATTATGCATTGTGGAGAAGGTTTCGTCCTGTAATTTTTCTATATCCTCTTCGACTTCTCTTAGTGCGAATAAATCTTCAATTTTTAAATTTGGTGATTTAGAGAGAATGTTATCCTCTTTAATCGTAAGATCCCGCATTTTTATCTCCCACTGATAAAATGCGTTCATACCATTTTTAAAGATTTCTTGTTTTTTTGACATTCTTAGGAGGGGGAATTTTTTAATCATGGTCTATTTTTCTACGTCCCAAGCTTTGCCGAATTCAAGTGTGATAAATTTGTTTGGGCTAATTGCTTTTAAATGAAGTTCTGCCTGAAGTTCATGCAAAGCCTGGTTATAACTATCATCAGCTAGTTCAAAAGTATTGTAATGCATTGCGGCAGCATAATCTGCGTCTAGCATTTTAAATATTTCTATGGCTTCTTTTGGAGAGATATGATTTCTTGCCATAAACCAGCTTGGTAAATATGCCCCGATTGGTAAAAGAGCTAACTTAATATCTTTATAATATTCTTTAATTTCTTTGAAAATTTCTCCATTGGCAATACCAGTATCGCCAGCAAAATAGGTGTTTCCAGCCTTAGATTCTATCACATACCCTCCCCATAATGAGGCATTAGTATCAAATAATTTTCTCTTGGACCAGTGGTAAGCTGGAACAAATCCGATTTTAAAATCTTCTGTGAAAGCTTCTTTTTGCCACCAGTCCATTTCATAACAATTGCAGTGACCAAGCGCTTTCTTAATAACAGAATTCGCAACTCCAAGAGGCGTAATTATGAAGGGAGAAAATTTTGTATTAAGTTTTTTCAGAGTTGGTATATCAAGATGATCGTAATGGTTATGGCTGATCAGAACTATGTCAATTTTAGGCAAGTCAGAAAACTTTATCGCTGGTTCAATAACTCTCCTAGGGCCAAATTCATAGAAACCTACTCTCTCAGACCAGACAGGGTCTGTTAAAATATTATAGCCTCCGGTCTGAATAAGAAAAGTTGCATGTCCGACCAAAGTTACCCTAAGTTGAGCTTCGCTCACATTTGACAGTGGGACAGGGTGCTCCTTAAGAGCAACATGTTTTGGCCAATTTCCTGCTGTGCGGTTAAATCTCCATTTCAAAAAAGCAAATGCAGGCAAGTCGTGATTATATTTTACGTTATTGAAGAATTTCTTGCCATCAAAGTGGTCACTTACTTTTCCTTTATATTGAATCTCATTAAAGACTCCAGTAATTTTACCTATAACTAGCGCCACCATAATAAGAGAAAATATTATAATTTTCTTCATGCAGAGATTATTCTCCCTGAGCTAAAGTAAAGCCAAGTTTATCATCAAAACTATATAGATTCTCGATATTAACAAAGTCAAGCTTATCATCCTTAAGTATATTAAGTAAGTTTATGATATCTTCATGGGAAGCGTTTTTTTCATTGCTTCTTGGGACAAATCTTAGGCGCCACAAATCATATTCAACCAAAGACTGTCCATATTCTTTTGGCCATACTTTTAGACCTTTACAGGAGATAATTTTCAGCCCTAAATTCGCATTTGCTGTCAGAGCGTTGATTTTGTCGGCAAGTATATCTTGATTGCCGCTAAGCCAATTTATTGAGATATCAACTCCAACTAGAACTTTTTTTTCTTTGGTATCAATTGCATGTTTAGTAGAGGAAGCATTTTGGTTATTTTTGCCAATAGGATAATTTACTTTTTTCATTTTTACAGGTGTTTTACCAAGACGCGCAATTACTGCATCAGCAAATTCTTTAGTACCTACTTTTTGCGTACTATGCTTTTCACTATAGATGTCTCCGGTATGAATACCTTCTTCAAGGGTGGTAAGCCAAGCATTATGAATAGTAGTAGCCACATCACCTTGCCCAATATGAATAAGCATCATAATAGCCGCATTGATAAGTCCAGAAGGATTGGCAATATTTTTGCCAGCTATGTCTGGAGCCGATCCATGAATAGCTTCAAACATAGCGTAATCATCGCCGATATTAGCAGATCCAGCTAAGCCAACAGATCCAGAAACTTCTGCTACCACGTCCGAGATTATATCGCCATAAAGATTTTCTGTCACAATAACGTCAAAAATATTAGGTTTTGAGGCAAGTCTTGCTGTACCAATATCAACTATATAATGTTCATTTTGAATATTGGGATATTCTTTGGCAATTTCATCGAAGACTTTATGGAAGATGCCGTCGGCAAACTTCATGATATTGTCTTTGCTGAAACAAGTTACTTTTTTGCGATTATTTTTAACTGCATATTCAAACGCATAACGTACAATTTTTTCCGAGCCTCTTCTGGTGATAAGCTTAAGTGCTACATACGAGTCATGAGTATGTCTATATTCAATACCGGCATATAGATCTTCTTCATTTTCACGAATGATGGCTAAGTCAAGATCTGGGTGCATAGTTTGCACAAAGGGTGGATAAGCAACACAAGGACGAACGTTTGAATAAAGTCCTAGGGTTTTGCGCATGGTAACATTAAGGCTTTTATAGCCACCGCCTTGAGGAGTTGTGATTGGTGCTTTAAGTAAAATTTTGCTTTCATGTATAGCTTTCCAGGCTTCTTCTGGTATTCCGGAAGGGTAACCTCTTTCATACATAATTTTACCAACTTCAATAATATCAAAATTAATTCTGGCTTTTGCTTCTTTGAGAATTTTGATTGTGGCTTCCATAATTTCTGGCCCAATTCCATCTCCATAGGCAACCACTACTCTTGTATTTTCCGTCATTCTCAACCCCAAATTTTATTTATTAATGATAATGCTACTTTGATTCAAAGATAAATGAGAATTTACAACTAGGCAAGGAAAAATGTACTAGTAGGACGTTAGCAATTAAGTCATGCTCCTTTAACCGCCAAACTCAGGACCTGATGATTTAAGATGAGCCGATTTTGCTTTTGACATAGGAGGTCTGAATTTAGTAGTTTTTGAAGACTCTATATAATCTCTATGATACTGAGCTCTTTTATATTCTGTGTCGTGCCAAGATGTGTCTAGTTTAGTTTTTGATTCTTGAGAGCTTTTTACGCTGCTTAGCAATTCATTATTACCATTAAAATGGAGTATGTCGCTGCACTTTCCATCCTTATGAGGAATTACTATTGTGAAAGGGGTGCCGCTAGCATTGTTTTTTACTTCGAATCGTACTTTGCCATTTACATTAGTTTCATGAACCACTAAATCCCCGTCTCCATGAATAACTATGCCATTATGTTCTTTTGGTTTGAGCTGCACGCAATCTTCTTTAATCTTTGCTGCCAGTTCATTAATTTCCTTTTTTTTGGAAGAATTTTCAGTTTCATGGATAGAGTTGATTCTATTGAAAGCCTCGTAATGCAGAATATTGTAATCAGAATATGGCTTTTTTGACGAATTATAGTTAGTATGTTCAGGGCTACCTGCATCCGTATAAATTTGACTGTTAGAGCCATAGCTTTGTTGTGGATTTATTCTCGAATAGTTGTCATCACTGTTTTCACGTATATCGCTGATCGAACTTCTTTTTCTCTTTTGTGAAAAACTCAGTAAATTATGTTTATAAGGTTTGAATGCATTACCGCCAGCTGTGGACGGACCTAAAATTTTCTTTTTACCATATGGATTTCCAGTCATAGCTAATTTCAATCCATAACAGGCAGTAGTACAACTATTTTTTCCAGTGAGATATTGCTGATGTCCAGAATCTATTAAGCAATCAGCGATATGTTTTTCATCATATCCCTCTTCTTCATAATATTTACTAAATTTTTTAACATGATAAGTAAGAAATGTTAGACCAGTTCTATCTTTGCCACTTTTGCAAAAAATTAATATTTCTGGTATTTCATCTTTTTGAGTCTGATCTAAGTCTTTTCCTAAAATCCCTCTTTTTAATTCTTGGATCATATCAGCGATTATGCAAGATTTATCATAAAACGAGGGAGATAGATCTAAAAGATAAGCCTCATATTCATCAAGTTTTTCTTGGTATTCTTTGTCTTCAGGGCGATAGCTACGTGCATTATTTACTAAAGTCATAAACTCTGTCATATCAGGCGGGTTTAATTTAGCTCTTAAACTACCCATTACATTGACTGGTGTTTGTATAATTGGTATTTCTTTTTCTTCTGCGTATTTAGAAAGCACTTTAGAAAAATACCCATCAGGCGTAATGAAATTGTTGTTTTGCGATATTAGTGGATTCAAGATAAATCCATCTTCAACATCATGTAACATCATGAGGGAATTTTTTTCATCCATATCTTTATCTGTACTATGCATTATAGGAATTGATGATCTACAAGCTCTTCCTAGTTCATCCAATTTGGTGTAAGATTTATTTCCAAAGCTGGATTCTAAATATGCATTTCTTATACCTGGTACGAGGTCAGATTTTAAAAATTGTGTTGGTAACATTTTTTCAAAATTACTACTAACTAAGTCATGGGCACACTGATCTACTAAAAATCTTTCATAATCAGATTTTACATTATACCATTCTGGACGTGGGTCTTTTTCTGCATTAATGTTTAGAATTTGTTCTCTCAATTCGCCAGTGAAAACATTTAATTTTATGTCGGTAACTATACCTAAATTATAATCATTTAGTGATTGTTCAAAGCCTATTTTGCTTTTTTTTGAACCAAATTTAGTTATGGTTGTGATATGATAATGTTCATCTTTAAGTGTTACCGAATCATATGCTTTATCGAGATCTTCCGAGATTTCTTCTTTCGACTTATGTTCTTCGGGTAACGTATCAGAAATTATATCCACTAATTTTTTGTCAAAGTACTTTTTTCTTTTCTCTTTGTCGGTTATCTTGCTTATCTCAGCTTCGGATTCCTTAAATAGTTTGATAATTTGTTCAGAGGCTGTTGTAAATTGTTGATCATTTATAATTCCCCGAGATTTTTCAAATTTTAGATATTCCAGTGTTGCTCTACAGCAATTTGCTCCTTGAGATATATAAGCAAAAGATGAATCAGCTACTATATCTTCTTTTTGCTTTACCCTAACTATCGATTTTATATCAGCATCCAAATACTGTGCAATCCCCTGTGATTCCTCATATCTATAATCATAATATTTTATAACGTCAGTAAAATATTGGGTAGCATTTGTAATATTAGAAGTTAGAGGTTTGCTTACAATATTAGCAATTAGTTTGTCAGAATTAATCAACTTAGTAACTTGTGCTTTTACCTTTTCAAGATCCTCCTCAGCTAAGGTCTGTATTTTGTTTTGCGGCATATTTAAATCTATTTTTTTTATTAATAATTACACGATAATTATTAATAAAAAAATAATATTACGTGTTAAAGATAATCATGCATTGATCTAGCCTAATGTAAAAAAACTTTTTACAACCCAATATTCTTAGTCTATAAATATTTCATAATTTAAAAATTAGGTTGGTATTAATGAAAATAGCTGTTTTGAAAGAGAAGGCCCAAGGAGAGTATAGAGTTGCTATTCATCCTGAAACCGTAAAGAAATATATTGAGCTCGGTTTTAGTGTTTGTATTGAAAGTGGTGCGGGGGAATTATCTTCCATTACTGATAGTGAGTTCGAAAAAGCTGGTGCAAAAATCTCCAAAATCCCCTTAGAAATTGTTGCTGATGCAAATATTGTGCTTAAAGTTCAGCCTTCAAATGTGGCAGTTAAGAAAAATACTAAGGATCTTGATGAAATTTTGCTCATGGCAGAAAATGCAATGATTATAGGGCTTTTGTCGCCTCATGCTAATAAAGAATTAATTGCTAAATATGCGGAAAATAAAATAACAGCTGTGGCGATGGAATTTATCCCAAGGATTACTCGGGCGCAAACCATGGACGCACTTTCGTCGCAAAGCAATTTAGCAGGCTATAGGGCAGTGATTGATGCTGCTAATGAATTTGACAAAGCTTTCCCTATGATGATGACTGCCGCTGGGACGATTCACCCTGCTAAAGTACTAGTTTTTGGTGCAGGTGTTGCCGGGCTTCAGGCAATAGCTACGGCTAAAAGACTTGGAGCAATAGTATCGGCTTTTGATGTGAGGGCAGTAGCTAGAGAACAAGTAGAAAGTCTAGGCGCCACATTTATTGAAGTGCCAGCTGAGGAAGATGGATCTGGAAGTGGTGGTTATGCCAAGGAGATGAGCGATGAATATAAGAAAAAGCAAGCTGAACTTATTTTGCAGACTATTAAAGATCAAGATATCCTAATTACTACAGCTCTTATTCCCGGTAAGCCAGCTCCGATTCTTATTACCAAGGAAATGGTGGAGCAAATGAAGTCAGGTTCAATTATAGTTGATATTGCTGCAGTAAATGGTGGTAACTGCACCTTAACTAAACCTGATCAAGTAATTATCTTAAACAATGTAAAAATAATTGGTTATAATAATTTTGCGTCTAGAATTGCCAATTCGGCAAGTAAATTATATGCTAACAACTTATTCAATTTGGTTAAGTTTCTAGTTGCAGAACATAAAACTCGAATAAATCTAGATTTTAATGATGAAATTATTAAAAGCTCAGTGTTAACTTTTGATGGAAGAATTGTCCATCCTTTATTTAGTCAGGGAGAGTAATATGGATAGTAAAAACTTGTCACAGCTTAGTAAGTCTGTGAATAAGCTATTAGAAACTTCAAAGAGCTTATCGGAAGATGCAGCTTCGCTAGGAGAAAAAATTAGCAACTTAGCCTCTGATGCAACAAGTGATGCTACCTCGCAAGTGATTCAGGGAGGAGTGGACCCGTTCATTTTTGCGGTAACTATTTTTGTCCTTTCATGTTTTGTTGGTTATTACGTGATTTGGAAAGTAACGCCAGCTCTTCATACACCGCTAATGTCAGTGACTAATGCAATTTCAGGCATAATTATTGTTGGGGCTATGATTTCATCGGGTCCTGAAGAATTTGGTATGTCAAAATTAATCGGCTTTATTGCGGTGACAATTGCCTCAATCAACATATTTGGTGGCTTTGTAGTTACACATAGAATGTTATCAATGTTTAGGAAAAATTAACATGACTCAAAATATATCATCCTTGCTTTACTTAGTAGCAGCTATTTTATTCATATTTTCGCTTAAGAGCTTATCTTCGCCTAAATCTGCTAAGGTTGGAAATATTTACGGCATCTTAGGAATGGTGATTGCCATTCTTACCACCAGTTACGGTGGAATGGTGGAAGATAGAAGCTACCTTACTGTTGCTATAATAATTGGCGGAGTTATTGGAACAGTTATTGCACTACGCATAAAAATGACGGACATGCCGCAGCTTGTAGCTTGCTTTCACTCACTAGTAGGGTTGGCAGCTGTCTTCATTGCCTTTGGTGCTTTGATATCACCTGAGAATTTTAACATTGGAACTGAGGGTAATATTCCTTCTGCTAGCTTAATAGAGATGAGTATAGGCGCGGCTATTGGCGCAATTACTTTTTCTGGTTCCATTATTGCATTTGCCAAGCTACAAGGGCTCATGACTGGTAAACCACTAAAGTTTGCTGGTCAGCATTTATTAAACTTTCTAATCGCTGCTAGTATTATATTGCTTGGTTATCTATTTATTGAAGAAGGTTCATATTTCTACTTTGCATTTCTTGTTATTCTATCTTTCCTTATAGGATTTTTGCTTATTTTACCGATCGGTGGAGCAGATATGCCAGTAGTGGTATCAATGCTAAATTCTTACTCGGGATGGGCAGCTTCTGGGATTGGTTTTACCCTAGGTAATAGCTTATTAATTATAACCGGAGCCTTAGTCGGTGCGAGTGGAGCAATACTCAGTTATATTATGTGCAAGGCTATGAATAGGTCGATATTTAATGTTATATTTGGTGGTTTTGGTACTGAGGCAAAAGCTGGCAAAGAAGGCGAAGAAGATGATAGAATTCCTCGCGCTGGATCAGCTGAAGATGCAGCTTATTTAATGAAAAATGCACGTTCAGTAATTATAGTTCCAGGTTATGGCATGGCAGTTTCTCAGGCACAGCATGTAATTAAGGAGATGACTGATATTCTAAAAAAATCTGGCGTAAAGGTTAAATTTGCCATCCATCCGGTGGCGGGAAGGATGCCAGGACATATGAATGTATTACTTGCTGAGGCTAATGTTAATTATGAAGATGTATTTGAGCTAGAAGACATTAATAGAGAATTTTCTAGCGCCGATGTAGCTTACGTTATTGGTGCTAATGATGTCACTAACCCAGCAGCAAAAACTGATCCTACCAGCCCTATTTACGGCATGCCAATTCTTGATGTGGAAAATGCCAAGCAAGTGTTTTTTGTAAAAAGAGGTATGGCAGCGGGTTATGCAGGTGTGCAAAATGAATTATTTTTCATGGAAAGAACCTCGATGCTGTTTGGTGATGCTAAGAAAGTAACTGAGGATATTGTTAAGTCGCTGCACGATTTATAGAGAAGGAACGCTAAGGACAAGCCTTAGCGTTCAAATGAGTTTTAAAATAATGTCCATTCGTCGTCAGGTAATGGAGAGTCAAATAGTCTAATGTTAACTTCCTGGGTATGATATTCTATAGCCATAAAAGGTGGCATAACTCTTGTCTGGCTAGTAAAGCTAGAGTTGTTTTGATTTATATCATCATAACTATATTCATCATTTGGAGTATCGTTTACTAGAAGATTATTCTGTTGAGGGTTATGATCATTTCCTTGCTCTGCAGCAATCATATAGTGATTATGAGTGCGGTAGGTGTAATAAACATCTGCATTTTGGTTGTTGCCCATAATTAAAGTTTGTAGTTGTCCATTTTGATCTCTTATCAAAGCGTCTATAACGCCAATTCTTATATTCAGTGCATCAGCAACATAGGAGATCATCATATCATTATCCATCCATGCACGATCGGTATTCAAAATATCCAGGGCCTGATTATAAAAATTTTCTCCATAGGTTGTTATTATTTCAGACATATGATCATCTTGAGTTATATAATTTAGTGCTATTTCTCTGACTTCGCTTTGTGTAATATGAAGCTGATCACCTATCGCCGTAAAGAAGCAATTACCGTCTTTTGCAACATCGCTAATTAAATAACCAGTACCATTTATGGTAATGCTGTTATAAATTTTGTTATGAAAGAGATCTGATAGTTTGTAAAAAATAGAATCACCTAAGTATTCTTTAATAAGTCTTAATGTATCGATCGGAAGATGGTCTATTATATTGTTGATCTTATTTACCTTACTTGTAATGACTGCTTGAATCGAATCGGAAGTAGAGGCTTGTGTCAGGTAAGCGTGTGGTATATTACTAATAATAATTTTTTCAATGTTATACTTAATTATATCTGTAATATAAGACTCTTGTTGTATCTCGAGTTCTTCTATCATTTTATCAATTTGAATTCCATTTCGTTTTAATAATTCTGCTTTCTCTCTATCATATTTGCGTAGCACGGGGCTTATCTGTTGACTTAACTCATATTTCAACCTAACAGGAGTGCTTACTTTTGGTTCAATAATATTATTTTGCTCTGAATTGGAATCTGAATCAGAAGATAAATGCTCATAATCAGTTGTTCCTTCGATTTCCATTAAAGGATTGTTTTGAAGATTCTCTTTTTTAGTAATCTTCTTTTTTTTATTACTTGCTACTTTCTCAGGAGTATTTGGAATTAGGTTTTCGTCATTCCCTTGTGGTAATTGATTCTTTCTCTTTATATTTGCGGGTTGCTTATCACTATTTTCCGTGCTTTGTGGCGATGTGCTAGTTGTAGTTATCA
>Ga0007801_10000514_pt1 | contig 12675 bp, 9 predicted proteins | sample CryBogmetaGMA2M_FD_60372 | JGI IMG/M metagenome (GOLD analysis project Ga0007801, IMG submission 60372) | Freshwater microbial communities from Crystal Bog, Wisconsin, USA - MA2M | ecosystem: Environmental > Aquatic > Freshwater > Lake | place: Crystal Bog, Wisconsin, USA | collected 2009-07-06
GCTAAAGCCTTTCATTTCTGGGAATGCAGAGCGCAAATCTTTAGATAGCTTTTCTATTACTTTTGAACCCCATCCTTTCTCTTTTTGTGACTTAAGTATTTGCTGACCAATATGGTGGTATAGCAATACCATTTCTTTATTAACGCTTAGAGTTGCCTTGTATCTTGACTCTGCAACACGCTTTTTTAAATCTGTGATTAATATGCTGTAATCTTGATCTAGTATTTCATTATTATTCATCGTCTTTAACTCCAAAATCTTTGTTTGTTTCCATTAATCTAAGTAATACTCTTACTGATGTTTGGTTTTCTAAGAGGTTGTATTGGGTGACGCTGGATTTACCTTGGTCAAGAATTCCCGTGCCATCAATATCGTCTTGACAACTATCGCAATCATATTCTTCTACTCTTCCAAAAGCCGTATTTTTTTCTTTCCATGGAAAATTATTTTTTAGCTCTTCAACTCTTTTTCTACTCCTTGTCTTGTCCTTAATGCCATACTTACTATATCGCTCTATACATCTCCCCCACGCATTCTCCTTGAGATATTCCTGAGCCTCAGTGACATCTATGTGCCTTTGTGCATTAATTATTTCTTCAATAAATGCCTTATATGGAAGTAGTGCTTTTGCTGCATAATCACCATATGACCTAGCCCATCTAACACCCCAGTCTTCTTCTACTTCCGTAAAATATGTTTTTTTAATGTCATTGTAGATAACTTGGGTTTTATTAGCTCTTTCATCAGCACTAGTTGTTAGATATATATCACCTAGTTTTTTTACTAAATTTTCAATCTCCTGCTTTCTTTCAAGTGGACGATTATATTGACTGTACTCTTCACTTATTACACAGCCCACCTTACTTCCGCTAAGATTTTTTGTAAAAAATTCGCAGTTATGGAAATAAAGCAAAAACCCATTTTCATCAAATGTATACGCTATGTTTTCATATATTGTGACTATCAATCTTCTATATTCTGGAAAATCTATGTATTTTTTGGCAAATTCGTGATTTTGCTCTTTTTCTTTATCAATATTAGCCTTTATGTTTTTTAGCATACTCTCATTATGAGATAGTATAGTAAAAATCTCCTGTCTTTTGCTTTCATACCTTGCATTGATACTCTGACCTTCTTGGAAAGAGTCGTTCTCATCACGAAGTTTCTCATCAAATCTAAACCTTTCTGTTATTGCATCTATTTCTTTGAATGCTTTTTGGACTCCATCTATGCGGGCACTTACCTCTGCTTTTAATTTCCCACCTTCTCTATTTATTTTAGAGGCATGATTTGTTATCAAGTTTTTTGCACGATTGGCACTTGATATGCCGCTATCAATTATATAGAGCCCAATTCCAATTACTAAAAGTATTAAAGCTGATTTAACTGGGTTTGCCTTGATCCAACTTACTATTTCATTATTTGCCATCATTAATCACCTGATTTTGATTTATTATTCTGATTCTCACTTGCATTTGCATTACTAGATTTTGCTTCGGTTGAGTTTCCATCGCCTTCTTTATTATCCTTATTAAGCTTTAGATCCTCATCCTCCATATTAACAAGATGCTTATCACTCTTTATGAATGGCTTTACGCTCTTTGGGTCTCCTAAGGTAGTATTGTATATATTTTTTATACCTATTGATGCATTCTTTACTGAATCTACTGTATTTGATGCCAAGCTGGTTGCCATATTACCAGCTGCACCTTGTTCTGTTTTATCAGAAACTTTACTTGTTACGTTATCTTGGTTTTTGACTATGCTAGATTCCTTCTGTTTTAATTCACTGTCCCTTTTCCATTGGTCAGCATTATTCTGATTTTCTAAGTTACTCTTTTCCTCGCCAATTCCGCTATGTATTGCACCTACAAATGCATTAGTAGGTTTATAGCTTGATTCATGGATTATCTCCTTAGGGCTTCCGTCTTTGTTAAATTTCTCTACATCTTTTCCTACAGTACTTTGATTAGATTTATCCTGATATGTATTATCAGGGATGACATTAAGCGGTATCGGAGTAGAGTTTTCGGCAGCAGAAGCCTTGATATTATTTTGATCATAAGAAGGTATAGGTGTACTTTGATTTAAAGACTTTGAGTTTGAAATGCTGCTGATTATTTCTTCAGAGTCTTCTTTTGGCACTGTGTTCGATACTTTTTTAGTAGGATCAACTACCTCACTCTTCCATGCACTTGCTGCGCTTTTGGTTGTTATTGTTGGATTGAGCTTCTCATTGACTTGCTTTGCATTATATCCTTTGAGATCTGTCCTATTGCCTTTATAATTATTCTCAAACGCTCCAGCATCAACCCCCTGATTTATACTATTAGACACCTTGTCATTAACGACATCATCACTCGAAGTGTAACCAGAGCCACCAGTATTAGTTCCTATAATAGCTCTATCCAGCCCGCCTTCATTTAAGAAGCGTCCTGTATATTCCTGTATTACCGCTGGATCTCCGTTATTCATTATATTCTCAGCACCCGTTGTCCCTTTTGTATCTTTCAACCAATTTACAAATGCTGGAGTTAAATTATAATTAATTCTCTCTCCTGACTCCTTGTAAGTTGCTTGTTGCTTACTATATGTGCTCGCTCTTTCTTGTGCATTTTGCAAGCTGTGGTTGGCACTTTCAGAAGTTACAAAATCATTCCTCATTGAATCTACAAATTCTTGATTCTCTCCTGTTTGACCTCTAACACCTGCATTACTCACCGCATTTTTCACCTTACCTATGCTTTCTGAGTATCTCTTCATATTATCTGCAGATGTAATATGACTATATGCCTCCCTTAGATTTCCAGTTTTACCTGCATTAACTGATGTCTCAAACTGACCACTTGCAATAAGCGCATTAAATCCTATGCCTGCTTTTGCTCCTGCTGCGATTCTCAATGAATCATCTGTTGATACCCCATAATCCTTAGACATCTTGTCTATAATTGACCTACTATCATCAAATGACTTCCTCTCATCGGTAGTTAAGCCACTTTCAAAGGAGTTATATTTACTATTGCCTCTTGAGAAATTTTCATTATATCCAAGAGCATTAGATAGGCCACTTGATGTACTTTGTACATAATCGCTGCCTGCTCTTTCCACGTCACTTTTTGCATTGTTAATGTTGCTGCTAATTTTACTACCAATCTGATTTGACCAGTCAATATTAACAAGCCCACCTGCATTACTCACTCCTCTTGACATATCAATCTTTTCACTTCCATCTCGTAATTTTGATACAGTACTGCCATGCTCTGCATTCCAGCTCCTCTCTCCTGCAAAATCAGTATAATTTGTATCATGCTTATTAGCATTTTCATTATTATAACTATGATTATCAAGGCTAGTTGTCCCCATAGTATAATTTCCCTGAACAGTTTCCCTTGCAACTCTAGCAGCTTCCTGCTGTGGTGCATGCATCATTGATGACGCTATACTTCCTAGTCCTGACATGCCCATCTTAAGCGCAAGCCCTGCTATGAGTGGTGTAAACATTATCATATATCCAGATAACGCTGATATTTCTTGATTGATAGACCTTATTTGTCCTTGCGAACTATAAGTTAGACCTTCTGTTATTGTCCCAAGAGCTGCATATTGCTCAGAAAATACTGTAAATAATATTGCATATATCGGTATCCATAACTGCAAATATATCAATGATAAAAAGTAGTTCTTAAGTATTGCAGCTCCCCCTGGTGCTAACATTAACATTACTGCAATTGGGAATAATGCATATATCATTATTTCAAAGGCAGCTTTGATATTTAATATGAATTTTGACGCAAGTGATGCCATTGAAGAAAAATATACATCTGTTGTTTTTTTAATCACAGATTTACTATATGCATTCCCCACACTATCATTAAGTGCATTAATCGATATATTTTGCATAAGTAGATTCTTTTCATCCTGACCACCTCCTAAAAACATAGCATAGCTGTCTTTAAAAGTACTTCTAAACACTGCTTCTTGATTTGAGTTTTTGTCATCTGGGAAAAATTGAGCAAAAAATCCCTTAGCAAGGTATGGCATACTTATTTCTGCCTCCCTATCTATTTTGTCTTTTAAAATATTAGCAGCTGTATAGCAACTAATATATCCATTTGCCTCTTTATGGTTTTTGGTATTAAATTTTTCAAAAATCTTATCATAGACCATTTGCCTTGCTTTTGATGATCTGGTTGCTAAAAATCCTATTAGGTCTTGTGTATTCCCTATATCCTGATATGTAAAGCCATTAGCTCTTAGTAGACCCATTTGTAAATCAGGTAATAAACAGCTATTATAGAATGTGTTAAATGCACTTGTTAAATTGGCATCATATGATCTTAAATTCATAGTATCTTCTATTATTTTAGCTCCAAATAATACTCCTGTTTTTTGATATGTTTCATTTGGAAAAGTTGTAGAAAATGCTCCCTCAAACTGTTGCCCTAACCAATACCCTGCTTGTGACGTCACTGATGCCATTGCCGCAAGCCCGAATGGTACTTTCTCAACATGCCTGGGCGCTCCTGTCATGCCGTATTTATTCGGTAATTCATCCACTATCCATACATCGGCCGTTGGCACTAATAATACACCTGTAATTGCCGTTACTTGGAAAAACCACAATATCATAGACTTTACTTCAAATGTAAAAACTGAACTCACTATTTTGATTAAAAGCCCAATTATTACCCCAAGCTTCAACAAACTCACAAATGCATTGCCTGACATTACTATTCTTATAGCATTGAATACCTTCTCTAAAAAATACCCAGTTCCTAGCGTATATATTTCAAATGTTGAACTCATGATAATACCTCTATTTGTTTTTGTGATTCTGTTCTTAACGCTTTTTCCATTGCTTTAGCCCTATTTACCAACATTACCTGTAGTTGATACTTTGATGTATCTTGCAATTCATATCTGTCTAAAGCCTCTTTTGCCTTTATTAAACTATCCCTATATCTTTTTAACTCTTCACCTACTGGCATTGTGTAATTATTAGCTGCATTCTCTGATTCCTGAATCATTTCTGTTAAGTAATTATAAAGTATGTTCCATGCTGCAGTTTGAACTAAAATACCCTCTTCTACCTCAGTCTTACCTTGAGTATGCCTCATAAGTACATCATACATCATGAATATTGGCAATCCAGATTTTGCAAGTATCCCCTGACTTTCTTTATTTAGCTCCACATCATCCTTTAGTGCTTGTTTATATTGATTGATGTGGTTTTGAATTTTACTCTCAAAGCCCTCATTTTCTTTTATCTCTATCTCCTTATCCTTTGGCTTTAAGCATTTTTCATATTCATCACATGTTAATCTCTGGATCTTCCTATCTCCTTTTAACATACCATCCAATAACTTTGGATCTATTATTTTAGATGAGATGTATTGTACAATAGGCTCTCCGTCTTTATCCTTTTCATTTGCCCTTATAATGATTGTTCCTGAGATCGTCATCATTAATTGCTTAATATCGTTATCACCTCCTATTTTCTTCAAACTCTCCCACGCTAGATTTACATCTGCTATTGCTTTCTCTGGGTTCTTTTTTGCTATTTCTTCAAGTACCTTGCCACTGCCCTTTGGAAACTCTTTATAAGCTTCTGCTAAATTGCTTTTTTCACCGTCTTTTGAGATAGCATGATCAACTACTTTTTTCTTTGCAAGTCCAGCCATTCCTGTTGCTTTGTCCTTCATCCATGTCGCCATTTGCTCTGAGAGTCTACATTCGTCAGATAAGAATCCTCCTAGCTCTTGTAATTTTGAGAATACTTCTTGCAATGTCTCACTAAGAGTAGGGGATATGGCGCTTATTCCTAAATATACAAACATCATCCCTGCTTGCTGCACTATCGATTGCATTTTGTTTTTTAACTCATCTCCAGATATAATTGATATACCACCAAAATTCATTACTGAGCTTTTAAAACATGGATGATTGATGTCTATTTCTGGAAAGTTTACATTTATTAGATTTCTATTTTTCTTTTGATTGCCTAAATACAAGCTTCCAAGCGATACATGTCCTGCTTTTTGTCCTTGGTATACACTTGCACCCGTTGATACAGACTTGCCTCCAAGTTTACTCCACAACTTCTCTGTCTCTCCAAGCACTCCTGCTTGTGTGCTTGATATTGTTGGTAGAGTTACTGCCGTTATTATTGCACAAAATGCCGATACCTTAGTTAAGGTAATTAATTGCCTCTTAATAAGAGATAAGAAAGTTTTGAATTTGTCCAGCAGCTTGCTGACCAATTGAGCTGATACTACATTATCATCTTTGACTGCAGAATAAATGCCACTTATATACTTTACACCCATCACATTAACCTCTTTCTTTTATTATTTTTGCCATCTTCGACTCCATCTCACCAACCCTCGTTATTCCTTTGCTTAAAAAAATCTTCTCTTCTGTAACACTATCAAGTAGTAATAATGTAGGAATTGATTTTATAGCCTCATCTGATACTATAGAATCATCAAAAATACTGCTATCTAGTCCTTTAAAGAATTCTTCTGTAACCGCCACACCTAGATTTTTATACTGCCATTTATTACTAAACTTGAGCACCTCTGGTAATTGCCTCTGGCAACTTGGGCATTCTTTGCTGTATATCATCACCAATACGTATCTATCTCTTCCTGCATTAAGTGCTTGTGCTTGCTCTGCTTCCTTAATTGCATCTTCTGTATCAGACTTGTAATTACTCGCAGCAACAGAATATCTCGGGTCACTATCTGCTATTTTTTGTGCATTCCTTGCAAATTCCACTCCTTTTTTAGCTATGATAGCCTGTGTCTCCAGTGCATTTTCTATATCATGCCTCTTGCCTGTTATTACCGCTCTTTTACGCTGAGTTTCCCATAATTGATTCAATAACTCTGCCTTCTCCTCTGGCTCTATTCCTGATTCTAATATTTCTTTCGCAGCCCCTTCTTTTGTACCTTTATCTGTTCCCGCCTCCCCACAATACCAATTCTTACCAAGCCCCATCTTTTTACAAATCTCTGGTGTGAATTTAAAGCCTCCTGCATTTGCAGACATACTCATAATTAATACCGAGCCTGCAAATATAAAAATTGATATTGTGCGGGATATACTCATTTACTTTCCCTCTTTCAAATAAGCAGAGCTTAATCCTTCTATCATTGGATAATGCTTTATATTCAATGTTTTAAGCTCAAGACCATAATAACATGCCGTTGCTGCAATAAGTGCATCTGGCAATAATACATTATGTGATTTGTGGTAATCTTTCTTCCAAAGACCAGCCTTAGTTGCTATATCCCTATTGATATCCATCACTACAAAATATTCACTTAACCCCTTAACAGCTCCCTTATCCCTCATATTTCGTACTCCTGCATAAAGCTCCGCCACTGTGATAACCGATAAGCATTGCTTTCCTTCTATCCCCTCAAGCAGACTCTTAGCTTTCTCTTCGCCTCTCATGTAATCTATAATTACATCAGTATCATATAAATATTTACCTACTCCATTCATCTCTTAAACTCCTTACGTTAATTTCTCTACTTTTCCAAATGCCATATGCTTTCGTTAGTTTTGTACTACTATACTTACTTGTAAATTCAGCAACAGCCCTTCTTATTAATTCTGACTTTGACATAGATGTCTTTTTAGATATTGCTTCTAGCTCTAGCTTAGCTTCATCTGGTAGATATAACTGTGTTTTATACATATTTATACGTGATATTGTTACTATATCTCTTATATTACTTTTATTTCCGTGCATTGCAACCTTTTTTTATAATTTTTTCAATTGTTATTTTAACTGCTTCACTCCATAATCCCCTACTCTTGATAAAAATATGCGCATTTTTCACTACCATCATTACCCTCTTGATCATAAAAGATAAAATAAAGCCCTTTTATATTGTATCCACCCTTATTAATTGGCATATACTCCGCTATTATTCTTGCTTTATCTATATTCTCATACTGGTACTCATCACTATTAAAAAACTGTCTTTTTATCCTTTTTAATCCTGGAGTTATAATTGTGATATTCACGGGTTTCATTTTATTTTTAGAATATGCCGATTGAGCTATAATTAACTCTCCCTCCTCCCCTTCTTTGAAATAATATTTCATATCCTGATAAAGATTGTCTTTAATAGCTTCCTTTAAGCCACTGGCAGCACCTTTCTTAGCTGTAAGGATTATAACTTTATCATTCATTAGTACCTTGCTGCAATATGAGGAATAATGAGCAACTTTCAATTGCTGCTTTAAATCTTCATTTTTTACCTGCAACTTACCTTCGTCCACAAGCTTTTTAAGCTGTGGAATGCTCTTCACTACGCTTCCAAAACTCCATAAACTAAGAATGCCCATCTTCATACTTTCTCTTTCACCTTCACTCCTCGCCTTACTTAATATACCATCAAATAATCTCATTGATTCATCCATATTATGATTATGTGTAATGTAAGAAATATATTCCAAATCCTCATTTTTAATTCCATCTACCCTCATTAGACTCTTTATTGGCTCTATAATCATCTCTAAGTATCTGGCGTCATTACCAATCAGATATAAAGCCCATTTAACGTCTAAGTCTTGCTTGCTCTCAATAGGCTTAATAAGTAAATTAGAGCATTGATTTTTGACTTCACTACTCATTTTAATTTTTGATTGATCCATCATCTTACCAGCTTCCTCGCTATACCCTGCAGCATATAAAGCGCATAGAATGACTTTTTTCTTTTTCTCCTCTGCAAACTTGTTATCTCCCTCTTTCTTATTCTCAATGGCTATTTTATTTTTTCTAGATTGATTTTTCAGGCGCTCAACATTCTCTCTACTAAGCCTTGCACTCTCCGATATTCTTGCTAGATTCAACATATCCTCAGTAAGAAAACTATCTTCTGAATTTATCTCATTAGCAACTGCACTGCTTACAATAGTACTTAACGACGCTGTTAAAAAAATACCCACAAACATAATAATATAACTCCCGTACAATTTATCTAAAACCCAGATTCTTTTTTTACAATTCTCAATTGAATCACCCTTACTGCATCTATGAATCACTAAAACTGAATTATTCTTATTAATATTAATCATTCTTCTATCCTATAAAAATTCTTTATTTTTCTTTCTACAAAGGCATTAGTTGCTTTGTCTTCACTTACCATTTTCTTCCCTCTTTCTTCTAAAAACTTCTTCCCACCCCTTTTATACTCCGCTTGTAACTCTGCAGCCTTATCTTTAAATTTACTCTCATCAAAGTTTTCTTTAATTGAATTCTCCGCTTCTTCTTTAAAATCCTTGATTACCTCGCTCCAATCTATTTTATCCCAGTTAATCCTTTGTATTTCCTCTAAATTCAAACCTCTGCAATCTGGATTTTTTGCTGTACCAAAACTTAAACCCAGCTGCTTCCTCCCCTGCTCTTGTATCACCCTCATTAACTTGCTTTTAAAGCAGCAGTAACTTGTCACAACTATTAATCCTAACTTCTTTTTATACCTCCCCACTTTTACACAGAACCTTTGTTGCTTTTTTACCTTTAAATCTATTGCCTTGCCTCCGCATGCAGCAGCCAATACCCCACTCATACTACAGCAATCTACTCTTGCCATACTTGCTAGTGCCACTTTTGCCGCCTGCGCTGCTACAAATTTTGCTTGCGCTGCAGCTCCCATGTTTGCAAAATTACCACCACTTCCTAGTGCAGAAAATACCCCAGTTGACAACCCCGTCCACGCCATGTAAATAGATGCCGCTGCTATCGCATATGTTACCCATTGCCCTCTAACTTTCATGCATTTATGCTCTGTTCCTTTGAAGAATTTACAGCTTTTAGGGTCTATATCTTCCGTTTTGCAATTTTCTTTCTTATCTTTTGGACATTCGCAGCCCTCCATCCCCTCTTTTTTCATGTTGGCAAGTGCTATCAATGTACCTATATTCTCTCCAAAGTTATTTGGTCTGAATCTTTCACTATCCTCACACACACCTCCCAAACAAAACTTTGAGCCTATGCAATCAACTTTATCTGCGCTTTTTTCTTCGCATTCAAAATTTACATCCCAATGCTCGCAATTCTTTTCTTTATCATATGATATGCACTCTCTTGATTTCTCTTTACACCTCGCTTTCAGGTCTTTGCATTCGTCTATAAAGCTGTTTTGCTTGCAATAATATTGCCTGTCCCATTTCCAGCACTCCTTAAAAACATCTTTCCCATTGATATTTCTTGTTTCTGCTGGCTCTAAACATTTCTCATGCTCTATCACACAGTTCTTTAAATCACTTTCCGTACAATTCGATAGATCTCGCTCATCTCTTTTAACTAAATATTCTGTATCTACATGCTTAATTTCAGCATTTTCCTCAAGCTTTTCTCCACATTTAAATTTCTTCTCAAAGTTCTTGCAGATTTTACTGACATTGGCTTGCTCCAAGCATTTGCCATACCGCTCCTCACACCCCCTATTATCTTCAAATGTCTGACAATAGTTTTTCTCCCGACCTACGCATCTTGATATTTCTTCATATTTCCAGCAACGAGTAACTGGAAATCCTTCTATAGTTTTTGTACTATAATCTACACATTGCTTTTCTTTTGTAATTTCACATTTATCCTCCTGGAAATTTCTATCATTGCTATTTTCTAATGCATTTGCTGTTTCAATCCACAATCCAGTTGGCAATATCGTCGCAACAACATTTTGCATTAAAATAGCAAATATTATTAAAATTGAGATTAATCTACGTATCTGCATTTAACCTCAGTTTTTTCTTTCTTCCAATGATTGCAGCAATACTGAGTTGCTCTTAACTCAACATATAATCTTCCACTATTCCCAAATAACAGCTCTATTCTAATTGTATTATTACCATCCCTTAAATATGGCACTAAATCCACATTCGGATTATCACTATAAAATTTCTTTGTATTACATGTTCTACTTGCTCTTCCTGAATGTACCGTAGTCCACTGTCCACTTCCTTCCATCCAATATGACCCATCCCCTCCCATACTGTTATATGCCTGCATCCCATTTACTGATATTCTAATCCAATCGCTATATTGTATATTTGTTACTCTAAATTCTTTAACTGCATTTCTATCTTTTATTGTAAAATTGATATTCTTATCCATTAAATGGCATCTTTTTCTGTCATATACTTTATTTATTGTTCCCAAAGATAAATTTGGATAATTTGCTCTCCAAAATATATTCCCATCTATACTACCCTGAACTATCCCTCCTGCATCATATCCACAATCTGATTTATCATCACATCCTATACTATCCATTACCACTTTCTCCTCACATATCTTTTCCTTTACATCTCGCTTCTTACTACACTCATATATATACTTCGGATCTATCTCGACCACCTGATTAATCGGACATGTATTGTGCACCACATCATAATATTGATCACAACTCTCCTTAATTATTGCGACATTCTCATTCACTGTTGCCTCGCATCCTCTATATTCTCCTTTGATAAAATCAAATTTACCACTTGCCTCTTTTGTAATTTTTTTTGCTTTATCTAGATATCCCTTATTATCTATGATATTACCCTCCTCATCTTTCTTAAATCCCACTTCCTCCATTGCTATATCTCTGTTGTTTACTGCAGTAGAACTGTATATACTTCCAAGCTCACAGGAATCTTCTGTGCATTCTATTTTATTACTATTTTTACCCAAACTTCTTTGCCTTGCTCCCTTATCATTAGCCCTTTCAATATCTAAACCTGCATCCGCAACATTTGCTCCTTTATAGCTGCTGAGGTTTTTTCTTAAATCTTCCCCCGCACTGCTATCTAAATCATTTTGGAACATTCCTTCTATTTTACTATCTGCAACTGTACCTGCTACCCTCTTTGAGGATTCCCTATATTCCCTCAACGTCCCCTCACTTAATTTAAATTCAGATGCACAGGATTCTTGGTTTGGAATAAATACATTCAATAACATTGTTCCCAATATTACTAATACCGAAAAGCTCCATACTAACCCAAATGATTGCTTTGGTGCGCATCCCTGCAATTTCATTTGCTACCTTCGTTTAATTTTACAAGTCTCTTCCCAGCTTCTTCTTTGGCATCTCCACTACTTGCAAACTCTAGAAGGGCATACCTGAGACCTACATTGCCTGTCATTTTATCTATTCCTTTCTCTGAGATGACCACAAAGCATGGGACTTTTATAATTTTAAACTCTCTAAACACTTTTGGGTTAATATCTATTGCGACCCCATTCTCAGATAACCCTTTAACTGCTGCCACAGTATCCTCAAAGCTATTGTTTTTAAGACCTCTAATTACCAATCTACCACCTGCTTTACTTACCTGATTTGATAACGTAACAAGTGTAGATGCTGGCATGCTAAGTGATACAGCTACATATAGATTTTCACCGAGTGCACTATCTTCGTCTTTCTTATTTAAAATGCCTGCATATGCCCTTAAATATTCATCTAGATTAGCTGCATCTCCCATCTCTTCTTTTGAATCACTGCCTACTTCTCTATATTTTTGACTATACTTCTTGATGCTACTTTCTACTTCATTTACAAAGCCTTTGCTCCATTCCTCCTCTAATTTTACCTTTTGTTCAACGCTTTTCACCCATCCATTATTGTATTCATTTTCACTTTTTTTTACTTTCTTAAATATCTC